>Ga0307512_10002720_pt1 | contig 21656 bp, 25 predicted proteins | sample 14_EM_MG_FD_200267 | JGI IMG/M metagenome (GOLD analysis project Ga0307512, IMG submission 200267) | Populus trichocarpa ectomycorrhiza microbial communities from riparian zone in the Pacific Northwest, United States - 14_EM | ecosystem: Host-associated > Plants > Roots > Unclassified | place...
GGAATAATTCCCACCACTTCGATATTTCCGTTGAGCGGGAGAGGGAGCGGCGACATTGAAAGGAGGCTATTCCTCGGATCGGCGAGAAAGGAACGCAGCTTCTCTATTCTCTTTGGCCGCGGCTCCTTTTGGTTACTGAACTCCTTGGCACGCTTTGCCAAAGAGGTGACGAGCTCTGCCTGGCGTACAAGAAGTGCCCTACGTTCCTTACCGTTCTCAGACTGTAAGATGAGCGTTAGACCCCGTTTGGCCAATCCGAAAAGTACGACGTCGTACCTCTTCTACTTGCTTCAAAAATTCGAATATAACCTTGCCGTACATTCTACCCATCTGGCGATCCTCCAACATGACCTCTACGGTCAAATACCAATATAATCTGTACCCAAGGACGCGATTCTGTACGGCGCGGGTGACCAAGAAATCCGCGAGGCCGCTGTCATCATATGATATAGCGCTCGTTACCGAACGCGAAGATTTTGCGTCGCTGGCAGAGCTCTCGAACTTGAGGGATTGAACCAGTTGTAAAAGATATAGCATAAGCTCCTAGATGGGATAAGCCGGGTTGCACGCTGCTGCACAAGACACCACACTCACATCGTCGTCTGCTCTGGCCAGTTGCCTGACGGCAAAAGCACGGACCCGCGAGTCGACAATACCCGGACCGAGAAGCTCTAGAGCATCATCGGTATCGATCTCCGTCCACATAGGGAGCAGCTCTTCTACGGCTTGTTTCACTTCCATAGGATCCCGCCATGTCACCGATTTCACAAACTTGGTGAGACCACGTTTATCGCGTGCGAGGTAAAACCGGTATTTCCAGACCAGATCCTTCTCCTCGGATGTTAGGACTTGGCTTGGCGGATAGCCCAAAATAACCTGGATGATCGAACCGTCGACTTAGTTAACGACAACCCCAAGAGATGACGGTCCGTACCCCGAGCTCATCTCGCAATTTCGTGTTAGGCTTCAGCTCCCGGTCGTAGGGACTACTTCGGTGACTACGCACAAGGCGGCGGTGTTTATCTTCAACGGGGTTCTCGCGGGGTATGTCAGGGTCCACAACGGCCCACATTGATGGGTCGGTGTGGAACGATGCCGGAAGAAGGGGAGGTCCTGGGGAATGTGTGGTTGGTAATGACGGTGATGGCTGGCGGTCCAACGTCACAGCTTCCTATAGGGGAAAGAACCAATCAATTATGCTACGCGAAAACACGAAATGAACTTCACCAGCTCGCTGAAAATAACAGGGAAGTCGAAGCGGGGCAAATCGATATAAAGATAGATATTATTCGATTTTTCGGTTTCCTCCTTTATTTTGTTCAGCCATATAGACAACGGATATCATACGGGAACGCACTGCGTGAATCTCCGACATCCTCCGGAAAACCAATTTGTCGAGCCATTCTGATTTCGCCATATCGCCCCGCTCGTGCTTCTTTACGAGCTGAAATATCCAGCCAAAGTCAGCCACCCTCCGTCGAACAGCGGGAAACTCACCTTTTCCAGTCTCCCCATCTCGTCCCTGACGCCTGATTTGCTCGGCGTCGTGGTTTCCACACTTCCATCAGCCTCCTTACCCGGCCACAATAACATCCGGTGCTTTCCCCTCCGCAACGTCCTACCAACCCAAAGGACCAATCATGCATGCTGTGTCCACATTATGAGTGCAGAGAACATACCACTTCTTGCTGAATAGCCGGAAAGTCGTGCCACCCACGGGTGTCGCTGCGCGAGGCCCTGCTATGTCCCATACAGTAAATGTTATCTGGGAGCTCAGAGGGAGATCGCAGTAGCGAATCGGTAGCGAAATCCACTCGTTCCACCTGTGTAAGAAGGGTTGGCAGAGCGGAAACGGAGGCTGTAGTTAGAAGCTGACGTATAATTATTCTTGAAGGCCTTGTAGGTTGTCCGAAATGGAATGGTGAGAGGCTTGTTATCCGCAATGAGTTGACATGTGACAAATAGATCTGAGAGTCCGCTGTTTGAGATATAATGAAAGTCAGGGATGGCTCCAGGATAATTGGGAATCAGGCGTACGGGGATTGGACTCCATGAAAGCGCAGTTCTGGCTTGTCGACGAGGTCTGTAAGAGGTCGAGGGTGACGCACGCCTTCGAGCTGCGATCTACCTTGGATTAACGTACAGAAGAAAGTCAAAATGAGTGCTCCTACACCCGAAAAGTGACCGGGACCTTGAGATCACAAGAGCGTCCGAAAGTGAAGTCTTCCTTGTTATCTTTGTCCATCGTTATCATTCACGACACGGTGACCAAAGACCACGGCTCGAGAGTGGTGCGGTCACGTGTCAACTTGAACGACCACAATCCAACAAGTTTGGACATCTCAGGCTACTGTACACGTTACACGAAAGGAGCTTTCTTCTTAAGTATGAGGATATTCAAATACGGGTACCATACACATCCTTTGGCTCAACGCCACTCTGTCCCTTGCGTTCATTCGCCTGTGCCCATCTAAAACAAGTTTTAACATCAACTCTCAACAACGCTGTCTCGACGTACTTTTTAATCCGAATGGACTCAATTTGGATGAATCCCGTAGTGTCACTCGGTTCAAAGCCTCCCAGCTCGTCCATGGACGATTCCTTTTCGTCATATAGACCCTGGATAAATCCGTCAGTAACTCAATAAATACGTAGCAATCCCTTGCAGCCTACTTCGTCGGAGGAACGGCCTTCGATGACCACGTTGCCCTTGTATAGTTTCAGTCGAACCACGCCGTTCACCGTGCGTTGACTAGCGGGAATGGCACTCGTGACGAACTCGCGCTCCGGGGTGAAAAAGTGACCGTTGTACAAGATGCGGCTTAACTCGACCGTAATAAACTGGTCGCGAAGTGCCCGGACGTTCCTGTCGAGCGTCAAACCCTCCAGATCGATATGAGCTGCGCGCAGAATTGTGGCCCCGGGTGACTCATAACATCCTCGAGACTTGACACCGATGAAGCGGTTTTCGACAATATCGATGCGTCCGATTCCGTGCTTCCGGCCTAATGAGTTTAAAACCAAAAATATCTCGACCGGATCTGTGTGCGTTGCGGAGCCCACAGTTATTTTGACTGGTAGACCAGCCTTGAATTCGATCGAAATAAGTTCAGGTGTGGTCGGAGCACCTTCGAGCGAAGAGGTGAGCTTCCACATATCAGCAGGTGGCGTCGTGTCCGGATCCTCCAAGATTCCGGCCTCGTACGAAATGTGAAAGAGGTTTTCGTCTGTTGACCATGGCTTAGCGGCGGTCTGTTGAACGGGGACCTGCTTCTCCGCAGCGTAAGCGAGCAATGCCTGGCGGCCGGCGAATCGATGGTAGAACTCTGTGTTAGTCGATTAACAGACGTTAGGAAGGGTCCTATGGGACCCAACAAGACAGAAAAATGATGGGCCTACCAGGAATCCGCCATGGCGCGATCACCTTGATACCGGGCTTGAGGCCGTAGAAGGCGAGCTCGAACCGAACCTGATCATTTCCTTTGCCCGTGCAGCCATGGGACACGAAGCTGACGGTGTAGTGATCCCAACCGGAACAACTGAAAGGAATATAAGTGCAACTCACTCGCAACCCTCCCTATCCGCGACGGCGATCATTCCGCGAGCGATGACGGGTCGCGCTAAGGAGGTCCCTAGAAGGTATATATTCTGGTGGGGAATCACCGATCAGATAGCTTCGTCGACACTTTGGGGGAGTGCAAGCCTGACCTCGTAGATCGCATTGGCTTGGACGGCCGGATAAATGAGTTCGGTAATAAACTCGCGCTTGAGGTCCTGCCCAGTAGCTCGGTTGATATATGTCGCAGCCTCGTAGGGATGCCTGGCTAACCTCGAGGAAGAACTTTTTCGCTCCTACGTTCAGGGCTTTCTTACGGGCGGCTTCGAAATCCTTTGTGAGACGTGATGAGTAATCCTCGTGCGATTTTGGCTATTTCTTACCTCCTCCTGACCGACATCCGCGAGGAAGGCGTAAACCTCATAGCCCTCTTCAATGAGCCATGCAAGGATACATGACGTGTCTGGGATTGTCTCAATCACAGTGGTTACATAAGATTGGCGGGTGCTCACCAAGGCCACCAGAATAGGCGAGGAGAACGCGACCTTTTGAAGTAGACATCGCTCTCGATCTTACTTGGGTCTGTTGTCTGGTGTGAACAAGAAAAGTTTTTCAGTCTCCTTATCTCGTTTTTTATCGTCAACTAAATTTGAGTTAACGCAAATTACTCGGAGACGGAGAGGCAAGATCACTTGATCAGCCCGTGGTTGCCTCATTTGCTCACTGGTTCTCGTAGAATTTTCGAAATTTACCTCATTCACTGTTCCATGAAATTCAGTTTTGCATTACTGTGAAAAGAGGATCCTGAGCCTCCAGGACATGCGTACAGCTGTACTGTGATTGTGATTGTGATCGAGCCCAGATTTCACGTGACACACCACTGTAGCCTCTTTTGTTCGGGCGCAGTCACGACAACACGCGGCACGAGCACCTAAACAGGGTCCTTCAATTCACAATTCACGTTCACGTTATATATTGACTGTTGACTACTGAGTCTTCAACTCGAGACCTTGACCAGACAGACACTCTGAATCAGTGAGCTTGTCCACAGTTTGCTTTCTCCTCCCTTGTACTAAACTATCTTCGCATGACCGCGTATAGCGCGTCATTAACCCTACTTTAATCCAACATGGAATCAAGCCTGTCCCTTCCCCGACGTAGACAATCGTCGCACATGCGTGAAAATCACACTCTTGGACCAGACGGACCCTTCCTGGTGAAGAGACATCGCGAGGGGTCTCGCGAACAGGCGCATATCGTGTCCGACGATGACGAAGTACCGACCTCCAGGGGCGAGAAGCATCGCAGGAAAAAGAAACAAGGTTCTTCGACATTCAACATACCTTCAAACTCCGGTTCTCGCCCAGGAATTTCCACCGATACATTTCTGGATCGTGCTCAAAGGCCTGCCAAGCAGAAGCATGGCCCTTCGCGGTCATCCGCTGATGTACCCTCCAACGCCGTTCGTCCCCTGCTGCGCGGAAGGAGAGAAGTGTCTCACGAGAGTAAACACTCTTTGGCCAAAGCTCCAAACGCCGTTGCTGCATCCGAAGACGAAGCTCAACCTAGCTACAGCGGACCAATAGCCACCATGGAATTCAACAGGATGAAGCGGGAGCTAGAGACATTCAAGAAGGTCTGTTATTTTTCTTCATGGCGTGTGGTCCGGCTCATAGAACTCGCCCAGCAAGTGACTGCTCAAAGCAAGACCATTGAAAAGCAAGCTAATGTACGCCATTCGATTCCATTCGGCACACCCCCTAATATTCGTAATAGACAATCTTGTCTCTAAAGACAGAATTACGTTCAATGCACCAGGTACTCGACATCGGCGATAGTGTCGTGTCTCGACGCCTGATCTATTCCATCCACAGACTCACAAGGATCAGCTATCCCGAGTAGAGGGTTTAGAAACCAAAGTTAAACAGGCGGATGAGGTACGACGCATGTCACATGGGAACAAATATCATGGCCGAGTTGACACCTGTCTAGCTGACATCCAATATAGAAGGGTCGCTCCAATGTCAGATCTGTATTGATACACTTACCAAGCCTTTTGCGTGAGCAAGCCGTCAGCTCTCCTCCTATCCATACTCATGCTGTTGTTCTCAGCCTTTCACCTTGCGGCCATGTCCTCTGCCAGGGATGCCTCCAGGATTGGTTCCGCAACGCCCCCGTACCCCAGGACGAGATGAGTGTTGACGAACCTCTACCCCTCATCCTTCGCAAGAAGACCTGTCCCTTCTGTCGTGCTGTGATCCGATCCCGCCCACTTCCCCTCTTTGTTCTCAAGAATCTTCTTTCGATCCTCGCCAAGGGCAAGTCCAGGGGTGCGGCCACCGTCTCAGGATCTTCACCACCCCCAGACCTTGAGGACCCATGGGCAGAGATATTTCCCTCTCAACGAAGCGACAGCGAATCTGACGAAGACGACGAAGACGAAGACTACTCTGAGGATGACTACTGGGCTCCATTTGATGTCACGTATGACGATGCCGAAGACGTAGAGGGTCTCCAAGAATACGACGACACGTCCGATGACGAGTTCGAGGGCGAGTGGGTCTCGCCCAGTTGGGAGCCACCTGCGCAGCGTGCCGCGACACCGCTTGACCCAGAACCACACACCGATGCGCTGCTGCGCCGCGGTGCAACGTACGGCATGATCGAAACGTACGACATGCAATATACACACCGAGAGGGACTCACGGCGCTCGTCGATGAGCTATGTCTCTCTCTCGGCTGGAACATCGAGCTGACGGACGAGGATGAGGACGGAGAACGCTTTATCGCATGGTGTCTTGAGGATATGGAAATGCGCCCCTACCGTTGGTCCTTTGACGACCATGGGCACATCCATCGGCTCGTGCGACGGGATGCATTGGAGGAATACGACTCGACTGACTCGGAGAACTGGATCGGGATAGAGGATGAGGACGAAGACGAGGACATCGGGGATGTGTAAGCTGATATGGACGGTGTGCTTCCTCCCCAAGGTTGTCTGGCTGACGCTGCTTTGTTACACGGACCGTTTGTACGATTCATTTAGCGTAGACGTTGCACCAGCGGATTTTCTACTTATAAGACGAGGTTTCTACGCCCTGACATCCAACTCTTCACACAGACGTAGGCATGCAGCGAGCGGCGAGTGTTGGTCTACAATATGTAATATACGAAAGCTACAATAATATAATTGGGATAGCAATGAATCCGCCGGTTCCTACAGGGGGTCGTACTAATCAGCCACAGGCGCCACGGCCTCTTCCGTACTTATTGCGTCTTCTGTGTCGCTTCTTTCCTTCCCTTTCTCTTCCTTTTTCTCGCTTTCCTTCTCTTGCTCATAATTGCGTAAGCGCATCTCGACGAGGAATTCCGTATCACGAATAGACTGCGACCACCGCGCGAGGGCCTTCGAGCCTGTCACACCAAGCCGGACAAGACCTGCACCAGCAAATATTCCTGGATAAACATGCATAACTACGGGAGAATGATCAGAGCGATGGTGACAAGACAGTACAAGACAGGAGAGGGAAAAGCTTACGGATGAAGCGCTGATCGAGCTGTAGAGGAGCAACGCGATGCAACAGGACGACGATGGAAGGAGGAAGCGCCAGCATGCCCACGAGGCCCACGATAAGAGGCGCGATTACCTCGGCAGTCGCGCTGAACGGTTCCGGATTTGTCCATCCGTGCGCCTTAATCTGTCAACAAAATCGGTGGTCAGGGAACGCAGCATAAAGATATGGTCGATGAAATCCCACATGGTTGAACCCGGCCGAAATCCGGTTTAGCGGACGGAAGCGGTTGGCATGGAGCACTATTTTTGCGTATATAATGCCTAATGCCCACATATCCACGACCCGCACGTTTGGTAACAAGGCGGGATTCAATGACAGACGGATAGGCATGATGATGTACAACTCCACCACAAGGCCAAGGAGAGCCGGGATGACGACACCGACAAAGAACACGATATACGAGATCTTCGCCAGCCAGAGGACGCTTCGTTTGAGGAAGTATAGCGGCCAGTTGCCGCGCGCATCATCCGCACTACGCCGTTGGCGCCTCTTGTCCATCCTCTCAACGGCATGCCCGACCACCCAACAGCCCCAGAGGGTATAGAAACCGACCAGGAAAGAGTATCCGTCGTGCATTTGTCTTTCGGTAAAGAGGTTGAACACGCCGCGACCAAGCAGGATAGGAACAGACACGGCAGCGGTGATGAAGACGCAACCAATAACCCAAAGCGCGAAGATGAATAGGCCAATGCGGTACTGGAAGTGAGGGGGGATGTATACCACGGTGTAGTCATCCTTCGGATTCCGCTTAGATTTCTCCGCTTCAGCGTCTTGGGCTGCAATTAGCATTCGTGCCTCGTCATCGACGGGTATGCCATCGACATTGACTCTGGCTGTGGCGCGCATATCTCGGGGAACAGCGACGTTGTCACTGTTGGGTACGCGGCGGTAGCTTCCGTGGAAACGCAGTTCGCTGTCTGTTGCCTTGCCATCAGACTTTCCGAAATGCAGCCAGTCGGTACAAGGAACTTCGCGCTCTTCTTCTGCATGACGCCCTCCGAACATGTATGATGTGAGGCGAAGACGAGCACAAAGGTGCTTCCAAACCATGATTGCTGCCTTGCGGATGACCCTCCTCGGTCGGAAAAAGCGGAGCGTGTAGGGTAAAAGAATGTGGAGGAACAAAAGGTCGATAGGGACGTCGGATAATGGTTCACTTTAGTTACGATAAGTCTTGGCACCAACATACCGACAAAGACAGGGAACGCACCGGGGTTTCCAACGGAGGGGTAGGACAAGCCCCCTTCCCAAACGCATAAGACCTCCTACAGACCCCACACCGCAAGCAACTACCAACCCGTACATAACTGCGCTCACTGACAGCTTGCGAAGTTGTACCAGTGCAGGGCGTTCAAGAATATCACGAATGGGATGGAAGTTCTGGTCAGACGGATCTTTAATAAACCACATTGCACCGGGGCGCATGATGGTGCGGCAGCCAGCTAGTAAGATCGCGAATTGATACCTGCAAGATACAAGTCAGCGGCAGAAGTCATACCAATGGAAACGACCCACATGAACATCGTGCCCACAACCCAATGATAGAATGTTGCCGTCAGGGGTGCGTACTGGAAGAACGCAATTCGCGACTGAAGGCTCGCTTCGGGAAAAAGCCAGATGGAACATAAGTCGAGGTTGATGCCGCATCCTAATGGGAATAAAACCAGTTCGATGATGATGAATGTCGCCACCTAAGAGGGGTGTCAGCTTGGGCAAAGTAGAATATCTCTCAGTAGACGAACCTTGACCACAAGCAACTGCTGCCGCACAGCGCTCCTCACTGCTCTCCCAGCGCTCTTCACAGATCCAACAGTAAAAACGTTCAGGTAGAAGGCAATTAGTAGTCCAATGACGGCATAACCAAGCGCAATAGCAAAGACTCTTTCCCCCGTCCCATCCCCGAGGGCCATTCGTGTCCAACCAGTCGCAACTTGGTATGAACTTGCCCTGGCCTGCTTGCCTAAAGCTCCAAAGTAAGGCTCTACCCTCACAAGAATTGGATGCATTGATCCCAGGACACGGGTGACGAGGGATGGGGTCGTGTTGGGACGTGACTCCGCCGCGAGCTTTGAAGTGAGGGAGGCGATGAAACCGTTTGTTGTATCCCAGGGGAAATTCATAACATTCTCTCTCTAAGGCACGTTTAGCGACGGGGCGCAACAGAGGCTGTGGAAGGCTTACTGTAGTGTGAACAAAGCGCACAGATTTCTCGAGAGCATCACGAGGAACAACAGCCGAGAGGCCCCAAACCGTAGCAGTGAAGAACCCATCGAATAGACGAACAATAGAAGGAAGAATCAGGTAACTGATTACAAAGAAGATGGAATCAACCACTGGATCCGTCACAATGCGAATGACGCGTATTGGCCAGTGAAGCACCTGCAGAGCCCGCCTTGGGTCAAGCTACCGAAACCTCAGCCTGGGCACTGCAGGACGTGAAGGAACGGACTTACGGAGAGTAGGGCAGTCGACTTTCCGAAGGTGAAAGGAACCCAGACGCCTAATCCGACTGCCGTGTCCAGTACGAAGATCATCAAGGCCGCCTGAGAAGCTAACTTTGAGTACATGCAGAGCTTCAAGAACTCCTAGGCCTACATTCTGTGCAACGGCATACAGCGGACCTCTCATGCCGATAGCTAGAGGAATGTGGTCAAAGAACTAGCCTCCCAGATCAGATATGAAAGTACCGTACCTTCGAGGGCACCCTCCATATCATCCTCAACGGCCAAATCTTCGTCAGCAAGTTGCGCTGCCAGGGCCGCATCGTCCACCTCCTCCCCCCCTTCCACGTCTTCACCATCATCGTCAGCTTCTACGGCCACATCCCCCTCATCTGCAGCCTCTGCGGGCACTGCATCATTCCATTCGGGGCCCCACGCCGCACGTCTCTGCGCACGTCGAGCAGCACCTCGCACAGCACCCCGTAAGTCCCTGGCATCTTCATCGCCATCTTCGTCGGAGTCTGCTAACAAACCAGGGAGGTCTCCTTCATCATCTTCCTCGTCCTCCTCTTCCTCGGTATTAAGGCGGGATTCTTTGCCTGCTTCATACGCAAAGGTAGGCTCATCCTTGAAAAATAATGCGGCATCTTGCTCAAATCGTTCATGAGTTATGTCCCTGGGATGGTCTAGTTCTCCCTCGCCTTCCTCAACATTGTCAAAGTACCCTTGCCGCGAAGAGCCTTCCTGGAACTCTTCAGGAGGTTGGTAAGTTGCGAGGCTTGGTGACTCAAGCGGTGTGCTGTCCCTGCTGCTCCGGGGTAAAAGAGAAGGCGTGGCAGACGTTGGTGTTGGGATGGTCGTATTCGGCATTGGCGGTCGTCGAGGCATAGAAATCGCGGGAGCGGGTGGCGGCTGAGAATCAAGAGGGTGAAACGTCGGTGAAGAGGGAAGCGATGATGAGTGAGAGTGTGTGGATACTGTAAACTGCGAGGGTGGTTCATGCGAAAGGGACACCGTGGGGGAAATTGGGAAAGGAAGAGGCTTCTGCGTAACGTTTGGGAACAGTTGATCGCCACCTCCAAGGGGTGGAAAAGCGAAAGCCTTTGAGTCTGCTTGCGAGTGTGTCCGTGGGCGCATGTGACGAGACCGTCCGTCATCTTCGTCTGGGGAAGCGATGGAGACCGTACTTATAGTAAAGGAGCGGCCCACCCTGGAACCCTCAGCTCTTAATTGTTTGTGGGCTGTGAGCAATGACGCCTGGTCGTCTGTGGCACCTGGCTGGGATGGCGTTTGGGACAAACCGGCGAGTACGGGCAATCGACTATTCAGCTTCGGGGCCGGAGGTGGTGTCCAAACACAATTGATATCTTGAACCATACGGAGTTCTTCGATTGGTATGCCAGACAACTCGCTGGGTAGTTGCAGTGTACCGAGACCATCGCGCTCGGCCTCTTCACGCAAGCGTTCCCAAAGCACACGCCGCCTCGCCCGCCACCGCCAAGCGTCGTCCACAGCGTCCCCAAGCCATTCGGTCCAATCGTCGGGGGCAGCGATAGTGTGTGTACCGACCCCCGCGCTTGTGAACAAGGTTGTGCCATCCTGAACTACTGGGTAAATTCCGGCTTGAATGATGAGCTGCCATGGGTCCGTTTCTGCCACGACACCATGCGGCGAGAACATGAGATCAAGGCCGAGTCTGGTCATCTCAAAACGCTCGAAGTCGTAGAGGGCCCAAGACTCTGCACCAGGGATCCCCCATGTAATGCGCTTCTGCTTGAGGGCAGCTAAGACATTTTCTGCATCGCTGACCACAGAAATGGAAGCAGGGTCTTGATTGTTTGACTCCTCGATGTCTACTGCCTTTGCCTTCCCTTTGCGGCTTCCGAGAACAGCATTATCGACGCTTTTTGCCTGGGCCGATGACCCTGCATTACTGTCTGGTGAGCTTGACCCCCTTTGTTCCTCAGAGGAAGATGTGCTTCCAAGGGGAAAAAGTCGGCGTTTCTCCGCTGCTCGTAACCATTCTTGCCGCGCTTGCACGTAAGATGGGTTAGGGTCACCCCCGACGGTTGGGGACATCGCACTACTCGGTCCAGCGGTATCACTCGAGGAGAGTTCAACCTGATCTGGATGAGTAGTCTTGTACGTGGCACGTAACTCGTGCGCTCGCCGGGATGGGGGTCGCGTGGGTAAATCTCCGATTGGTTGATCCGGATGATGCCTAGTTGACCCCAGTTGATGCGGATCACCGTCTCTGGCTCGGGGTGGACGTTCTGCCTCAGCTTGCTGCCGCCTGCGTAACTGGATGTTGCGCTGCTCTATTATGGCCCTGGCCTGCTCACGCACCCGCTGCTGTCTTTCGCGCTCCTGCTCGGCTTCAGGCTCAGCTGCAAGTGCATGATCGCCTTCTTCAAAAACACCAGGTCGGGCATTCTGGGATATCCATTCACGCAAAAGGAACACTGCGATGAAAACAAGGACTATGAGGGTTGCGATGATTTGGCCGGCGAATATGTCTGCGGATATAGAGCGAAGTAGCGGGTGTGCAAGAAGTCCATCTAATGTGGAGGAGTGGGTGTCGTTGGAGGGGTGGCGAAGAGTTGAATTGGTTGCGGTCGAATTGGATTGGGAGCGTGAGGTGAGATTATAAAAGAAGAATGATGACGGTGAGGATGATGATGATGATGATGACCCCGGACGTGCACTAATCCACCAAGCACTACGGAATTCATCAAAAATAGACACGAGATCAGAGGCCACAGTTACATACGTGTGATTGCCCACTGCAAAGTATACCCTCCACGTCCAGACTGTAACCCAAGGTAGGATGGCGAGCCAAACGAAGGACACGATGATGGCACGAATGCAGAAGAAAACCGCAAACACCGCTTGCTGGGCGAGTTTTCGTAGCAGGAGTATCGTCGGTAGCTGCCTAGGCATGTCATCTGCGTACACTGGGATGAGGTCAGACTCTGCCGGAGTTGGATTAAGCAAGTGAAAGCTTGCCTTTGGTAAATGAGTACGGATGCTTGCACACGTCACAGGTCTTTTTTTTGCTATGGGAGAGCCATGTTGTCAAGCTGAACAGTATATCAGTGTGGTCTGAGGAAATACGACAGGTCATAGGACACACCAATCTTGGTGAATGTACCGGATCGTGCCCGAGCATTTGCACGGATGAAAGAGCGGCTGATCTGGTTCCGCAGGTGCGCTGCAGATTCGGCAAGTGTCTTGGTCCGCGTCACCCTCGACTGCTAACTTCGGCAGAGGTTCGTTTCCAAGTTCAGTATTCGAGCCACCGTCCGCCATAGTGGCCGATTCGTGCAAGGGGCCGCAGTGTTAAGGAAGCCTTGAGAATGGGCTGAACGTCACGTTATTATTCAAATGCGTGAGTGGGAACGTTAGTGCTGCGGCGAGAATCGAATGTTTGTTGTTGTGGTTCAGAAGAGAGTCGGTGCGCAAGAGCCGCGTTGATGACGTTCCCCGGGGCCCTTGTGTCGCAGCCCCAGCTGACTAATATGTCCAATAAATATTAACTTATTCGGCTTCTTACAGTTGTATCCTGTGTCCTGGTCCCGAAAGACGAGATACGTGCGAACGATAGAAAATGACCAATGTACTGTAGGACTAACATTATGGCCTACTCGTAGTCCATAGCCTCAGGCAGTCCCATATTGACGGACCTCGGCCATCACAACCAATTCATGTTGCATAATGTATGATAGCTTTAGAGGCCTGCCCGACGGTATGACCGGGTCAACTGTCTATCATCTATCCCCCTGTTCAGTGTCCTTGTCCCCGATTTGTAACGTTTCTCCTGGTAATGCGCAGAGACTCTACGCTCGTTGGGATGGCCAAAGTTTTTCACGTGTACTCTTTGGTGGCAACGAGATCTCTGACGAGCGATGAGGCGGTGAGGTACCATATGCGCCAGCCTCAAACGACAAATGTCGATGAACAGGTATGTACTCGGAGATCAGAAGAACCTGGAAGTTGGCTTGGCACCATAGTATGTGTGCGCCCGGTGGTTAGATTATGGCTCGTGGTAAGTTACCCGTACCTACATTACAACACGTATCCATTAAAAAGAATTGTCACGGTCGGGCTATAGATCAAAGCCCGGTTATTGGCAGGTCTGTCGCGTGCGCCGTGCGGGTCCCTCGAGTGCCTTGGCAGGGGAAGCACAACGCGACGCAACCAACACCGTGGGGACACGTGAGCGCTCGCACGTAGTCCAGCATGTCTCATCATAGTGAGCGCTGGCACGCTGACAAGGCGAAAAGTAAAAAAAAGTGTGCGTAGGCCGTGCCGTGGGGACATACTGGAGTCGATGGGAGGGCAAAAGTGGGACAACAGGTGGCACTGTCGTGGGCACGCGCTGTGTAACTAACTGGTGGAGCAAATATGAGGGGAGTACAATCACCGGCACTGAACCCGGCATGCCAGGGGAACAAGAGTAGGACAAAGACCACATTGGCGGCGAGAAAGGCGTGCGAGTAGAGTCAGCCGACTACTGTACATGTGGAACTAAAATATTCTGTACTCAACACGCCGAACGGAAAATTGGACATTTTTATCGGGTCAAAATTACCCTCGCTGATAACGTTCTCTATGGGATTTAAATAGCCATCCACACCGAAAAGTCTCGTGCTGAACACCAGCGATGTCCTCAAAAAAAAGGACATTTCTGTTGTGACGAGGTGACGACCACTGGGACTTATAGATCTTATCTCCGAGTCCAACCCCTTTGTTTGGACTCGGACAAGCATATATATATATCCTAACGTACCGAGCCTCGGAACTTCGTCTAGGCTGTAACCCGTCTCCCTGCGTGACCAAAAAGGACTGAGACCACTTTACCTCCCGTCAGCACACCTCATATTAGGACAGCAAAGTTATTTCCGCAGAAGAGACACCGACGCACGGCCTTCAGGAGCTCTTGCACGACCCAACCCCGGCCGGTCGTCTCAGCGTTCTCAGCCCCTGGCTCTTCAACTGTACTTGGACCCTCGGCTAAGGTTCTCTCGGAATCTCCAACACCCCGTATTTGAACGTCTCCCCAGGGAGATTGAGCGGCAGGGAGAAAGGCCTTCCGTGTGCAGCCTATGCAAGTTTTCACCTTCGCCGTCGACAGAATAAATGACGTGACAGAACAGCGGGCTGACAAAGCAACGATCAGCGTAAAAGAGCGCGTAGCTAATATCATTGTGAACTCACACCACCTATGGCCATTCGAACATATGGCTACAGCAATGTCTGTCAGAGGGACTTCCACACCGCAAGCTGGACACAGCTCCAGTATCCCACCCGATGCTCCTTCATGCTCAACCAGTGGAAAGGACGCTGTCACTTTGTTGGCTAGGACTTGTGCCTCGAAAGACAGCTCCTGAGGTGTGCCTGGCAGCATGCACTGGACAACAACACGCAACACAAATGCCAGGTCGTCTCCTGTACAATGCTATCAGTACAACCCAAACGGCGGAAAAGCTGAAAGTGGGTAGCCTACGGGTGAGAAAATGTGCCACCAAATTAATGTGCTGAACAAGTGTCCCCAGAACACGATGGGAAATCGCTCTCAGAAGGTCTTGTGCGACCGCCCCATATTCATTCTTGTTTTCCGGATTTGAGGCCAATCTCTGCATGGTAATTACATTCGGTGGGATCAATGAGCATGGCAAAAACAGAGCGCATGAGAAAGAAGTGGTCCTACCCAGCAGAAATCCGTGATTGCTAGCTTCAAACGAAGGCGAAGTAAAGTGTCACTATGAAATAACTGACGGACGATGCTCTCTCGGAATGACACATAGGGCAAAGTAGAGGCATCGAAAGGCAAGTGAGGCATCGCGAATTCTAAAACATCTCCTGCTGCAGAATTTTGTAAAGTTTGGAGAAGTCGAGGGTGACGTCGTGTTAGAACACCGCCCTGGACAAGACGAAATAGAATGGGGCGAAGAATGTGTATTGGGGCTGTCATAGGGTCTGCCGTAACAATACTTATTAGCAGAGAATCTTTGTCGTAGGACAAACGACATGCATGCTTTGGTTGTGGAGATGACATCGGTGAGCATCTCCAGGATAGCGTTGTCATTGTCTTCTGCGTGGATCCTGGTCACGACCAAGGTACTGTTGTGCATGGCTTCATGCTTGTAACTAAAATCAGATGGCATGGACCCCCTGCAGCACAGAAACTATAAGAGAATAGGGTGGGGGCTGGTGTTAGGGAAAAACTTACTCGTGAGCCCAACTGACAATAGGAAAGCCACCAAAAGCCACCATGCCGTTGATCCAGTTCATCTCTGCATGAGGGATGGCACCGCCCTCTACCTGTATAAAGACTTTTCGGGATATCGAGGAAAGATCACTTGAGGAAAAGCTTGGCTGTTTTGTCAAACCCAGCGGTGATTCAGAAGTTGGGCTGGAAGAGATGCCGTATATGACATGAAAACTTCCATCGATCAGGGAGATTACAAGCGTGTCATGCACAGGAGAGTACACAAGGCCAGACGGAGAATAAAACATCGAGGAGCCACTCGAAATGCCCTGTCTTCGAAGAGAAATGGAACGTAGCCCTGACCACGCACTTTCCTCACATTCTTCAGTCCACAGCTGGACCACCCCAGGTCTGAGAATGACAACGACGGGCTGAGTTGTCCTCAGCTTGGTATCTGAGCCAAGAAGACTGTTGTCGGAGCTTACCTTCATGTGGCGGGGTTCGATAAAGGAAAGTCCCGTAACAATGCTGTCGTCAGCCTCGCAAATGGGTTCCTGCGAGCGGATCACGGTCGTCGCCAATACTGGCCCATGGCCAGAACCTCCTGTCTCTATGTTGTAGGTTCTCGTGACCCTGACGAGCCCTACGGCACCATCAGAAGTACAATAAACGAGAATAGCGACGCCTATCCAAAATTACGAAATAAACCGAAGGCAAATTCCTAAGTACGCCTGTAACTCACATTCATTCTCGCCCGTACAGATCCACAGAAGCCACGTCAGGTGAGTGACCCATAGTTCACTAATATCGACAGTTTGGACGTGTTCAAGGTTTTGGTTAGGCCCTGGCCCCATCATGAACCTAGTCGGCAGAATCAAAGGGTCTTAGATGATCGACTTTATTCACACTCGTGCTTACTTCAGAAGGAGGATAGAACCTGCTCTATTTCCAACAGCTAAGAGAGAACCGTCAGAGATGCAGGCGGGGACAGAACCAAAGTCTGGCTGCCTCGACCATGAAGAACCTATCAGGTATGGCACGGTCGGCGTCCTGGAAAAATAATCATGAAGACGTACAGACAACTTGTGACTGGAGCGTCTGTTGAAGTCGAGAATCCGTTCGAGTGGTTGCCAGTGACTGCAGAAAGGATATGGCATCTTGTAGCTTACCAATATCAGTCAGCCGCATCTAATACCCAGGCGTCTGAGCTGGTCAAATACCTTGACCCACTGCCCCGTCAATTGATTCTTGACAGAGCACCACAGAGATAGTTCCAAGTTTGTGCTGATAACAGCCAGAATACAGCTTTGGCCCTAGCTAATGAGCCTGACTAAAGAAGACTAGTGCATATTCTTACCCTGCGTCTGCAGATAGAAAGCTGCGAGAAGCTGCGACGGACTTGATAGAGACATCGAGAGACCCTGTTACCAGGCTATCCCAGTCTGAGCCGAAATTGATATCACCGTATTTCTGTTCCATCAGAAATACATCTTACCTTGCGATTCACATGGCCAATGACGAAATGAGCGTCTGTCAAGTTCCAAAATGGTCCTAAACCACCCATGCGTGTTTGCACCCGGGGCACTGTCTTTGAGTTTTGCGGGCGTGACTACGGAAGCACTGCAACTATTGACCCCAAGATCGGGAGTCTCGATGCGCTCGTTATATTATATTTTCGGATAGAACGATGATTCCTAAAGAGCAGTGCTGACCAATATATGTACCGCTGTCTTTGTCACGAACAGCAATTGTCCGTCTTCGGTCCATTGTAAGGAGTTGATGGTGGGATGCGAAGCGGCGGCGGGAATGCTCGAGGCCGTGTAGACTGTTACATGTTCCATGTCGACCACGATTGCAAAAAGAGACCCTCAGGGGGTAAGAACTTGTCTCCTACAGGATAGACCGAGCGCCAGACGTGGGATGTGGCACAGATGAAACTCGACAAAGAGGTATAGCCTTGATGATATTGATTCTACAGCAAGTACGTAAAATTGGTTATGAGCAGGACGAAAGTACAAAAATGATATAGTGTGGGGTCACCGCGACCGTACTTGTCCGGGGCAAAGGCGAAAGCCGATGGGGCACACAAAGGAGGCAGGTTGCAACTGGCAAACGAATCCAAACGCGGTGTTGGAGACAGCCGTGGGAGACGGTCTTCCCATTATGTACTAGAACCACCCTATCCTCATGCAGTCACCACGACATCGCGACACAGCAGAAGTGTCCTACTCCGGGTCAACGAAACTCTGCGGTAGGAGTGGTTTGAAGACGATCTAATCTTCGCGCAATCGAATACAGTATTCCACCCGGATCAACACGACTAACGTTGGACAATTGCGCCAAGACACTACTGTACGTATACCCGCAAATCCTCACTTCGAGTGTCCCACATTAATATTTCAAGATGACCGTGCGTAACCCTGCCTACGAGTCGTGCTTCTTGTCGCTGAGTACGATCCAAGGACCTCACCTTCTGCTACCTGCACATGACCGAAAATGACCTCAAGGTGTTGGACACGGTTGGAACGCCAGAGAATTTAAAGGGAAATCTTTCGGACAGCGGTTCGTCCTCGCTGGCATGAAAATCTGTGGCATCTGTACTGAGGTGAGCGCCCACCACAGAGATGGACATCCCGGCGCATATGGTTCCACCGAACCCTGACGATTCAGATAGTTTGTATTATCACCTCGTGTTTCGCAATTTTGGTCGTTGAAGCACAGCCCCAAAGTACTTCCTTCCCACATCCATCCCTCTTATCCCTACGGAAATCCGACAAATATCAAACACCCAGCCGCTCGCCCACGTGTGCCTTACGACCCAACCTCGCGTGCTTTATTCGAAGATATGGGATACGCCGGAGGTGGGGTCAACGGAACATTGAGATGGAGAGATCTCGCGCTCGACATTTTATTACCCGTCGACAAAGAGAAAGAGGAGGCGGAGAAAGCAGCCCATGCGCGGAAAATGGCCAGCGGCGCCACGGCGAACCAGTATCAGCCACCCTCGCAACAGCTGGAAGCCGCAGGAGAGGAAGGGGATGCTGATGACGAGAATGAAAACGATGAGAACGACGATGACGAGATGCCGGAGGAGCGGGAGGAGCGGGAGGGGGAAACAAGTTTTGAGGACGAAGACGAATAGTTAGTGTGCTCCTACATGTGTGACACATACTGTATTGCAAATCCTACCACCGTTCGACCATCCCTTCTCTAATGGTAACTGCGGCAATCATCGCGTCAGCCACGTCCTCCAAAAGCAGATCCTTTACATCCGAATCCTGCTCAACAGCCCATTCGTAGGCTTCCAATATAATCGTATCGGTTATGGGTAACGACCGAGAAGCCAACACCCTTATGATATTGGAAACTCGGGCGATTGCCGTTCTCGTTGCATCATCGATATCCTGTAAGAGATCAGATCGTTGACCAAGTAACACAAGTCGCAATAGAAACGCACTTCGTTTTGATTGGAATATACGGCCTCTGTATCAAATCCTTCCCCCTCTTTTTCGTTATCTCGGACATGTTTACTTATCCAGATATACCCATTTAAGCCCAGTATCAGGTCAACGCCAGAAGGGAGTGAGCAAAAGTGGGATTTTAGCCTGCGGATAAGAATGGGGGGGACAGAAACGAGCTGGCCATTTCTGAGCTAAGGATGACACCAAGCGCCATTAGACACATGTACCCCGTTTCAGGTATGAAACGTACCTTGCCGTACTTGAGTGAGCGCGTATGGAGGGACATGGCGCCATCAGCAAAAAAAGCCTGAACTTCTGCTACAAGGAGGTCCCCCTCTTCGAAGAAATTTCGCATTTGGAGCTCATCGCTCTCCAACTTGCGACGCTGAGAGTGGTACAGAACCGATGTGGTCAGCACATGCAACGACGGGACTATATTTAAAGCATACCCACCTGGACACCCCCAGGGAGATTGACTGATGAGAGCATGAGGACGGCATCCTGCCGAGCATTGGCATCAACCTTCCACCTTCGCGGTTGTACCTTTTCTCCTTTTGTTAAGTTTTGCTGCGGACGAGAGGAAGAGATGATCCGTACCTCCGTAATTCGTCCGATCACAAGATCCCCAACCTCTGGATTATATCTAAATGGAACGTTGGTTAGAGAGGTAGATCGATCTTAAACACTTCACCCGGACATTCCTCGTATGCAGTGCCCGCACCGTGACGAGCTTATTGACCCTTTCGATGGTGCCAGCGACCGATGCGACAACTTCGTCGCCATCTACGTAAGTGCCATGTCCCCTAGAAGCCCTCAGAAGATAAACGGGGCCACGAGAGATTCTCTCACCTCATGAAGGCACGGGCGGAAGTGATAGGTTCCCCTGGAGAAGTTATTTTCGCATTTTCGCCCTCAAAGTCGTCGTCGTCATACATATAGACCACTTCTTCGCACACGTTCGCACCCGCATTGAGGTGATTGTCGGAGGTAAGAATGGACGGTGTAGAGAAGGATATAATCATGCTGCGCCAAAATGCTTTTTCCCAGTTATGCGCCAGTGCAAGGTACTTGTCTGATGCTCGGATCCGGGTCGGGAAGAGTTTGTGATCCTGAATATATTCCGTATGTCAAATTAACGGCTATTTGCAAGTAAGCTTTGGAAAGAACCTTTACAGTAACAAACGAAGGATTCACTAAAGGGTCCGAGATGAGATATTTAACTTGATTGAATGAAGGCGCCAGATTATGCACATACCAGGCAGAGAGTAAGCCTCCGCGCCTAAGTAATTGCCGCGAGCACTATACGAACCGCTCGTGACGCTCTGTGGGCGCCTGACCGACTCTACCGATGATCGCACTTGGATAATATGGATATTGTATTAGCGAAACTCAATGCATGCTCAGGGACTACATCGCCCGTCATATACGCGTCATATCAAGTCTCCCACAAACCCAGCGTGGACGTGCGCTGTGGGCGCATCTAGCAATTGATAGGTTATCGCTTGCTATTCAAACACGGACTACATTAGTCACTTGGGAGAATACGTCCTATAAGGATACTCAACGTTATATTACAGATTACGCTTAAACTGCCCGCTAAGTAGACGTTACAACAGAGCACTATTTCAAAATGAAAAAGATACGAAGAGTCTATATTAGAGCAGCACGCGGTCGCCAGCGACCCGTACTGTGTGTTAAGGAACTGAAGATGGATAGCGTGAGGTCCCGGCTCGATTCTGAAACGGATAGAGTACTGCGTGATCTCCTCGATACGTTTACTTGTAGGCAAGAAAATATGAGGAGAGCGCAGGCAAGTCGTTAGACCCAGCATCAGTATAACCCTGTCTCCTGGATCCATTGTACTTAAGGACAATCACGGGGCCGCACCAGGGCTTGGAAGCAGCACCCGAAGTGATGCGAAAGATTGACTGATTGATTGGGGTATTCGCGGCTAACGCGCCAGGCGAATACCACAGATGCAGGGGAAAACGCAACGGCTCTCCGTTCAGACCTTGCGTTATGACGACGTTGTCGACCTGGGCACCAGGAAAATACTCTTGGATGAGCGGGATCGGGCAGGCGCCTTGAACAGGCGTATGAGGAGGCTGGCAAACTACGCTAACGATTCGAGGTCGATCTGGAAGCTCTGTTTAGTGCGCATACGCGCCAAGAAGAGGTGCTAGACATACCTTCCTGTGGGGAAAAGAAGATGGCAGATACGTTGGTCAACTGGGGTTGAACAGGCGGTGGCGTAGCAAGCGTGTTGGATCGCGCGGATGCGACAGGAACGCACTCCCGGCGATGACGGGGCCAATCCTACAGTAGGATGAGTCCCAAGCAAAGCGCCGGGGGTACGGTAACGCACATCCCGAAGGTGTTCAGGAGAACAATACCACGTATTTTGGCATCGAC
>Ga0307512_10002721_pt1 | contig 21647 bp, 25 predicted proteins | sample 14_EM_MG_FD_200267 | JGI IMG/M metagenome (GOLD analysis project Ga0307512, IMG submission 200267) | Populus trichocarpa ectomycorrhiza microbial communities from riparian zone in the Pacific Northwest, United States - 14_EM | ecosystem: Host-associated > Plants > Roots > Unclassified | place...
GACAGGTCCCCTCCTCGCACGCCAAACACCAACTAACCCACAGTAGGTACCACCCCCGCCACACCATTCTCACTCTTAACCTCCTACGACATCGAACCACCGAAACCGCGCCTAAAAATTCCACGAACCCAGCTCAACAGCTTCATTTCCGCACCGTACCGTCCCTTCTTCTTGTTCTTGCCAGCAGTTCTCCCCAGTGCCCTCAATCCTGCCAAAGGAGTCGTAGAGGTGCTTGGAGCAATATCTCCCAGTGAGTCCGTAGATGAGAAATAATGATCGGAGGAGTGGATGCTTGTCGCCTCTGACGAAGGTAAGCGAGACGATACCTCAGAAAGTGCTGGTGGAGCGAAAAGAGGAACAGCCCCATGTAGTACAGGAGAGGGAAGTGGGTGGGTGCTTTCGGCCAAGTAGAGGTTCGCGAGAGAAGGAAAAAGATTCGCGAGGGGTCTATCGTCCATCTTCGGAGACCTATCCTGGCCGTCAAAGGACAGTGGAGAGAGGTCCTCGACCTCTGGGATATTAATACTGCCGTAAGAGGTAGCCGACGAAATACGGGGAACGGATTCTGTTTGGGGGATTGCCGGAGGAAGATCCGAGGTCTTGATACGAGTAAGGAGCGGTCGAACCCGGGATAAAATTCGACCTTTCGACCTCCTCAAGACTCCAACGGGCCGGAAGGCAGACGATCTGGCCTGTTGTTCCTCGATCTCTTTGAGAATGCCAGGCCCAGTGAAGGTAAAGGGGGGAACAGTATCAGTAACCTGATCACGTTCATACTTGTATCCCGGCCAGAACTCCTTCAACTTCTTGCCCCTCGAGAATTGTTTAGGCCGGATAGGACCTAGTGGCGAAGAATGTAAGAAGCAGATATAGTAGAGGTAGTCGGAGTGCGTACCAGGCTTAGAGTAGTCTTGAACCGATCCCCAACCGCCACTTGAGAAATAGTAAGCTTCTAGCCAAAAACACAAGACCACCAGAAAGTGACTTACAACTCTTGGAACGCGTGGGAAAAGAGCAGCTCACTGATGGAGGGACGTCGCGATGGATCCTTACGGAGAAGTCTGTGCGTAATCAAACACAGGCCCGCGTCATCCAACCACTCGGATGGCACGAAGTTTGGATCTGTCGCGAGGATCCTGTTGTACAACGCAGCGATAGTCTCACCATCATCACCCCACGGGGGTCGACCCGTGATCATCTCGTAAATGATGACGCCAAGGGACCACATGTCCGACGGAAGACCATAGATGTGCCCGAGGACGATCTCTGGAGCCGTCGACTGCGGAGTACCAAAACAGTACGACTGATTTTCGATGTAAAAGTCGGGGAGGCTTTGAGAAGGGTCTCCTTCAAAAGAACGTCGAGCACGGCCGTCGGGTCGAACAATAGTCGCGAGGCCGAAGTCACACACCACGGCATGACCATCTTGCGTCAGAAGAATGTTCTCGAGTTTGAGGTCCCGGTGAAGGATGTAATGGGAATGGAGATAATCGACGGCCCCCAAAATTTGTTTGATGTAGAAATGAGCGACATCAATGGTGAAGCCACCGAATTTGCCGATTTCGTCCCGGAGGTTTCCAGGGTATATCGGCTAATGAACAAACAATGCTGGGAAATGAGCGAAATGTAGCTTTTCTAACGAAGAGTAAGCACGCGTACCGTGACAAGATAAGAGTTCAAACTCGATTGCCATGAAGCTTCAAGTTGAGGGAAAAAGGGGCATCCAATGAGGCGACGCAGGAGGTCTTGCTCTCTTAACACTTGATCTTCATTATCCTCGGTCTTGGGGATAATCTTCACAGCGTGGACTTTGTGACTGCCCTTGAGGCTCGCCCCATAGACTTGTCCGAACCCCCCTGCACCGAGCTTACGATGCAAAGTCAGCGACTTTATGGACAACGACGGCGCACCTTGGGCTTGTGGGAGAACCCACTCTTCCTCATTGTCCCTAACATCTTCACTTTCATCCTCGGACTCTCCAGCTTCCTCGGTAAATCCCATACCTCGTTCGTGATCGGTTTGATCCTCCCCCTGGGCCTCCTCGACCGCTGTAGCCTCATTACCTTGTTCCGCGATATCCAGTCCGATGAAGCTATCGTCGAGGTCAGCATCCAACTCTGGCACGCTCACATCAGAATTTTCCTCAAGCCAATCGCCAACAGCCCCTATGTCCTGCTGACTCCTGTCACCCACAGTCCTCGTCGGTCTCGTGAATAAGAAGCGCATCAAATCGATACGATCCTCCTGATTCATCCTATGGGTGACCGTGACGGAGACTGTAGGATAGGAGGCAGAAGAGATAGTAGAAGAGAACATGTTGCAATGGGAAATGCAGAGCGAAGATATAATGGGTGATATCAAGCACGAGGATGATAAAGATAGAGGGAGCGGAGTAATCACAGTAGCAAGATAACAGGGAGGGTGGCAGAGGACGATGTGGTCTCGAGAAGAGTTAAGGAGAACCTCAGAATCGTATCCCTCGCCCTATTTGTACGTTGCCAGAGTGCGCGGAGGTACGAGGGAAAATTAGTCAATCCTGGAGCCAAGGTTCCCGTTGCTTGCTTTAGTAAGCAAACCAGAGCGCGATTCACAGACTCTCGCGCAACAAAACCTACGGCGTTCAACACTCATCTCTTTTCGATACAAGAAAATTTGATGTCAGAGCATTTGTGGAGACTGTAGGAAAAGATATTGTTCGCCGGACTGATGCTGGGAGGCAAAGTTACAGCAGCAGGTGAGTGATCGATGATCGAGTTGATGAAATCACGCGTCCAACTTTGGTCGTCACGCGACGCTGACCGACAGCGACCAACTTCAAGTTACCCCTCATTCTGCCTCATTACCATTTTGCTTTTGCGACAGTCCAAGTTAGTGGTACATAATAGTGAGCTAAAATACGCAGAAAGTGTACATAGAGTAAACGCGATGCAATGGAATAGGAATACAAACATACGGCAGAAAGTGTAAACCATAGGTTACTGTACAGTCATGAAGGTTGATGGGTATGATGCAAATCGAAAATCATCGTTCCTAATTTACCAGTAGGAGGCCACTTAATGGGCCTGGCGAATGTGAGTGTAGACAGAGTCCGCGTCAGGAAACGACTGGACGCAAACCCAGCAGATGTGTGCGCCGCAGTGACACCTGATATGGTTGCACCCTTTGTTCTTCTCTATCATGGCGTTACACTTGGGGCACCGTTGAACATCCTTCCCCTTCCTACCAGCCCACTTCTGCAGCAACGCATCCGCCTTCTGCACCTCGGCATTCTGGTTAATTTCCCACTCGAAACACGTTACGCCCTCGTGTGGGATACTCTGACACGCGGAGCATACTGAACGAAGGCAAGAAGGACAATGGAATGCGGGGGGATCCACCGAATCCTTCGAGGATAGCTGGTAGAGTCGCGTGCAGTGAGGAGTTCCACAGAACTTGAATTTCTCCGGGTTGGTGCGAACGTGAGTGCTGAATGCCAACTCGAAAAGGTCCTCCAAGTCCGAGCGAGGGAGAATCTTTCGGAGTATATTTACTGGGATCGGCGTCACACATTCCATACACGTTAGGACCGGGTCTTTGTCTGTAATTCCTGTGGTCAGGAAGTGTTTTAGACAGGCGTAGCAGTAAGAGTGGCCACACTCGAGACGTATACACGCCTCTGGGTAGTCAAGACAGACGGGGCATGCGGCGTCAGGGGGTGTGGCAGTGGATTCAACGTCTTCGATGCTCTCGTCACAGAGCAATACAAGCATGTGAGCCACCTCGTCGCCACCACCCTGAACCGTTAAAATGGGGTGGGGATGTTCCACCATGATGCGGACGTTCTCTTTGCCTACTATCGACCCAAGTAGAGGGATGCCTCTCCGAAGATAGAAAGCCGATGCCTCCGAGTCGGTCAGCTTTATCTCGAAAGAGATTGTGTTATCGATGTGGACTCGAAGACTCTCGGAGAAAGCTCGAAGGGTATCGTCGTCGCCGAAAGCAGTGACCGTTTGGGGTACAGTGTTGAGCCGAATGAAGCAACCCGTTTTGTCGGAAATTTCCCGGATAGACTCTAGCTTCTCGTTGGACTCGAAGAAGCTATGGCATCCAGGGATGAGTTGACCCTTGAGTACTCCTTCGACGCGTGCCTTGAGGGCTCCGACGGCGAGTTCGTTACTGCCGAAGACTTCTATACGAACGTCCTGGACGGGACCGCCGGTGATGATTTGGATGTCAGCCAAAGGGTTACCCCGGCGAGCATCCCATATGGAATGGAGAACCTTCTGCTGAGCATTATACTGGCGGGGATCGATCGAGATCGAATACCGGTACGGTTCCTCCAGGGCGACGGACGGTCGGCGACCACCAAGGTACCATAGTCGACGCTGGGACAGGGATTCTCGAATTCTCTGAGCCGTATGCCACGTATAACACTGCACCCGGACCCCTAGCAATCCGCTCGGCATCTTCGACTCGTCCCGACGATAATCTCGCAAGTAGCGGCCAGCAATGGAGTCCACGTCCTTTCGTAATCGAGAGAGCGCTTTATCGACATTGTACGTATTCCGCGGGTGGAATGTGACGGGCGTAGCGTCTGGAAGGAGCTTCCGGACCGTCTGCTGATGGATATCTAAAGGGAGGTTCCGTATCTCGACGATCTTCCTGAAGCGAGATATCAGGCTGCGATAGGGTTTCATGCGTATTGTGCGGCCGCCGATGACACTATAGTCGTGTTCCTCGCACCAAGCAATCGCCGAGGCAGAGGTTTTGAATGGAGCGAAGACAGTCATTTCGGGGGCGCGCCAGTGTATGTAGACGGTATTTCGCTCGATGGGTGATACATCCTCCATCTGGTTCGGATACGCGGTGGTGAAGATGCGTGGGGAAATGTTCCGTCCAGATAACTCAGCCCCGTCTAGTTTCGACATGATTTGTTTTGGGTCGCGATTTCCGACGCTAATGGTAGCGGTCTGGTGAGGGGAATTCGGGGTCCTGCGAAGATCCGAGATGGAGATAGCTTCTCCCAACCTCTTATCGTCCTCAAGGATTTCTTTCAAAGAATCGAGGATGTCCGAATGGGAACGATGGAGCGGGATGCCAGTAACATTTATGGAGGTGGTGGGGGGAAGGTAGACGCCTTCGATCGAGGCACCTGGTCCAAATTTGACAACATTACCCGTGGAGACCCGGTAGCGGATGACGTCGAGCTGTACCTTGTAAAGGCCGTGAGACTGAAGGATGTTGTGGATTTGGTCTACATGAGACTCGTTGGAGGGGAAAAAGCGTGATGGGAAGTTCGTGCTGCCGCTGGATCGGCCGCGTAATCAGTAACGCCAAAGGTGCAAGATATGAGAGAACGATATGGTGCCGTACTCAGTCAAATTTTCGATCCAATTCCCTGCATCCTGTCCATCTGAGGGGAAGGCTCCAGGCTTGTAGGTGAAAATAGATGAGGGTAAAGAAGGTGACAAGCTGGATTGAACAAACTCACCATCAACTGCTGTTTCGCGGCTGCGTCGAGGGCTTCCTTCTCAGCAGCCCGTCTAAGCTCCCGCATGCAAACATCGCAGGTACAAAAGTCGAAATCGTCTTGTTCCTGGGCCTCGATTTGCCGATTCATGCGACGTCTGCGGCGAGCGAACATTGCCGAGGGATAAAATCTGAGGCTACTAATACGCACTGGCCGCGAGGTCTAGCGTTTAAGTACACGGGGCGGTCGAGTGGAGGGCCTGGTACACTGACACACTGCCTGAGATGTGAAGGAGCACCGCCGTCCAATCTGGCGCCCATTAGGTGGATAGGAGTCAGGGTTTACGACATCTGACGCACCGCCTAGGCTCATATCCTCGGCAGCCCATACCACTCCATTGGTCTAGATCAGAGCCACCCCGGCCCGTCCACTCCAGGAATCGTCTATCATATAAGTACCATGGCTGTAGCAGTATTACGAGGACAATCACAGAGCGTGTAATTATGGTAGCGTCAATAAGAGATTGAGATGATGGAAATAAACTTCATGTTTTCTTTTGCCGCTTCCGCGTCCCCGCCCCGGTCGTGCTCGTTGATGGTGTGCTTGATCGCGAGGCCTTTACGGATGCTTTCTCCTCCTTTTGGACCTCCTCAATAGCACGTTTCTGTCGCGTTTGCGTATGAGAAACCTTCACAAGGCTGGATTTGAAATAACAATAGTCTCACCTTTCCTCTGCTCGTCGTCCCCTTCTTGACCCCATCAACCTTCTCAGCTTCAGCCTCTTTCTCAATCATGCTCAAAAGTGTCGTACACCGTCTCGCCAACTCCTGAGGGCTCCTACTCTTGAAAAACCAGTCGAATCGGAACACTGGGAACTCCGAGATGTCCCGCTTGATCCTCTCATACACGTCCTCTGCTTGCATCCCATAGTGGTTCAGTCGACACAACAGATACCGGTCTTCCTCCTCGCTGTACACCTTCCCTTTCGTAGACGGGTAGTTGAGTTCGAGTTCCTGCATAGGATAGACCACAGAGTTTATCTTCTCCCCCAAGAGGGCCTCCAAGTTCGACCGTTTGTTCCGCTTTGCCTCTCCTTCCTGGATACGAGTGGCAATCCGGGTATGGTCTGCAAGCGTCTTCCACTTCTTCTTGAAGATAGGGTAGTATTTCCCAACTTCCCAGGCGAACTTGTCAGGGATTTCCGATGCCAACAGCTCAAAGTCCTCAGTCCTGTACCAGATATTATTAGTCACCCAGTGCAATTTAGTAACAATGGAACCACAGTACCATCCGTATGATTCTAAAGCTCGGATGAATTGTTGGAAGTCACGCTTACTCCAACCCTCGAAGCCCTGCTTGATCAGGGCCTCTTTCTCAGCTTGTTCCTCTTCTGTCAGTGGTTCGGCATTGTCGATGATCTCCTGAGCGGCCTGTCGCTCTTTTTCCAATTCTTCCGCTGAGTCATCCGGGCCTGCCTCGCGTACGGTTGCGGGGATTTCATTCAGTTTCTACAAAGGGTGTCAACGTCATGAGATTGGCAGAGTGCTCTCCAAGCCCACCTTGAATGCAGCAAGTTCCCGCTCTTGCAGTTCCGCGAGCTTGGGTGGAAAGAACTGGAAGTCATTTCTTATCAAAACGTCAACGAACAATCAAACAAAGGGCTAGACAAAGGTGGCCTACATTTGAACCTGTTTCGGTGCCCTCGGGAGTTTCGGCGCTTTCTCCTGTTTACTTGGTCCAACCCGCATCGCATCCTTGAAGTACCCATCAACCGAGTAATTTGTCTTTCGCTCTCGTTTCGGCATGGAAAGTAGGCTGAAGTTGAGTTGTTTTCGCTGCGAAGACGTCAGTCAGCACAAGGTCACCTTCGAGACCACACGAGTCGCATACAGCACGGAAATCCTCTCCCTCCCACTGTTGGACGGAAGCCTCCGACTTGAAGTTGCTCAAATCTTCGAAACTCAGGCCTTCATACCGGTTACTTAGTTCCGCTGTCCGCTTTTCACCACGTTGAATGATTGCATCGATGTCCTCGTTAATCATGAGACTAGGACACCATCAGTACTCGCCGCGGGACAATGGTTGGAGAGAACCCACTCATCGTTCGAGTTGACAATCTTCTCAGCACCGTGCGAGATCATTTCCAGCAGCTCATCCTTGTCCGCGGCTACTCAAATCGGGTAAATGGAAGTTTCCGCGAGATGCGGCATTGATTTCACCTTTCGACATCTGCTGCCGACCTTGCTGGATGACCAGCTGATCGAGCCTGAGCTTCTGAGCCGCACGCTCCAACATCCGCTCCTCGACACTACCCTCAGTGATGAACCTGAAGACGAATACCTGTTTGGTTTGACCGATGCGGTGGGCGCGGTCCATTGCTTGGAGATCGGCTTGTGGATTCCTGTGCATCTGTCAGGACCAGAGTCACAGGGAGAATGTGCGTCCTTACCAGTCACTATCGTAAAGGACGACGACATCGGCGCTCGTTAAGTTGATACCCAAACCGCCAGCACGGGTAGTTAGGAGAAAGATAAACTTGTCGCTTCCTTCCTTGTTGTATTCGTCAATGGCCAGAATGCGGTCCTCGTGGGCAGTGCTCCCATCGATCCGACAGTACTCTAATACGGTACGTATTAGCAGGTTGGTGATAGTGTGTGATGGGACGCACTATATGCTCTGAACAAACAGTAATCCTCCATGATATCCAGCATTCGACTCATCTGACTGAATATGAGGACACGGGACCCTTTGGCCTTTAAAGAAGCCAGCAGTCTGTTCAAGATAACCATTTTTCCACAGTTCTCGATAAGATGTTCGTCTGTGGTGTATGGAGGACCCGGTTCCTGGATGAGCCATCAGTGCCAGTGCTGGAAAGACACGGCTGTTGCAACGTACAGCCCCTTCGAACAGGTACGGATGGCAAGCGACCTTTCGTAATTGCATGACCATGTTCATCAGCCGTGTCTTGCCTTCCTTCTTTCCAGTCAAGCCTATTGGGATGATCAGTGATAGATCTTCATCCCAGAAAATGTGCTCACCGTTAACAGCGTCAATATCCTTCTCGAGGACTGATCTGTACCACTTGCGTTGCATCTCAGTAAGTCCCACATATATGTTAATCTCCTTTTCTATGGGTGTGATCAATAACAGCGATCATTGGGTGCTGGAAACGGAAACAGCTTACTCGGCAGCAGGTTCTTCTCCACATCTGACTTGACGCGCCGCAACAAGAAAGGACGGAGGATCTTATGCAGAGCCTCGACGACCTTCTTGCTCTTCTCTTCCACAGCATCGGCGTCCTTCTCATCCTTGTGCAGGAAACTCTCCAGATCCCCGTAATCCGAGAAGATTTCGGGACAAATGAAGTTCAACAAAGCGAACAATTCCTTCAAATTATTTTGCAATGGGGTTCCGGTGATCAACAATCGACCACGGGACGTGAAGGACCGAACGATTTGGGAGAGTATGGAGTCGACGTTCTTGATGCGATGCGCCTCGTCAATAGCAATGTATTCGAAGGAGAATTTCTTGAGCGCGGATTTCTCGATTAGACACAACTCGTAAGTTGTGATGCAGACTTCGAAATCCTGGGGGAGAAGCCTGTTGGTAATGATTTCTGCGCGGTCCTCCTTCCCGCCGGCCAGGACAGCGATATTGAAATCTGGAGTCCATTTCTCGAATTCCCTTGCCCAATTCTGAAGCGTTGATTTAGGGACGACGATCAAATGGGGGCCGTGATTATCCTTGTAGTGTTTCAAATACGACAAGAATGAAATCGTTTGCAATGTTTTGCCCAAGCCCTAAAGAAGGAAAGGTCATAAGAGGGCACGCGGAAGCCATGCTGAAGCCATACCATCTCGTCTGCGAGAATTCCATTCAATCCGTTATGTTGAAGGGAGACCATCCAATTCAAACCCTGGAGTTGGTATGGCCGCATCGTGCCGTTGATGACTGAGGGAGGCGATTTGAGGGACACGAACAGGAAATAAATTAACGGTGGTCTCACAACTGGGCGACTCTTCGAAAACAAACGGTTGATCGTCGCCATCAACGGCGGACTCCCCTCCTTTCAATAACTCCTCATCTTCCTCTTTCTCGGATCTGCGATGGCGAGCACCATTATCACTAAAAACACCGTTAGACAAAGCATAGTATGGTTGGATGTCTACTATGACTTACACAGCCTTTTTACGACCCCTCGTTTTAACCTTCGGCTGTGCATCAAGGAGTGCTGCATATTGGGGGTCACGAGCTTTCTAGATATCCGATTAAGCGTGATGACGGGAAAGAGCTCCAATAGCGGACCGCACCTTGATGTCCACAAAATGTTTGAAAAGCTCGGTCTGACCCAAGAGATAGGAGTAACGCTTGACCGCATCCGAGATCTTTCAAAAGGTTGGTGTGCCATACCAAAGATGGGAGGCTGGGGGAGATACCTTATTCTTGTCCATTTCCTCCCGCTTAGCCTGTAGCACGCTCTCATCAGCTTTCCGCTTCTGTTTCTTTTGTGTCCGTTCGGCAGCGTTCTTCATCCGAGCCAACTTTGAGGGAGACGCCTGAGGTGCATCCTACGCCACGTTAATCCGAAGAAGTGGTTCAAACAGAGTTGGGGGGCACTCACGTCCTCTTCGCTCTGCAACTCATCAACCTCTTCCTCGTCCTGGCCGTTGGGATCTCCGTCGTCCATGAATTCACTCTCGCCATCCGCGCCCTCGCTGGGCTAGAAATCGACTTGTCAAGAGAAGACGCGAGGGTTTGAGACTTTCCCAAACTCACTTGACGCGACACAATGTTTGAGGGCACGACGTCACTGAGAACGTCCTCATCCATCGCGACAAAGTTCTGTGGTGTACGCGGTCATCAGATGAGTGAAGAAGAGAGAAAAACGACGAAGACGGACACTCATGTCTTGAGTGGATGGTGTGTTGAGGTGAGAGATGCCCGTCCAGTGACCGGCCAACTTACCGCAAGGAACCGTGGACCCGCGATTTGACGCGTTCAGCCACTTTACGTAAACCTGCAATCGACCTGTTTATCCGCACCATTATGTCCTCTTCGCAGAAATACATCCCTCCGTCTAGGAAAAATAAGAGTAATGCCACAAAAAATCAGCAAATGAACCTCATGCCATCTGTCAGTCGTAGCAGCGGCCTTGAAAAGGGCGGTGACGCGTAAGTCCATACCCAGATCTCCCTCAGCAATTGGCTAATCTCCCCAGCCTGATAGGCTGAAGAACGCCAAAACTCAGGAAGAGTACTGGTATTTCATTCAATCCAAGGTATTTACCCTCCAGGATTGAGTATCCATGCTCGCTTCCACAGCAATCATGTAGATATCCGATTATTGGAAACAATATCCCGAACGTTGTGCTGACTCCAAGGCAAGAGAAGAAGCGCGGCACAGCGTCTTGATCCTTATTCGTGAGTCGTCAACTTCTCGCCTTGTATTCTCGGTTCTGTCTGAATCGGTTCTCAGGTAAATTAAGGGAAGGTATCATGGCCACAAAACGACGAGATGGGTTCGCATCAGATGGTCTGTCCTCATCCGTTCTAGTCCTCTGCTCCTCGTCTCAATCCGACAGTCTATGAAACATCTCTCCGAATCTCCATTCTTTTTTCTTCCGCTGTCAATATCGCGTCAACCCTCTCATACCTGCTTCCAACATACTATACTTCTCGGTCGTTGACACATTCGCGGGGGTCAACGATTTTAATCACCCTCTTGTCGCGGTTGCATTCATCTTACCCCTCTCAACGAGACTACTACGAAGATCGCCAGGGGTTCCTCTCCTCCGGGTGCATTGCACACGATTCCCCAATCGTTTCTTGGCTAGCCTCTCTCGCCGGGGCGATCCGATCGTCCAATTACTACAAGGTGGAGGCCCTTACCCGATTGAAAGTATATATGTCTCTCCTGGACTCTCGGCCACAGAAACCGAGTGAAGGGGCGGTTAATCTTGACTCTTCATCCGTACGCATGATAATCTCGTCGCTCCACGATCGTCTCCGGGATCGGTCCTGGCCAATCCTCTGTGTTGCCTATCGGGAGATGACGTGTCTACCCAAAGTCACCGACACTTCAGAATGGCTCAAGAGGTCCTTGATCCTCAACTCCTCCAAGACTAGTGTAGAGACCTGGTTCAAGCAGCAGTCGGAGAAGGGGAACGTCAAGGCCAAGGAAGAGGTAGAAGGTAAATGGATTATAATCAAGCCAGCATCTAGTTGAACACCATTCCCATCTACGTATAATACTCTGCAAGAACCATGTTTAATCGCATTCGTATGTAATTTCATTAGGTATAAACCCTAAGCAATAGACGTCTTAACTAACAGATCCGCAAGCTCGTCGACAGCAGTAGAAGTCTTGATCGCATCCTCGTCCTTACCCTCGGCCTCAGCACCACCGGTAACAGTCTCTTCTTCCTCCTCTTCCTCTTCATCGTCCAGTAAAACCTTTCCACCCCTCTGCTCGAGACTCTGAGCAAGTGTCTGTAGGTTTTCATCTTCTTCATCGTCCACCTCATTCCACTGCAGCTCCAACATCTTGAGGCTGGGAAGCTTCGAGATACCCTCTGCAAGGAGGGCAAAGGACTCAGTTTCCATGTTGTTGTTCTGGAGCTGTAGAGTCTGTAGCTTTGGATTCGATCCGCTTGTGATGGTCTTGATGACGGCAGAGACGCCCTCTCCCTCGTCTGAAAGAACGCAATCGGAAAAGTTGAGGAATGACAACTTGGTCCACGTAGGTAGGGCTTCGGCCATTGCAGTAGAGCCATCCTCGCCGAAGGTATTATCCTGCAGGTCGAGGTATTCGAGGTGCGGGCATTGTGCGAGGCCACGGGCCAGATTCACAATTCCATCCATTCGAATACCGTTCTGAGGCATCCGGACCTCGACCAATGTCCCGTGCGCAGCAAAGGCTTTGGCCCAGGCTGCAGATGACCCATCCTGCAGCCTATTTCGCCCACAGATGAGGGTTCGGAGTTGAGATATCTTTCCTTCCTCCTTACTCAGTCTAGCCGACTCAGCGAGGGCATCGGCGATAACTGCACCACCCTCTGGTCCGAGACCGTTGTTGTTGAGCTTGAATATCTGGAAGCTACGGTTATGCGTGAGGAAGGGGACGATTGGATCGACGGATCGTGACCCGAATGCATTATCGCTCAAATTGATTTCGACGAGTGAGGTCTTGGCTTTGAGAGCGTCACAGATCGCGGACAACGCGGGGGGTATTTCGGTAATAAGACGACCGGTAAAGATATCTGCAAAGTCCGCCACCTAATCTCATGTAGATTAGCCCTACAGATTTCTTGTGAACCGAGAATAAATCCCACTACACACCTTCAAGGCGGTTGTCTTCTCGAGAAACTCGGCCAATACTTTCGCGGCCTCAACACCAATAGTGTTTCCGCCAAGGCGAATCTCCTCGATAACGGTTGGGTCTACACCTTTGAGATGGGGTTCGATATCTGACCTCGAGTCTAGCTTGAGGCTCTTTCCCTGAAGGGAGAACACTTTTGTTGAGGTGGCGGCCATTAAAACTCCAAGTTGCCAAATCCGGAAAGTGATCGACTTGACCTTTTTCTCCTCCCGCCCAAAAAATTCGAGGCGGACGCGTCTCTCTCTCTCCGCGTTCCATCCCCATCACCCCTCTCAGGAGAACATGGTCTTAAAGGACCCGCTCGAGATGAATTTGGGTCGTCAGACTCACTCGCTATTGAAGAAACTGGGAACGGATTCTCGGTTTGCATCCCATATCCAAAGCACCACCACCACACGGGAACTTCTCGACGCTCTTTCTCAATTGCTCATGATGCCCGCATTTACGCTACTCGTAGCTCATGAGTTCAGGCCCGTCTTATTTGATCTGTGTGCAAGGTGGCTTCTTGTCGATGGTCGCACGGACGAAATTCTCGTCGCGTTATGTTTATTGCTCGAGCCTCATCCAGAGTTATTCCCGTGAGTTGGTTATATCCACAGTACGCCTTACTGTTACTCACACATACACAGTATTTTGCACACCTTTTTGAGCAAGACCTGCGGCCCCAGCGGACCCTTGAATCGCGTAGAAATGGCGGCACCTTCTATGGACCAGCCGCGACTCCACTTTCTGTTGTTATCTTACTACCGCATTCTCCAAGCTAATCGTACCCTACCCAAAAGTTTCTCATGGCCCATTTCCATCCTCGCAAAAATATTCACCACTCCCAATTGCGATCCCGGTGCGAGGCTCCTGGCTGTCCGCTGTTATTTTCTGCAAAGTGAGATGGGGGAAGCGGAAAGGATGAAACTGGAGCAACGTTACGTCGGGGATGTTGACGTTGTCGATTGTCCGATCTCCTACTCAGTGAACACCGATGGATCGATATGTGTACTCGATGGATGGGTTTTTCCCGCAGTCGAAGCAATACGAATAGCAGACTTCTGGGAATCGCCTCCTGAGGATGCCCCCGATTACTATCGTCAGACTGAGGGAATTGTAGATTCGTTTTCCGAAAACGATCTGAGGTGAGTAAACTTGTCATTACCCCCACCGCTGCCTAACTTGCGTCCCCGAGTAGCCCGTTCACTGTGAATGTTTCTGGAATTTTCCTCCTTCGGGACCATCTGTCCCCGTCTCCCCCCTCCGGTCTGGTCCAGACAGACAGCGCCAAGGCGGCATTACGCGAGCTCGCCTTACTCCACTCACTCCGCCACCCTACACTCCTCACTTCCTCCACTTCCTCCGGTAAATCATTATTGATACACCATCTCTCGAGCCTTCTTCATCCCCGCTCCGAGAACAACATCGTTACGATCCACTTGGCGGATACATCCCTCGACTCCCGCTCCCTTCTCGGTTCTCACATATCCTCTGCCACCAAGCCTGGCACGTTCGAGTGGAAGGAAGGCGTTTTAGTCAAGGCAATGAAGCAAGGGAAATGGGTCGTCTTTAAAGATATAGATCGTGGGAGCAACGATGTGTTAGGTGTCATAAAACCACTCGTCGAATCCCTTGGTCCCGGAAACTGGATCGGCGGACAGGGGTCATTGTTCGTCCCTGGACACGGAGTAGTCACGGCCCACGGCTCTTTCTTTATCTTCGCCACCCGATCTGTCTCATCAAAGGATAGAAAGCACCCCAAACCCATTTTCTTTGGCTCTCACAAGTTCGCGGAGGTCATTGTCTCCTCTCCGTCCCAAACTGAGGTCGAGCAGATTGTAAACCACAAGTTCCCTCGGTTAAGTGGGCGGATCTCTCGAGCTGTCACGAAACTATGGGAAGACATATGTGCTACAGCCAACAACTTTCCCTCCCTGGGAAGGGGAATAGGAATAAGAGAACTTGAACGCTTTTCTTCCCGTATTAACCGACTTGCTCCTGTCTCTAGCGGTGAGATGGAGGTCGACGATGTTGAAGGGAACGCGGTTCTATCCTCCATTTTTACTCACGTCAACCTCAGAGAAGAAATTTTCCTATACGCGCGCGATGTTTTCTTCGGTGCAGGAATTCTTACCACTTCCGCTCGACAGTTTGTCGAGCAAGCGGCCAATGTTGCCGGTCACCACCTAGGCTTATCCGCGGAACGTCAAGCTGCCACTCTGCTCTCTCGGGTGCCGGAGTTCGACATCGAGCGGGATGTAAATGGACGAAATATCGCGGTTCGGGTCGACCGAACACGGTTACTTGCAAACCCTAACATCGAGAACCTTCAGTCACTCTCCCGGCCGTTCGCCATGCACAAACCCGCCATCCGTCTGATGGGCCGGCTCGCTACCTCCATTTCGCTTGGGGAACCAATACTTCTTACGGGCGAGACAGGCACAGGAAAAACGAGTGCTATTACCCACTTGGCTACCATTCTCAGGAAACCCCTCGTTTCTCTAAACCTCTCCCAGCAAACCGAATCTTCGGACATTCTTGGTGGTTTCAAACCTATAGATGCCCGTGTTCCCGGAATGAAGCTCTACCAGACTTTCATGAGATTGTTTGGGGCCACTTTGAGCAGCAAGAAGAACTCAAAGTTCCAGGAGTCGGTTCGGAAGGCGGTCCTAGAGGCCAAGTGGAAGAGAGCTGTCGCCTTGTGGACAGAAGCTATCAAAATTGCGAAAGAGAAGCTACGAATGAGGACCGTTGATGAACCCCGGTGAGTGATTTGTCATATGGCGTCACGACTGGAGACCGATAATTTCTCGACAGCAGCGATCAGCTGAATGCTGACCAGCAAGGTCCCAGGAAGAGGCAAAGAGTGGAGGAGGCAAATGAGAGCGTATCTGAGGCAGACTGGGACGAATTCGAACAAGAGCTTCGGACTTTTGACATCCAACATGTCCAGGGAAAGGGGAAGTTTGCTTTTGCTTTTGTGGAAGGACCACTCATCAAGGCGCTTCGTTCTGGGAATTGGTACGTGCTTATCATATTCATTGAGTCTCGTTCCTATTCTTGACGCCAGCACAGGATTCTTCTTGATGAAATCAACCTCGCGAGTGCAGAGACTCTGGAGTGTATTTCCAGCCTTCTCCAGAGCGATATTTCCTCGATCACACTTACCGAGCAGGGGTCCTTGGAACCAATTCCCCGTCACCCAGATTTCCGCATCTTCTCCTGTATGAATCCCGCTACCGACGTGGGTAAGAAAGACCTCCCGGCGAACATCAGACCCCAATTCGTGGAAATTGACATCCCATCTCCCGACACGGACCGGGAAACACTTCTGAACATCATCGAAATGTACATTGGTCACTGCGCCATCGGAGACAAAGGGGCCGTTATGGACGTCGCAGATTTCTACACGGCTATAAAGATATTGTCCGACCAACGCAAGCTTGCGGACGGTGAAAACCGCCGGCCTCATTACAGCATACGAACATTGGCCAGGTCGTTGATGTGGGCTTCCGATGCTACGAATTCGTTTGGTCTTCGACGTGCGTTGTGGGAAGGTTGTCTCATGGCGTTCACTATGACCTTGGACTCGCCTAGTGCAGAGGTTTTGACAGCTTTGGCGCGGCGACACCTTCTTGCGAATGTTAAGAATCCGGGGTCTTTATTGGCAAGACAACCAGTTCCTCCTGCAGACCCGGATAACTTCGTCAAAGTTGGGCCTTTCTACCTCACGAGGGGACCTCTCCCACCAGACCCCGCAGAAGAATACATCATAACGCCATCCGTCGAAAAAAAGCTTGTGGACCTCGCGAGGATTATCGTCAGCCGACGTTTCCCTGTTCTCATCGAAGGGCCCACATCCACCGGAAAGACGAGCTCCATCGAGTATTTGGCCAAGAGGACAGGTCATCGTTTCGTGCGCATCAACAACCACGAGCACACCGACATTCAGGAATATCTCGGAACGTATATTTCGGACCCTACGACCGGGAAACTCGTTTTCCAAGACGGCTTGCTTGTCCGCGCCTTGCGCCGCGGAGATTGGATCGTGTTGGATGAGCTCAACCTTGCGCCGACGGACGTGCTGGAAGCCCTCAACCGTCTTCTGGACGATAACCGCGAGCTTGTGATCCCAGAGACTCAGGAAGTCGTCCGTCCACACCCAAACTTCCTCCTGTTCGCCACCCAAAACCCGCCCGGCCTTTACGGTGGGAGGAAGGTCTTGTCCCGGGCGTTCCGCAATCGGTTTTTGGAAGTGTACTTCGATGACCTTCCCCAGGAAGAGTTAGAAACTATCCTCTGCCAACGATGCAAGATTGCACCGTCCTACGCCCAGAAGATAGTCCATGTCTTTGGAGAACTCACCAAGCGCCGGCAATCCACCCGAGTTTTCGAGAGCAAGCATGGTTTTGCGACCCTTCGCGACCTTTTTCGGTGGGCAGGACGGGACGCGGTCGGTTACCAACAGTTGGCAGAGAACGGATATATGCTCCTCGCCGAGCGTGCTCGTCGCTCCGAAGACAAGGCCGTGGTCAAGGAAGTCGTTGAGGCTGAGATGAACATCCGCATCAATGAAGACAGTCTATATGGGCTCCAACTCAGCGAAGCAGAGTTCTCAGCATTCCTGGGGCAGGACCTTCCGGCGACACAGATCATTTGGACGAGCTCCATGCGACGCTTATACTCTCTCGTGTTGAGAGCGTTCCAGTCCAACGAACCAGTTCTTCTTGTCGGGGAAACGGGTTGTGGAAAGACGTCTGTCTGCCAGATGTACGCCGATGCGAAATCTCGCCCTCTCTATTCCGTCAATTGTCACCAGAACACAGAGACTGCTGATTTGATCGGCGCCCTGCGTCCCATTCGCAATAGAGCTGTATTGGAAACGGAGGCTATCCAAGAAGCAACCAAAATACTCGCAGACCTTGGTTTGGACCACGTACCAGGTGATACGCAAGGCATCCAGAAGGCTATCGTTTCCGCCCAGAAGTCGGTCTCCTTGGCCCCTGCCTCGGCTCGCGCGTTACAGGACGCTCTCTTGAAGTTCCGGAAGCTCTCCGCCATGTTCGAATGGCACGACGGTCCCCTCATCCAGGCCATGATGAACGGAGGTGTCTTTCTCCTCGACGAAATTTCACTCGCAGATGATTCCGTTCTGGAGCGTCTCAACAGTGTTCTAGAACCTAGCCGCACGATGGTTCTTGCTGAACGTGGGGGAGAATCTGCCGATATGGTTTCGATCGCTAGCGCAGATGGCTTTCAGATAGTTGCCACAATGAATCCCGGCGGAGACTATGGGAAGAAGGAACTTTCTCCTGCCATGAGGAATCGATTCACCGAAATCTGGGTCCCTTCCATCGATCAGCGTCGGGACTTGGAGACAATTGCCAGCGGGTCTTGGAATTATGATGAGCTGCGACCATTCACACGACCGTTACTCGATTTTGTTGAGTGGCTCGCGGTCCAAGCCTCTGACAGATCCCTTATTGCTCTCCGAGATATTCTTGTACGTTTATTGCACCTCTCCTCCACTGACCAATTTTCTGACTTTTTGAGGTAGGCCTGGATCACCTTTTCCAACGCCGTCCACGAGCAGGGGACATTATCCGCTAGCGAGATTTTCGTAGGTTTCCTTTCCCTCTCCATCCAATAATACACTCACATGCGGCTTAGCATCAAGCTGCGTGTATGACCTACGTGGATGGAATCGGTGCCTTCCCCCAATATTCATCCTTCACACTGAACTCCCTCAAACGTTTCAAAGAGTCTGCCATGCAAGAACTCCAACGGTTGGTCCCCCTCAAAAATCCCAGTAGTGCCCAATTCTCCCTCAGAAGCGACGATAAAATGGTTCATATTGGTCCTTTTTCGGTTCGGAAGGGTGATGCATCGGCAATCCAACCATCATTTAACTTCGGTGCTCCAACCACACTGTCAAATGCGATGCGAGTCATAAGGGCGTGCCAGTTGAACAAGCCCATCCTTTTGGAGGGTAGTCCCGGGGTTGGGAAGACAAGCCTTGTAACCGCTCTTGCGTCGGTTGTTGGCCAAAAGTTGTCGCGGATCAACCTTTCCGACCAAACGGATCTCATTGACCTCTTCGGATCCGATCTCCCTGTCGAAGGTGGTGCACCCGGACAGTTTGCTTGGAAGGACGCAGAATTCCTCAGAGCTCTCCAGGAAGGTCATTGGGTGCTTTTGGATGAGATGAACCTTGCCCCTCAAGCGATATTGGAAGGCCTCAATTCCGTTCTGGACCACCGCGGAACGGTTTACATTCCGGAGCTCGGCCGTTCATTCAAAAAACACCCTTCTTTCCGTATATTTGCAGCTCAGAACCCCCAAAATCAGGGAGGTGGCCGAAAGGGGTTACCGAAGTCATTCGTCAATCGTTTCACCAAAGTCTATGTCGAGGAGCTTCACCCCAAGGATCAATTGTTGATCTCTCAACACCTCTTCCCTGATTATCCGATCGATTGGCTAGAAGGGATGATCACCTTCAACTCACGGTTGAACGAAGAAATAGTCCACAAGAAGGCTTTTGCCCGTGAAGGCGGACCCTGGGAGTTTAACTTACGAGATTTGATTCGTTGGGGCTCGTTGCTGAAGGTTAACGATCGCCTTGCACACCCATCCGAATACCTCCACACTTTGTACCTCCACCGCTTCCGGACTCCAGATGACCAAGAAAGAGTTGCCCGCATCTTCATGGAGTCGTCCCCGATCCAGCCAACCTTCCACGCCCCTCGTCCTTCTATCTCCCCTTCCTACCTCCAAATTGGAGCACATATCTCAACTCGGAAGAACCTGTCCCCTCACCAGACCCTCCCTCCACTTCTTCCATCCCACCTCAAATATCTAGAGACCATTGCTACCTGTTCCTCGAAAGGATGGCTCGTTATACTCACGGGAGAACGGTCAAGTGGAAAGAGCAGCATGCTACGCACCCTCTCCAACCTATCCGGAAATTTCTTGCAGGAGATATCCATTAACCCAACCACTGACACAACAGACATTCTTGGCAGCTTTGAACAGGTCGACGTTAATCTCCGCTTGAACGAACTGCGACACAAGTTCGACGCTTTTATTGATGAACTAACGCGGTGCTCGGATTTCATTGGAACTCAGATCCTTACGCCTTCGTCATACCAAGGAATCTGGGCCGACGATTATCAAGATTCCCTGACGAAGTTGGAACGTTTCATCTCTGGGCTGCCCGCTTTCCAGAACACCACCTTTAACCAGACCAAGGCAGATCTTCTGAGCCGTGTGGGATCCACCCTCCTTTTACTTGGTGCTCATGGACGGTTCGAATGGATAGATGGCCCCCTTGTCCAAGCGCTCAGAGAAGGACATTGGGTTGTTCTAGACGGCGCGAATCTCTGTAGTCCATCCGTCCTGGACAGGCTCAACTCCCTCTGCGAATCTGACGGTGTTCTGATGCTCAACGAAAGGGGTAGCGTTGATGGAGGCATCGAGGTGGTGCGACCTCATCCTAACTTCCGACTCTTCATGATCGTTGATCCTCAGCACGGTGAACTTTCTCGAGCAATGAGGAATCGAGGAGTTGAGGTTGCTCTCCTCGACTCTCTCCCTCGCTCTTTGAACTCTACCCAGAATTTGACACACACACAAGCATTCAGGCTTGGCCTCACTACTGTCCCCATAGACCTCGTAGGATCCGACCCGGATGCCAGGCTAATTACTCAAGATTGCATCCACTCCACACTCCTCTCTCAATCCATATCCTCGACTTCCACCAATAGCCCCAAGGGAATGTCTCCTCACTTCATCGCCCGAACCACACCATCAGCCTTTTTGCCCTACGCTATTCGCTTTTGGGAGTATTTGGCGTTATCTGGCCAGCAAGACACCTCTCCAACCATGCAATCCATCTTGCGATCATTACACGAGGGCTCTCTTTCCACCCTCCTCTCGCAGCTGCGTGATAGGTTAGGTAGGAAGTGGAACATATCATCTGATTTTCTGTCTTTCCAGGTCAGCATCAGGTCTAGTATCCACCGAGATAATACTCTGAATACAATCCGTGTATATAGCCTCAGGTCGTTACCCTCAATTCACTGCCTTGTTTTGTTTTCGAAACTGAGGACGCGGACAATAAATCTCATACAACGCAAGTTATTGGTTTACTAAGTTTACTCATGGAACTGCAAGCTGGGAAGATTGTTGCACACGAGGATGCTTTTGCAACGGCGTTGGGATCCGACCAATCGCGCATTGCCAATGAAGTTCTCACTCTCGTAAACAGTGTGCCAGAGGTTGCTGAAGCCATCCTTAATGCCCAATCCGTCGTTAATCAAATCGCTGTACGTGCGCCAGTCTCTACTCGCTACCACCCTCACCCATCCCCTTGTTAGGTGACAGTAGCGGTTCAACTCCTTCGCTTCAGCAAGTATTTGTCCAGTTTCGTTCTTGGAAATCAGATAGACTATTCTGCACTTCAAGTTGTGGTTAGATGGATTAATGAGGCATTAGATACTGTGCCACCAGGCTTTGAGAGCATCGTTATTCAGGCGAAAAAACTGGACAGTCTTGTCCGTTTGTCTTCTGGATGGGGTTTCTACGATATATGGAACACCTTTCTCACTGACGTGACCCCCCCAAGTGACGGTCAACCGCTGGAAATACTCAAGAGGATTTCTTCCTTGAGCGGAGATGCAGGCAAGAGAAAATTCCTCGGGATACACATAGGATGCTACTAATGGTGGTTTAGATCTTCGAAATCAAGCTTTCCAGTTCGCTGCACTTTCCACCCTACCGGCCGCCTTGTCTCATGACGAGGTCAAGGTCATCCAGGACCTGAAGGAGATATTCCGAGAGG
>Ga0307512_10002722_pt1 | contig 21647 bp, 29 predicted proteins | sample 14_EM_MG_FD_200267 | JGI IMG/M metagenome (GOLD analysis project Ga0307512, IMG submission 200267) | Populus trichocarpa ectomycorrhiza microbial communities from riparian zone in the Pacific Northwest, United States - 14_EM | ecosystem: Host-associated > Plants > Roots > Unclassified | place...
GTACTATTTCCTGGTTATATTCAGTTCACATCTCGTTCTCATAATGTTTCTCTTATTCGCAAGTGTAAGTATGCTCTACCATCCCTCTACGGCTCGCTCAGACCTTTACAGCCTAGGATCAAACTACTCCCTGCCAGGTATGTGACATTATGACGCATTTCCTTCGTCCGTTCACCGAGTTGTTCTCCGTCCAATAGTGGAACCGTTGTGTATGTCCAGAGACTTCTTTGCTTTCGAAGCCACCGGGTCTAATCATGTCTCAGGTATCCACCAGTGATGATCACTCGGTTAATGCTCTCGCTCAAGAAAGCCGGGACTTCGCAAGAACATGAATGGAGCTTCGGAGAGCTAAGTGTACACACGACCATGGGATTCGCTGCGCGTCGAGGCGGCGTTGCCACGAGAGACGATATACGTCTGGACACTTTTGCAAGTACGCTGGAGGGAACTCGAAGTCAGGAGTGATGGCGTAAAGGATGTTACTGGACACTTAGTCCCCTCCCTCCATAGAGCGCCGGAAGAGTAGCAGGGCGTTCTGTGAACCTCTCGATAACCTTCGCTTGTTTGTACTTTTTACGGCCCAAGTTTATTTCTCCGCTCGTCCCTTGTACTTTTTAGTTCAGATGAAACTGAAGATGTGTTTCCACAGATCTGCTCACTCTCCCTGTTCGACGTGACAAAATGATAACATGACGATAAACTTATTGGTTACGACACTAAGATTTATAACGAAACAGGGAATGTCGACGGCGAAGAGAGCAAAGTGGAGAGCGACTTGTCGGTCAACCCGGTTGTTCGATGAGACTTTTGGGAGAGCCAGCGAAGCGAACACGGGAGAAAGGAAACCGAGAGACCGGCGATTATTAGGGGTATTGCTTCACCCTTGGTTTCTTAACCTTTCGCCTTCCCATGTTGAACGATTGGTGGCGTCGACCGTCCAGGAACTTTAGCACAACGGCTGGCCCGTTCACATTCGTTCACTCTTTCTTCCGCCTCCCAGCCCTGCTCGCCATCTGCAGGATCACGATACTGAACGAGGATTTTGGTGATCTTGCCCCAGGCGTTGCTGATCAAATGTCAATGGGCAAAGGGGAGAGCGCACACATGAATTATCTCTTATTCGTTCCCTCGCCCTAAATCTTTCGCGAGTATTTCTCGAGACACCCGGGTCACGATTCGATTCGCCGCTCGAACTCTTCCTTGATGGCGCAATCCAAGGCGTGTCCAAAGGCTTCCGTATCTTTGTTCCAACCCGCTTCGGGGAACGGAGCGGACTCTGGCTCGACGTTGACGCTCTTCCCTCGCCCTTTCTTACGTTTCTTCCCAAGAAGTTTGGTAGGTTCCTGTGCAATGTGAAGAATGGCCCGGATTGGAGGGAGGGGATTAATGGGCTTGTTATCAAGTCGACGGCAGTTCGAACCCACCCTCTTAATCCTCTTCAGAATCTCCAGGTAATTCAGAGAACCATTATCCGTCTTCGGACTTGCATCGAGGTGGGACAGTGGCAACCTTGACCGCCGGAGACCAGAACCAGGCGAGTTTCCGGTCAAATTTACCACCGATCGTCTCGCAGAAATCGCGGGGATGGAACCTCGTCAAAATCAACCTCAGGCGAAGAGCAAGACGTGCGAGCAGAAGATCCAGCATGGATGAGGCTTCCTGGGCTGGCCAGATCTATAGAAGTCGGGTGAAGGACCGACGAGTGATATCCTTACCGGGATTATTGGCAAAGTCGAGCTGTCGTCGCTGTCGAGCTTGAGCGCCATCTAACGGAACGGGAAGAACCGATCCCGATCAGACAAATATGTACAAAGCTGATGGGGCATCTGCTCAATATATTCTTGGACTTGGATGTAAGGGAAGGTCGCAAGCGTCTCTTTGTTTCCGGGACACTGCGACGATGGTCCTTTTACGGTTTGCACCTTCACCGACCGGCGCCTTGCACCTCGGTGGACTCAGGACTGCTCTGTTCAATCACCTTTACGCGCGAAAGCTTGGGGGAAAGTGGATATTGAGGATCGAAGACACAGACACGGTGCGTGATACCCGATGCTCTCTGGACGTTCGGAGCTGGCTTCACCGGATAGACAGGCAAGATATGTTCCGGGTTCAGTCGAAGGTATCAGAAGGGCGTTGGAATGGGCCGGCTTGGATTACGACTACGGTGATGATGCATCCATCTGTGAGGTTGGATGATGATTTCTGAGACAGCCTTTCTAGGTCCTGTAAAGAGCGGTCCACACCATCCATATTTTCAGGTAAGATCTCACGGACGAGGCATATTCCCTCTCGACTAACTGTTACCTCAGTCAGAACGTCTGGACCTGTACCGAAGATATGCCAAGAAGCTCATTGATGCAAGTCTACCCCTTCGACTCCATTAAATGCCTCTCCTGTGCTGAAGCCAGTCGTTTCGGGGAAGTTTAGTCAGGTCACGCCTATCGATGCTTCTGCTCGCCCGATAAGCTTGCCACGACCCGTGAAAAGTTGGCAAGGACGGGGTCGAACGCGACCTATGACAAGTCTTGCCTGGACCTCACGGATGAAGAAGTTGCAAGGAAAGTAAAGGCTGGAGAGAAACACATCATTCGAATGAATGTAACAGGCGAGGTTCATTTCTTGTTCTGTGCCTCGGTCTGACGTGTTTCGTAGGACGGTGCTGCTCCGGCCCGAACTATCCCGGACGACATCGTTTTTGGACCTCTCAAGGATGCCCACGCTTCGTTACCGACGGATCCAGTTTTACTGAAGTCAGATCTGTTCCCAACATACCACCTTGCTTCGGTGGTGGACGACCACGAGATGGGTATCACTCACGTCGTTCGGGGGGAGGTGAGCTTTGCGTGTTTGTGGAATCAAGCTATTCCTAATGTGAAGCAGGAATGGCTGCCCTCCCTCCCTCTGCATCTGGACTTGTATGCGTCACTTGGAATTACGCCTCCCCGGTTCGCTCATCTTCCCCTGCTACTGAACCCGGACGGCTCAAAAATGTCGAAACGGAACGGGGACGTGGACGTGATGGAATTTATGGTATCTTTCATCATGATGGTCCTGATTTTTTTCTACGGGAGCGTTGACTCGGGGGTAGAGACGTGGATGGGAACCCGGAGCGATTCTGAATTGGCTCGCGCTCGCGGGGTGGGGCGTGAAACACGACCACTCGGACGGTTCATCTTCCTCAACCAAGGCTGCGCCAAATAGCACGATGGTCATGACTTTGCAAGAGATGATCCAAGAGGTAGGATTTCATATCTTTCTACCGTCAACGCCTACCTTATTGTTTCGAATAGTTTGATTTGTCTGCGTTGACTCACCGGAGGACGATTTTGGACCCATCGAAACTCGAATACCTGAACAAAAATCATCTTATGGAAACGTGGTCCCAACCTCATGGGCTTAACGCTTTAGCGAGTCGCGTGATTGGTTCGGTGAAGGAGGCTTTCCCAGATAGGCATGTCTGCGTTACGTGCATATCTCGCCCAAAACATCACACTTATAGCCCGCGCTAGTGAGTATACGACCGCGGACCACGTCAAGCAAGTTATCTTGGCTCTACAGGTATGGTGCCATACCGAATTGACCGACGGGTTGTTTAATTCGGCTGGTAGAGTCGAGTTACCAACATCCTCGACATCCCAAAACTCGCTCCTTACTTCTTTGTCGAGCCTGACTATGGATCACGAGAGGCGGAATCCATGGTCAAGTCCATTCCTCAGGCCGAAATCGGTAGGGCACAACCGTATGGTTTAATACTTGTGGCTGATGTGTGTTGTCCTTTCAGTAAGGATCTTGACCGACGTCGTCCCGAGACTGGAGCTGGTAGAATCTTGGACGGAGGATGAGCTAGTCACTGTCCTCAACGAGGCTGCTGACGACCTTGGTGTTGGTCAGAAAACTTTTATGACAGTTCTGAGGCACGCGTTGAGCGGTATGAAGGTATGCGGAACAGTTCTTCGGAGTACGCAGAACACCTATTGTTTTGACAGACTGGACCCGGGGTGGCGGAGATCATGGATGCTCTTGGAAAAGAGCGGAGCGTGGCTCGTCTGCGGGGTCGAGAGATTGTATCTTGAATACGATATGATTCGTGGTTTCGGAGGGACCCACGGTACCATACGTGAATGTGGCGATTGGCCCCAATATAGATCAGGAGCTTATCGATACAGGTCCTCGACACTAGTACAGAATACTATCCACGCTTTTAGCAGGAGGTTCAAGGAAGAATCCTCGAAGCCAGGCTTGTTTCGCTTAGCGTCATGTTCGTGTTTACTTGTTTGGCCCTACTACCATATGGGTGTGGGTGAGGGGATCCGTCCAAATCTGGGCGGTGGGGAGTGCTTCCGGTCCTGTCAGGGTTCTGATAGTTGAGTGGCCCCGGGTGCGCTGCCTCGCACCCCCTGGGGTGACCCCCCAACTTAACGCGATGCCTTGATGACGTCTTTGTGTCATTTCTATGATCACCAACGCGGTGAACTGTGACGCCGAAGACTGGCATATATTTTGGACAGAGAGCGAGGCATAAAGGAGGCTGCGACAATGAGGTTTCTATCCTGGGTCTTATCAGGATAACTCCTGAGTGATTCACCAGGGCCCAAGTTTGTTTCTCCACTCGTGTCCCTTTTCGATTTTTGGCGTTTATTATCCTTTTTAGCTCGAATAAACTGTATATATTTCCACCGATCTGCTCACTCTCCCCGTTGGACGTAAAAATGATAGCATAGCGGTAGATTTATTGGCTGCGACCACTAAGAGCACGGAGGGGTGCTTACGACTCTAACCACGAGAAATGAATAAGGGTCATGGAGGCATTCGAGCTGTGCGCATGAAGATCTGTGACGAAACGGGAATGTCGATGGCGAAGAGGGCAAAGAGAAGAGAGACCTGTTGGCCCACCCAGTTATTTGGCGAGACTTGTGGGAGAGCCAGCGGAACGATCACGAGAAAGGAAAGCGAGAGACCAACGATTATTTCTTCTTCCTCCCCTCCCGTGGTTTCCGGAAGCCCCGCCTCTTTGCTCATGGCTTCTTAACTTTTCGCCTCCTCACGTTGAACGATTGGTGAAATCGACCATTCAGAAACTTCTGCACGGCGACTGGTTCGTCCCCGTTCGTTCACCCTTCCTTCCATCTCCCCTCTCCTCTCGCCTTCTGAAGCAAGGGCTTCCGTATCTTTGTCCCAACTCGCTTCGGGAAGCGGAACAAACTCTGGATCGATGATGGTGTTCTTCCCTCGGGTTTTCTTGTGTTTCTTCCCAAGGGGTCCCATCGAACGCGAATCTGGCTGGAGGGACGAGAGCCGGTTGTCCCTTCAACGGCTCAATACCCTGACCTATACCGTCGCGTAGTACCAAAGACCGCACTCGAATAAAGCTCTGCAATGACTTACCCCCCGTGTAGTCGAGGACCTTCGGCGAGAATTTCCTCCGCTGTGCGAATACAACCGACATCAGTGATATATGGACTCTTTGATCACGTACCTTTTGAGGGTGAGGAAGAACACCTGGAGAAAAGGCAGAAGCGGGTCAACATCCTGTGGAAGAACATGTTGAGATCCGGCAGATCCAATGTGACTCCCTCCCGACGGTACGTGTGGTTGCACGTCTCGCATATTGGATTTCGGCACTCTGGAATAGTTACCGTAGACAGAATGCCGTACGCACTGTCGGATATCCCTCTCTCGTGCAAGATTTATGCGTAGAGATTCCGGGAGATTAGAGATCCCGTGTTCAGGAAGAGGGTCCATGATCTTGGCTCGGGCGGGCGTACTAGCGTTCAGACGAGCTCGGGAAAGCCAGTAACTAGGTTGCAGTCTTGAAGAACCGTCGAGTGAAACCGGATGACTTCTGGATGACTCTAGGATGGTGGAGCGTGAGAACAAACGCGAAAACGCCAGATCGATCCTCGTCCACTAACCAGGAACCCACAGTGGCCCACGGCGTGGGGTCATCGTCCCCGCCACCGGTATAAAGTGAGGATGCGATGACGTCGAGACGGCACCCCTGAACACCTATAGATGCGACGAGAACCCCCCACAAACCCGACAACGGCGATAACGGAGCCTTCGAAGAGTTTAACAAAGTGGAGCCACCGATCAGATTTGCCAGATCAAGAGGTGATACTAGCCTTGAAACCACTACCGTCAGATAACACCGCTGAAGCCTACGACCAAATGGTTCAGCAACAGTCTTGCGTCGCGGGTGGTTAGGGTGGAAGATGTGATCAACGGGCTGTGAAATATTGTAACAAGAAGCATTGAACAGTTAATATTCCGTATCTGAAGATCTGATTCCCTAGCCCGAGCTGAAGATCTTCCTCGACTTCAAGTTGCGCCATCTTGATCCTAACGCCGCGTGTCGAATCCTGTGAACTGACGGAATCTGATTGCAACCAGGTCCAGTTCTATTTTCTGAACGAACGGAAATGGGCTGTATTAGTGAGGAGTGACGAAGGAATTGAGTTGAAGAGTCTGTAAAACAAACAAACACCGGATTAGATCCTGAGGGTCCTTACCGGTGATATGAGTGCCATACAACGGGCTTATCGGTATTCTCTTCACAGTTGTCCTTCGGCGGTCTCTCGTCAGATGTAAAGCAATGCCAAAGCTTTTACAGGGCTTAGACCGCCTCGGCGAAGCAAAACAATATCTCCGGCCCTGACGCATTGCGAAATGGTTTCTCCTACTTAAGTGGCAGGGTCGATGGAACATATTCGCTCGTTCGACAAGAGCGCTCGGGACTCGAGATTCTCTCTTAAGAGAGGGGACCGCCCTGCATTGTCTCATCGGCAAGGTCTCCCTTCCTCTCACCCACCTTCGATGTCTTCCGACGCATTGAAGGAGCTTATCAACCTCGGCAATAATATGTGGGTCACCTTTCTTTTATCCCGTTCCATAAGTGAACTTTCCCAACCTTTGGACCCCCAAATCTCCAGTATTGGAGCGAAGGTGGGCATCGATTTTCACCGATTTTACGACTGAGAATGAGGGAATGCGGCCAGCGTTATGGCGTGGCGGCAGCCGCCATCTTCTTTTATGACTTCCTTCTGACCCTGGCGGATGAGGTAATCCACGCCATCAGTTCTTCTCTTCGCTGGGTTCGTTGACCCTCCCTTGAAAGATCAAATACGCTTGGCACGGAAAGAAATCGTGGGGTACGCAAGGAGAATCGCCTGTCGTGCGGCATTCATTATTCATTGACGACGTAATAGTGTTTGGGATTTTTCTTGCGGTACGTTTAACTCTGCAGCAACGCTCTTCCTTTCTGAATGGATAGTATAGAACAGGTACTTGCCGATGCTATATCAGATCTGGTTACTGTATGGTGAGTGGGATCGTAACCTATCCCTACCATACATGATCAATCTTTGCCAACCCTGGCGCAGAGGGTTATAGTGCGACATTCCCCCAATGGGTAAGCGATGTTGTCAATTGAGGAATTCGGTTTGACATGCGTGTTACTGAAACGGGCTCTAGCTGTATGAGCGTGATTTGCCAACCCCTCAAACCACCAAGTTTCACGCATGCCTGTTACAGATGCAATAAAACCGCCTTTATTGAGGTCCTCGTGGTCGTGGTGTCTACGTTGCTCGCTCAAGTGGTTCTAACGCTGAGGTCAGTTTTCTCTGGCAGGGACAGCTTCACGCTGATCGCGACTGGATGAAACAGAATCTATGCCATCACAAGAAAGAATCGAATGATCACCTCGTGCTTTGGCGTAATAACGACATCACAGTTTATTCTCGGCTTATACATGAGTGTTTATGCGGCAACGCAAGGAGGTGAGTCTGACCAAGTTGTGCCCACAACCCTTACCTACTTCAATATCTCAGCCCAACAGATGCCACTGACCCCATTTTCGGTCGGGATATGCTTTTACGTGCGACATAGGCCCTTGGAACTTGGATTTACCAGTATCTCTCTCTTATATGGTATGAAATTCCCCTTGTCCTTCATCTAGGAGACTGATTCTGATCATCCCGCAGACCTTCTAGCCTTCTCACTCATCATTTATCTTGTACTACGGGCCAACGCAAACAAAATCCCGATTCCGAGACTGTTCAAGATTATAGCGCAAGACGCGACGTACTATTTCCTGATTATATTCACTTCGCATTTCGTGCTCGAGTTGACCCTATTATTCGCAACGGTGAGGATATTGTCACAATAATCCGCCTTCTCTCGACGACTCGCTGAGACATTTATAGCCTACGCTTCAACTGATTCCCGCTACGTAAGTGATGTCAGGACGCGTTTCCTCCGTCTGTTATATAATCGAATTGTTCTCCGCGCAATAGTGGAAATATCGTGTGCGTTCTGCATCCCTTTTGTCTTTGAAGCTATCGGGGTCTGATCTATGCCTCAGGTATCTCCCAGTGATGATCACGCGGTTAATGCTCTCGCTCAAGAAAGCCGCGACTTCGCAAGAACACGGATGGAGCCTCGGGGAGCCAACTACGCACACGACCATGAAATTCGCTGAACGTCGAGGTGGTGTTTCCACGAGAGATGAGATACGTATGGACACTTTGGCGAGCACGCACGAAAGGACCCAAAGTCAGGAGTGATGGTGTGAAGGACGTTGCTGGGCATTTGGTCCCCTCATAAAACGCTGGAAGACTCGGCAGCTCGATTTCTGTGCAGTAGAGCGTTTTGTAAACGTCTCGATAACCTTTCGCTTATTTATCCTTTTTTCGGCCTAACCCTATTTCTCCACTCGTCTCCATTTTTCGATTTTTTGGCGTGGTGTTCATCTCTAGCTCAAATAAAACCGAAGATGTATTTCCACTCATTTGCGCGCTGCGGAAAAATGATAGTATTACGATCATCCACTAAGAATACGAGAGGTGCATACGATTCTAAGTACGAGAACTGAATAAGGGTCATGGAGGTATCCGAGCCGCACGCATGAGGATCCATGATGAAACAGGGAATTCTACCTTCTTTGTCATTACCTGATCCTCGTCATGACAGTTGGTACCATAAATGCCAGACGACGTCATCAATCCAAGGGCGCATACCGGTAGAGACTCGGGGATGCAGTCACAAGGGGGTCCTCACCTGGACGAATCGAGATATGGCGGGGTTCGAGGTCCTATTAGCAAGGGGTGTGCGGTTCGAATGAGGGTTCTTAGGGAGAAGTTGTACATCTGCGGAATTTTCATCGAAAGAGACCTTGCAGCCCCCGGTGGGCTGATAGACGGCGGTTCATCTGCCTCCTCTGGCGGTTCGTCAGGCCGGTCTTCCGGTGGCTCATCAAGTCTCGGAATTATCGGCGGGAGTGATAAGGTCAGGGCCAGATGCAACTGACAGTTCGGCTGCCTCTCTATCAAGGTCTTGGGAGCTGGCTTGTTCGGGTGAGGGTGATCGTGGGGCGATACCCGAAAGCCGGTGGCAGCTCGAACCCATCCTCCAAGGAGCAAGACGCCCGTGCAGAAGATCTAGCATTAATGAGGCTTCCTAGGATACAGGTGTACTGAGAACTGGAGTAAGGTACTAGGCTGGCTAGATCCATAGAAGTCGGATGAAGGACGTACCGATGGGTGATATTCTTCCCGGGATTATTGGCAACGTCGAGCGCCATAGAGGCGAAGTGGTCCAGATGATCCTCCCGAACACTCCACCTACCGTTGATAACCCTCCCACAATGTTTCAGGACCTCCACGTTTCTTCGGCAGCTTCAACTACACCTCTCTATGACAGTAGACACGTGTCCAGATAGGCATCCTCGGGAAAGAACGAAATTTCGATGAGTGAGAACGTTGCGGTAGGTTAACAACGGCGTGAGATCGCGGCGGTCACCAAAACGCGATGCAATGACGTCTTTGTGCCATGTCCGTTGGGAATCACGTTGGGACATTCAATATGGCAAACAATGGCGCCCAAGACCGTTCACACGTGGTCGATGTAGGAGAGGGTCCAGAAGAAGGGGAAAACTGGGTGAATCGGGAGTTGGATATTGTGCGTTATATGCGGCATCTGGTGTAACTGTGAGCGTGGGCCAAAAGGAAGTCTGTCGCGGTTACCAACCCACAGTAGCATCCAAAACCATCAAGTTTTCATCCGACAGCCCAAAAATCTGTTGCACCGTCATGCACACAATCCCCCGTCCTGCCGGCTGGTTCTTCAGTGGCTCAGTGCCCCGAGCTGTATATACCGTCGCTTAACGAGTCGCGGAATATTACAATGAGAGAGGCGTGGGATAAGGTCAGTGTCAATAGGGGGGTCCGTTGGTGTTTGGTCGTTCCCAGGATCGCCTGCGAGAAGAAGGTTATAGTCGTTGTCACTAGGCTCATCATGGGGTTGGAGATCCAGGGAAGATGACCACAGCGGAATTGGATTGGTTCCCTGTGCATGATCAGATACAGCTGTGCTATTGATCACATACAGTATAACCCAGACACGAAGTAACCTTTCAGTGCAAACAAGGAATGGGCGCGAACCAAGGAACTGAGAAGAGTCAGCAGAACAAACAAGGACTATGGCCGACAAGCGGCAGAACCCGGGACAAGGGGTGAGCCGATAACGGCAGTTCACCGCGCGTAATACAAAGTCACACAGCTTGCTGGTCTGCGAGTGATCGCTCTGGAAACCTGGTCAAACTTAACAGGTGACCGGTGACTGACTAGCGTGATAGTAGCTTCAATAGATGATACATTGACGTGGCCTACGGTGATACGTAAACAGGGAAAGTGCTCAACGTGAAATACTAATACAGAGGTTCTACCAGAGAACAAAAAATAGCAGAACCATACCACGTCGGTTCGCTTTCGAAATACGTACAGTTAGATTCGCGTTTGTGGGTCCTTAGTTGCCGCCGAGAATGCGATCGAACATCGCGCTGCGAGACCCGGCTACCTTCTTGCGAGGAGGAGGTGGCAGCTAATAAGTTGCAGTCGGTAGACCGAGCCGAGAGCAATCGTTGACCGAGAACCACCCGGTTCAATCGCAATCGAAACAGGTGAAGAACCGGTGCAACCAGGCAATATCATGCTGGGTGTAGGTAGTACTTTGAGGAGGGACAGCTACGAGAGGTGGGAGATTTGGACAACGTCGCGGTGATGACAAATGCGATCAGCTCTTAGGCCTACCGTGGAACCGCATCACGTGACTGCATGCTTTTTTGTGTTTTTTGCAGGACGGAGGTAAATGAAAAAACTGTAAGACCCAGGGCTTTCAGTCCCGGGAACAATCACAAACCGATGATCAGACTTGGAGTCGCTGCACATGGAAGCACAACGCATTCGTCAGTGTATTCAACACGAGCCATTGTTTTTCGACCATCTCTAATCAGGCGCACAGCGCTCTCAGAGGCTTTTTTGCAGAGCTTTATCGTTCAACCGCTCCAGTGAAGTGAAATAAAACGTCAGACCTCGGCGTCTCGCAAAACTGGGTCAAATGGCCTCCGCTGGGTGTCAAGGATACAACATGTTCAACGCGAGCACTCGAAATGCAGGTATCTCTCTTAAGAGAAGAGGCTCCCTTCGGCTGTTTCATGAGGAAGGTCTCTCTTTCTCTCACTCCCCTTCTATGTCTTCCGCTGAATTGAAGGAGCTCGTCGACTTCGGCAACGCTTTGTCAGTTCTCTTCCTTTTATCCTCTTCATGAGTGAACTTTCCGACCCCTGGACCCCGATATTTCCAGCACCGCACGGAGGGTAGGCATAGATTTTCATCGTTTTTGTGACTGAAAACGAGAGATTGTGACCAGTATTATTCGATTGCGGCCACCGCCATCTTCTTCTATGACTATTTTTTGACCCTGGCGGACGATATAAGCCATGTCACCAACGTTTCTCTTCGCTACGTGTATTGACCCTCTCGTGAAAGATCAAATACGCTTGGCAGGGAAGGAAATCATGGGGTACGTGGGCAGAATCGCTTGTTGTATGGCATACGCTGACAATCTGGTAGTTTTTGCGATTTCCATTGCGGTATGTTCACCTCTGCAGCAAAGCTCTTCCTTTCTGAATGAATGGTATAGGACGGGTGCTTGCCGATGGCATATCAGTTCTGGTCGTTGTATGGTGAGTGGGATCATAACCTACCCCTGCCATACGAGACCAAGCTTTCCCAACCCCGGCGCAGCGGGTTATAATATAGCATACTACCAACAGGTAAGCGATGTCTTCGCCTGGGGGGTTTTGCTTGACACGTTTATCACTGAAAATTGCCCTAGACATATGAGCATAATTCAGCAACCCCTCGAACCAAGTTTCACACATGCCTGTTACAGATGTAGCAAAGCCGTATTCGTTCAGATACTCGCGACAGTGGTCCCCACGTTCCTCGCTCAAGTGGTTCTGACGCTGAGGTCCTCCTTCTTCGGCGGCGACTGCTTCGTGCTAATTACTGCTGAATGAAACAGAATCTATGCCATCACACACAAGAATCGGATAATCACCTCATGCTTTGGTGCAATAACAATATCACAATTTGCTCTCGGCCTATACATGGCTATTGATGCGGCGATAAGATGTGAGTCTGTGACCAAGTGCCGCCCACAATTCCTATTTACTTCAGTGTTTCAGCTGTGCCGATCCTACCGATCTCACTTCCGGTTGATATGTTATGCGTCATCTCGGAACTGTGGTTCGTGGAAATCGGATTTACCACCATGTCTCTCGCATACGGTACGAAACTTCTCTTGTCCTTCATCTAGGAGACACTCACTCTGATTCTCCCACAGACTTTCTAGCCTTCTCGGTCATCGTCTATCTTGTGGTACGATCCAGTGCATACAGGGTCCTGATTCCCACCCTACTCAAGACTATAGTACGAGATGCGACGTACTATTTCCTGGTTGTATTCACTTCACACCTCGTGGTCGTGCTATTTCTATGGTTCGTAAGTGCAAGGATATCATCATAACCCTCTCTACGGCTCGCTTAGACCTTCAGTCTACAACTAAGCTACTCCCCGCCCCGTGAGCGATATCAGGACGCGTTTCCTTGTTTATTCACCAATTTATTCTCCTCTAAACAGTATACATCCGAATATTTCTTTGCTTCCGAAACCATCGAGTCTGATCCACGTCTTAGGTATCTCCCGGTGATGATCACGCGGTTACTGCTCTCGCTCAAGAAGGCCAGTGCTTCGCAAGAACGTGAGTGGACACTTGGGGAGCCAACTACACGCACTACCATGCGATTCGCTGAACGTGGCGTTGCCACAAGAAATGAGATACGTCTGGACACTTTTACGAGCACGTGGCACGAAGAGGAGTGACGGTGGAAAGGATGTTACTGATGACTTCATCTCCTCCCTTCATAGAGCGCTGAAAGTCTTGGCGACTCGATCTCTGTGTGGCACGGAGCGTCGTGATAACCTTCCGCTTATTTATACATCTTTTCGACCTAAACTTATTTCTCCACTCGTTTCCCTTTTTGACTTGGTGCTCGTTGGACTTTTTAGCTCAAATGTAACTGAAGATATGTTTGCACTGGTCTGTTTACTCTCCCCGTTCGATGCGACAAAAAATGATGACGCCACGATCGCCTTCATTCATAGTGCGATCGGTGAACCGGTGAATAACGGCGCTAAAGACTGTTGATTGTGGCGTAGCACACGCGTGCAAGGATAAAAACAAAGGGCAAATATGGGCGGATTGGGACCCGAACATTGTGGATGATGCGTTATTAGCTTTCACGAGACGAGACTGGTCCTCTCCGTTGACGCTCGAAGGACGTTCAGTGTCTCGAAAACAGAACCAGGCTCAGCACTGCCGATATTCAAGCTAGGTTCAGGCGGGAGGTCAATTCAGTAGCGATATAGATGCAGGACCGACACAACTACGGTGAACGTGGCCAAAAGGGCGTCTGCCACGCAGGTTACCTACCCACAGGAACATCCAAAACCATCAAGTTTCCATCCGACGACCCGAAAATCAGTTGCATCGCTATGCGCACAATCCCCCATTCCACAGGTTGCCCCTTTAACGGTTCAATGCCCCGACCTATATATACCGTCGCTTCACGAGCTGTGGAATTACAACGAGAGGGATGGGGCGAGGTCAGTGTCAACGAGGGGATCTATTGGAGTTTGGTCATGGTCGCTGTCATCAGGCTCATTGGGGGCCTGGGAGTTTAAGATCTGGAGAAGGTGGCCACGGCGGACTTGGATTGATTGATCATCTTCCCCCTAGAACTGCACCTTCCCCGCCTCTGAGCTTGAGGCTGGATTCCACCCTAATCTGGACGAAGGAATTGAGAAGAGTCTTCAGAACAAACAAGCACAAATACCAGATCAGATAATTCAGAGGCGTCGCCCCTCCTGTACCGTCCCCTCCTGTGACCGCGTCCCCCCGCCCCTGAAACCGAGGCCGAATTCTAGCCTAGATCAGACCAGGGTCTTGGTGTGAATGCGCAACGCGTTTGTCGGTATTCTCTTTGCAATTGTCTTTCGGCGATTCCTAGTCAGATGCGCAACGATTTCAAAGAGTTTGCAGGGCTTGCACCGCCTCTGCGAAGCAAAAATCACATCGACCCTGGCGCCTTGTGGAACGGTTTCTCCTGAGTAGTAGGGATGGAATATATTCGCTCGTCCCACAAGAGCGCTCGAGACTCGAGATTCTCTCTTAACTCTGGATCGTTTCACCAGGGAGGTCTCGGTCGCTCTCTCTTTCTCTCTTGCCTTCTATGTCTTCCGACGGATCGACGGATATTATCGACCTCGGCAATGATCTGTCAGTCCTCTTCCTTTTATCATGAGTGAACTTTCCCGACCATTGGACTTTGGTATCCCCAGAACCATGTTGCAGGTGGGCATTGATTTCCATCGATTTCTCAACCGAAACTGAGGGATTACGACCAGTATTATGGGGTGGCGGCCGCAACCATCCTCTTCTACGACTACTTCTTGACCCTGGCGGACGAGGTAAGTCATGTCATCAGTGCTTACTATTCGCCAGATTTACCGTCTCTCGCGTCAAAGATCAAATACGCTTGGCACGGGAGGAAATCATGGGGTACGCAGAGGGGTCGCTTGTCGTACGCCATTCGTTGACGATATTATAGTGTTTGCTATTTTCCTTGCGGTATGTTCCCTCCCGCAGCACAGCGCTCCCTTTCTGAGTGGATAGTGCAGAACAGGTACTTGCCGATAGGATATCAGATCTGGATGTTGTATAGTGAGTGGGATCATAATCCACTCCTGCCATACGAGATCAAGCTTTGCCAACCCTGGTACAGAAAGTTATAGTAGATCATTGGTAAGCGATGTTTACAATCGAGGAATTTGGCTTGACACGTTTATCGTCGCTGAAACTGGCCCTAGACGTATGAGCATGGTTCAGCAGCCCCTCGAGCCAAGTTTCACACATACCTGTTACAGATGCGGTAAAACCGCGTTCGTTCAGATCCTCGCAATCGTGGTCCCTGCGTTACTCGCTCAAGTAGTTCTAACGCTCAGGTCCGTCTGCTTCGACAGCGACGACCTCGTGCTAACCACGGCTGAATGAAACAGGATCTATGCCGTCACAAGCAAGAATCGGATAATCGCCTCATGCTTCGGTGTAATAACCGTATCGCAGTTTATCCTTGGTCTATACCTAACTGTTTACGCAGCGACGAGAAAAGGTGAGTCTGTGACCAAGTTCCGCCCATTATTCTTATCTACTTCAAATTTTCAGCGGCACAGCCCTCACAGACCTCACTTCCGGTTTATATGCTATGCAAATCCGTAACACCGCTGTTCCTGGATATGGCACTTCCCACCATATCTCTCGTATATGGTACGAAACTTCCCTTGTCCTTCATCTTGGAGACGCCTACTCTAGTCGTCCCACAGACTTTCTAGCCTTCTCGGTCATCGTCTACCTTGTGGTACGGTCCAACCTATACAGAGTTCCGATACCCAGTCTGTTAAAGACCATAGCACGGGACGCGACGTACTATTTCCTATTTATATTCACATCACATCTCGTGCTCGTGATGTTTATGGCGTTCGCAAGTGTAAGGATATCGTCAGTCCTCTATCTTCTCTCTACGACTCGCTTAGACCTCTATAGCCTGCATTCAAGAATCTCCCTGCCATGTAAGTGGCGCCAGGACGCGTTTTCTTCGTTTGCTAACCGTTTTTTCCCCCGCGCAATAGTGGAAACATCGTGTGCGTCCGAACATCCCTTTGCTTTAGAAGCCACCGGGTCTGATCCAGTATGATCCATGTCTCAGATTTCTCTCGGTGATGATCACGCGGTTGATGCTCTCGCTCAAGAAAGCCGCGACTTCGCAAGAACACGGATGGAGCCTCGGGGAGCTAACTGCACACACAACCATGAGATTCGCCGAACATCGAGGTGGTGTTGGCACGAGAGATGAAATACGTCTGGACACTTTTGGGAGTATGCACGAAGGGACTCAAGGTCAGGAGTGATGGTACAAAGGATGTTGCTAGACACTCGGTCCCCTTCCTTTCACTTATTTATACTTTTTCGGCCTCGCTTTATTTCCCACTTGTCTCATTTTTTTAGACTTTTTGGCGCGATGTACACTAATGTGTATAACTTTAACTTAAATGGAACCGAAGATGTGTTGCCGCCAATTGTTCGCTGTGGAAAAATGGTAGCATAACGATCACACCACTAAGAATACAAGGAGTGCATACGACTTCGACCACGAGAACTGAATAAGGGTCATAGAGGTATCCGAGCCGTGCGCATGAGGAGCTATAATGAAACCAGGAATGTCGATGGTGAAGAGGGTGAAGAGAAGATCGCCCCGTTGGCCAACCTAGCTATTCAACGAGACTCGTGGGGTAACCAGCGGAAAGATTACAGGAAAAAGAAAACCGAGAGACAGCCGACCACTTCCTCTTCCCCTTCCGTGATCTTTGGAAGCGCTGCCTCCTTACTCATGATTTCTTAACTTTTTGCCCCGTTCGTCCACCTCTCGTCCGAGGTCCTATCAGCAACGGGTGTGTGGTTCGAACGAGGATTCTTAGAGAGGAGTTGTGCATATGCGAAATTCTCATCGAAAGAGACCTTCTGGTGGGCTGATAGATGGTGGTGTATCGGACTCCTCCGGCGGTTCGCCAGGTCCAGTATCTTGTTCAATCTACATCCACTGGGGGGCTCTCTTCAGCTCTCCCTTCGTCTTTGTCCTGCTCGAGCTCAACCTGTGAAACGCTGACCATCGATGACCTCCTCCGGTTGCCGTTTGTTTACTAGTCAACGCTTCAAATTTTCGTCCTCGGAATTACCAGCAGGGGTGACAAGGTCAGTGTCAGACGCAACCGACGGTTGAGCTGCCTCCCTACCAAGGTCATGGGAGCTGACTTGTGATCGTGGGGCGTTATGGGAGCGACACTCGAAAGTTGGTGGCAGCTCGAACCCATCCTTCAAATCCTCGTCAGAATCCAGGCGGCTCGTATTCGTCTTCGGTCTCCCACTGAGGGAAGATTGTGACAACCTTGACCGCCTGAGACCAGAACCAGGCGACTATCTGGCCAACCTTATCGCCGATCGTCTCGAGGCAGAAATCCCGGGGACAGAACCTCGTCAAAATCAACTTCAGGCGAGGAGCAAGATGCCCGGGCGGAGGATCCAGTATCGATGAGGTTTCCTGGGACACGGACGCGCTGAGAATTAAAGTAAAATACCAGACTGGCCGGATCCATGAGGTCGGGCGAAGGACGCACCAACGGGTGATATTCTTCCCGGGGTTATTAGCAAGATCGGGCGCCATCGAGGTGAAGTGGTCCAGATGTTCCCTCCAAACGTTCTGCCATACGTTGACGATCCTCCCATAATGTTTCGGGACTTCTTTCCCCCCAGGCGGTACTACGGTCGAGATGTAGGTAACTTCTGGTATGACCACGGACGGTCACTCGACCTGGGTGCTCGTCGGGGGAAAGAAACGCGATGTACATAGTACGTGACACCCCTAATGGTGAAGGATTGGAATTAGATGGAACGGCGGAAGAAAACCTTGAAGAACCTTCGGAACGGAACTCACCCACACGCTCCGCATTTCTTCAGCGACTTCAACTCCACCTCCCTGTTACACTAGACACGTTCCGGTTGAGATCCTCTGGAAAGAGCGAAATTTCGATGGGCAGGAACGTCGCGGTCGGTTGACAATGACATGGTGCAAGATCACGGTGATCATCAAAACGCGATGCAATGACGTCATTGTGTCATGTCCATTGGGAGTCGCGTCGGAATATTCAATACGGTGAACGGTGACGCCCAAGACCGTCAACGCGTAATGCATGTGCGAGAGGATTCAGATGAAGGATAAACCGGGTGAATCGGGAGTTAGTTGGACATTACGCATTATGCGTTACTTATCCACTTGTGACAACCGCCCCACTCAACAACAGTGAGCCTTCTCGAGTTCTCCCCCAACACCTGAAGGATGTCTGACATACGGGGTCAACGTAACTACGAACGTGGTCGAAAAGGGAGTCGGTCGTCGTTGGCAACCTACAGGAATATCTGGAACCACCTTTCCATCCGACGACCTAAAAATCTGTCGTATTTCCATGCGCACAATCCCCCGTCCCACCGATCGTCCCTTCAACGGCTCGACACCTGGCTCATACCGTCATGAGAGGTTCGTTAGGGCCCGGTCGCCCCAAGGATCGCCTTCGGGAAAAAGGTCGCGGTCGGTACCTCAGAGTTGGAGATCATCTGGACAAAGGAATCGAGAAGAGTTTGTAAAACAAACCAATGCCGGATCAGATCAGAGTCCCGCTTGGATACCCAACGCATTCGTCTTTCGACTGTCTCTAATTGGGCGCACAGCACTCTCAAACATTTCTGCAGATCTTTAACCGCTTCGGCGAAGCAAAATAACATCTCCGACCTCGGCGCCTCGCAGAACTTGGTCAAATGATTTCCGCCGGGTGCCAGGGATGCAACATATTGCTCGTTCAACGAGAACTCTCGAAACGCGAGAATCTCTCTTAAAAGAAGAGGCTGCCCTCGGTTGTCTCATCAGCAAGGTCTCCCCTTCTCTCGCCCCCCTTCTATGTCTTCCGCTGAATTGAAGGAGATTATCGACATCGGCAATGATCTGTGAGTCTCCTTCCTCTTACCCCGTCCATGAGCGAATCTTCCGACCTTTGGATCCAGATATCTCCAGTACTGCAGCGAGGGTGGGCATCGATTTTCATCGGTTTTGTGACTGAAAACGAGAGACTGCGGCCAGTATTATTCGATTGCGGTCACCGCCATCTTCTTCTATGACTATTTTTTGACCCTTGCGGACGAGGCAAATCATGTTACCAGTGTTTCTCTTCGCTAGGTTTATTGACCCTCCCGTGACAGATCAAATACGCTTGGCAGGGGAGGAAATCATGGGGTACGTAGGTAGAACCGCTTATTGTACGCTGTTAGTTGACGATGTGTTAGTGTTTGCGATTTTCCTTGCGGTACGTTCACCCCTGCAGCAAAGTTCTTCCTTTCTCAAGGAATAGTATAGAACAGGTACCTACCTATGGGATATCAGTTCTGGTTGTTGTATTGTGAGTGGGATCGTAATCTACCCCTGTCATCCGAGTTCAAGCTTTTCCAACCCCGGCGCAGCGAGTTATAATACAACATACCACCAACGGGTAAGCGATGTCTTCAATTGGGGAATCTGGCTTGACACGTATGTTGCTCTAACTGTACGAGAGTAATTCAGTAACCCTTCGAACCACCAAGTTTCACACGTGCCTGTTACAGATGCGATAAAACCGCTTTTTTTGAGACCCTCGTGATCCTAGAGACTGTGGTACTCGCTCAAGTGGTTTTAACACTCAGGTCCGTCTTCTGCAGTAGGGACGGCTTTATGCTGATCACCGCTGAATGAAACAGAATCTATGCCATCACAAGCAAGAATCGGGTGATCACCTCATACCTTTGTGTGATAACGATGTCGCTGTCTATTCTTGGCCTATACATAGTTGCTTATGCGGCAACGAGAGGAGGTGAATCCATGATCAAGTGCTATTCATGATTCTTACCTACAATGCCTCAGCGCAACCCATCATAACGATCCCACTTCCGGTTTACATGATGTGCATTTTCGTGGAATCTAGGTCCTTGGAAATCGGATCAAACGCCATATCTCTCACATACGGTACCAAACCTTTCTCGTCCCTCATTTAGGAGACACCCACCCTGATCATCCCGCAGACGTTCTGGCCTTCTCGGTCATCGTTTATCTCGTGGTGCGGTCCAACGTAAACAAGGTCCCAATCCCGAGACTGCTCAAGACCATAGCACAAGATGCGACGTACTATTTCCTGGTTATATTCAGCTCACATCTCGTGCTCATGATGTTTCTCTTATTCGCAAATGTAAGGATATCGTCATAATGCACTATCATCTCCCTACGGCTCGCTTAGAACTTTATAGCCCAGAGTCAAAACAATCCCCGCCAGGTGAGTGACACCAGGATGCGCTTCATTCGTTCGTTCACCGGATTTTTCTCTGCACAATAGCGGAACCGTCGTGTAAGTTCTGATATCGCTTTGCTTCCAAAACTATCGGGTCTGAGCCGTGTCTTAGGTATGTCCCAGTGATGATCACGCGGTTAATGCTCTCGCTCAAGAAAGCCGCGATTTCGCAAGAACACGGATGGAGCCTCGGGGAGCCAACTACGCACACGACTATAAGATTCGCTGAACGTCGAGGTGGTGTTGGCACGAGAGATGAGATACGTATGGACACTTTTGCGAGCACGCACGAAGGGACTCAAAGTCAGGAGTGATGGTGTAAAGGACATCGCTGGGCACTTGGACCCCTCATAGAGCGTTGGAAGACTTAGCGACTCGATTTTTGTGTAGCAGAACGTTCTGTGAACGTCTCGGTAACCTTTCGCCTATTTATCCTTTTTTCGCCCTAACCTTGTTTCTCCACTCGTCTCCCTTGTTTCGACTGTTTGGCGCGGTTTACACTGGCGTTCACGTCTAGCTCAAATGAAACTGAAGATGTGTATCCAAGTAATCCAGGCGACTCTTGTCCGTCTTCGGTGTCGCACCGAGGTGAAACCGTGACAACCTTGACCATCCGAGACCAGAACCATGCGAGTTTCCGGTAGGCTTTACCGCCGACCTTCTCGAGGCAGAAATCGCAGGGACTGAACCTCGTCAAAATCAACTTCGGGCAAGAAGCAAGACGCCCGGACGGAAGATTCAGTATCAATGAGACTTCCTAATACACGGGCGCGTTGAGAACTAAAGCAAGATGCCAGACTGACCAGATCCATAAAGTCGGGTGAAGGACGTACCGACGGCCCCAAACCGCGATGTAGTGACGTCTTCGTGTCATTCGCGTTGGAGTATTCAACCCAGCGGACGGTGGCATCCAAGACCGCCGATGCGTGGTGTGTGTAAGAGAGGGTCCACACGAACGGGAAACTGGCCGCTTTTAGCTCGAGTGAAACCAAAGATGTGTTTCCACCGATCTGCTCTGGCACTCTCCCCGTTCAACGCGACAAAATGAAGACATACTGACCACCCTGTATGTTGTGATCACTTAGACGGTAAACAGTGACGCCAAAGACTGTCGAGGCGTAATACATGCGTGCAAGGATAAGAACAAAGGGAAAAAGCGGGTGAATTGGAAGTTGAACATTTCCCATCAGCTTTCACACGACGAGGCTGGTCTTCTCCGCTGATACTCAGAGGACATTCAACGTGCCAAAACACAATTGTGTTCGCACTGCC
>Ga0307512_10002724_pt1 | contig 21642 bp, 29 predicted proteins | sample 14_EM_MG_FD_200267 | JGI IMG/M metagenome (GOLD analysis project Ga0307512, IMG submission 200267) | Populus trichocarpa ectomycorrhiza microbial communities from riparian zone in the Pacific Northwest, United States - 14_EM | ecosystem: Host-associated > Plants > Roots > Unclassified | place...
GGGGAGGTTGCTAGCGAGCAGCGTGGGAGCCGAACTGGGGTTGTTGACGAGTCCGGGCAGTGCAGCGATGATTCCAGAAGCGAGACTGACGATCAAGAACGAGTGAATGACTTGGAAGATAAAGTAACGGGTCATTAAGCTAAGCTCGATGTCTGTATGCTTGGGAATACCCTCGAAGCGTGCAAAGAGACGGAGGATGATGGGGAGGAGTGCCATGAGGACAGCGAGCAAAATGGGAGGGAGGACACCGCCAATGATACCTGTGACGACGGGAGGGAGACCGCAAAGCCAACGGAGCCAACTGTAGGTTGCGCACAACTTTGGTACGTTAGACAAAGTACCGATGAATGCAACCGGGAATGCCCAGAGGATAATCTGAAAGGATGTGGGTGAGATTATGAGACGGGACGACACGGTAAGAAACTCACCAGACCAGCGGTAAGAGCGTAGCTGATCAAGGTTCTGACCCGTGCCTCGTATGGGTTCATACTGAGGTTGTCCCACACGACATCCTCCGGAGCAACGTCGATGTACTTTTTGGACATGCGGTACGGTTCATGATGGGTGAGAAGCAGGGCGGCCATGTGAGCGGCCATTTGGTTGTTAAACAAGATGAAAGCCGAATTGAGAGGCGGATACGTCTTTTTTTCGAGCTCCTGGGCCACTTCTCGGAGGTTCATATTAAACAAGTGAGGGGACCTTGTCATCGAAGCGACCTCCTTTGCGAAAACCTTCTGCATCTTGGTAAGCTCCTCATTGGTCCGTTCGATCTCTTCTTTCGCCCAGTCAATAGTGTCGACCTTTTTGCTAATGAAGGGAAGACCAAAGGGAAGGAAACCGAGGGGCAAACGGTGGGTGGGACGCTGGTCACGGGGAACGAGTTGATCGGCAAGGCTGAGATCATGCTCTTGGATTTCTTCTATTTGAACGTTAGCGGGAACGTCGGCATCTTTTCCAAGCTTCTTGTTCTTCTCTGCTTGAATCTTAGCTGCAGTCTTGAGCAAGGCGGTTTCACCAGATTCGAGTTTATCACACGCGTTCAACCGATTCTTATAAACATCTGGCATGGTTTTGAGATCCCTGGAGAAACAAGTTCAAGCGAGATGAGAGGCGGAGAGGAATGAAACAAACCTATTCAGCCAAACCTTACGAACTCCGCCTGGGAGGTGGGCGTAAAGCTTTGCGAGCGCATTCTCGTTCAAGTAACGACGAGGGACACCAGTGACGAGGATAGTGCTGGCCTGAGCAGAGGCGGAGTGGTCTTTACTGATGAGGTACTGCTGACGGACGATAATGAAATGGGCCATTTCGCGTTTGATGAGGTACCAAACCCAAACTGAACTGGCGTTAGCGGGAGTTGGATGGAAGATGGTGGTATGACGTACAAGTGATGAACCAGGCCAGGATGACATGTGCGGCATACCGGGTCTGCTTGGTATTTTGGACGTTGCCAAATGTGAAACGATCAAGTCCAGACAGGCCTGGAACTTGGGTATTCACGGTCGTAACGGGGATGAGGACAGCCCAAGTTATAAACCAGATGGGGAGGAACATAAGAGCCATCATGCGAAGGAAGCGAACGAAGAAGTAAGCGTCTAAACCGTTTACACGCTTAATGTCTTCGATATCAGCCCTCCATATTGCGAGTGGCCAGGCGAAGAGGTTCTGAGATAGACGTGAGACGCGTTTCCTGGTTCGAGTCGTCAGGTGATTAGACTTGTATGTGGATCCGAAAGAAACACGAACGATTCTGGAGGGATGTAGGACCGCGGTTCATAAATGGCTCGGAAGTATGGCCGTAAGAGAGTGAATGCGACGACTTGTATGGCAAAGACTGCCGAGTTAAAGACGAGCGCAGTCACAAATTGACTGGTGGACTGGCTCTTTGCGGTTGAGAGATCGGACCTAGAAGAAACGCGTGAGGGAGAGACGGGGGAAGAGGGAGACGCAGACTTACATTGGGATGTCCCTTGTGGGAGGAGAAGAAGGAGCGTGGTGAGGCCCTGCACCAACGGGAGAGTATAAAAGGGAGCAGTTTGCAACCCCTCGACCCTCGCGGCGATTGCCGTATCCACCAAGCAAGACGTCACCGGGATCTCAATCGAACACTAAAATGTCGTTATACCGGGGACTATGCGGCGGATGGTTAGGAGAGGTTAGGAGAGAGGATTGGGATGGGAATAGGCGACATCGTGCACTTCCACCTGACCGGGTGTGGTCTGAATGCGGAGGCCCCGTACCGAACAGCAAGAAACCGTATCCCCTTTTAGGAAATCGATCTCAACCACCGTTCGGATTCCAGAAGGGGAGTCAGCAGACGGTCAGCCACTCACGCATCCCTTCAATTTGGTTTGTTACCTTGTCTTTCTCGTTGCTATACGAATAACAAAAGTCATTAGACCTTGAGCCGTTGTTATAATAATGGCTTACGCCTACCCTCAGCCGGGTCAGATCATCGACACCCAGGCATATACTCAGCAGACACAACAGTATCAGCAGTATAGACCATCTCCTCAGCCATCTCCTCGCCCATCTCCTCGCCCATCTCCTCAGCCATCGCCTCAGCCATATGTCTACCAACAGGTCAACAGACCTCCACCTTCCCCTCAGTACAGTCAAAGTTTTGCCTTTCCGCCAAGATCACCACAGCCTCCGATCCAACAGAGTTATCACCCTCCCCCGTCGCCTCAGCCGATCTTCCCTCTTCCCCAGGGATACACCCCACCCACCCACATTCCCCCATCCCTCCAGGCCCGGGTGAAGACCCCTGCTCCTCCGGAGCAAACCACTGCATCCCCTAGGCCTCAGTATGCCTACCTTCCTCAGCAGAATGTAATAACGTCCGTCCCCACATCTTCTCCGCCGAGGGCGACCACGCCCAATCGCCCGCTTCCTCCTCCACAACGAACTAGACCAGGATCCATGCCTCCGACTTCTAGGATCCAGATTCCTACTTCTTCGTTTACGGAGAATACGTTGTACAAACTGCCCTCTGCCGTCTCTGTGTCTCCCACAAGAACCCCGATCATGCCTTCTCCAGGTCCAAGTCCTTTAGTGTCTCCTCAGCCACCAGTTCAGGCACTAGTTCATAGACCGTCATTTTCAGTCGGTTCCGCGTCTCCTCCAAAGCCGATACCCAGTTTCGGTCCCCCCGTCCCCACTCAGGTACCCGGCCAAATACCATCCCATATGTTTGGTCAGATACCCGGCCAGCTTCCATCTCAGAGGTCCGAGTCACCCAACAGAGGGAGACCACTTCCGACTCCTACGCCTCGCACTCCCAGCCCGACAAAGAGCATACAGCCACCCCTTACTTCTCGGTCAGTGACGGACAACACTCCACAGCGGCGGCTACCACAGCAGCAACTTCAGCAGCCTCCGCCACTCTTGACTCGTTCAGCCACAGAGGTCAACCCACCCTCCTCGAATATCCAACGGAATACCAGCTCCGGCCCGATCCATCGGTCGACAAGTTCCATGAGTACGATCAGCACAAATTCTCGCACTTCATCCGTAAAGGAAATCGCATTGCCACCCGCAACTATTCCCGGACAGCCGTTCGTGCCATACTGGAAGAGGAACTTACAAGGCGGTCCCAGGGAACACGGAATTCAGAGGAGGGGAACCGTTGCAGGAGCCCCGTCAACTACCTCAGCGTCTATTGAAACCCCACAACCAAACACAAGCTCATTCTCAATCTCAAATCCCCCAACAAGTTCGTTCCCGACTAAACCGCCCTCCCAGGCAGAAATAAAGCCTGGACCTACACAGAAGCCTATGAGCTCGTTTGATTTTGGGACGAGGAATACACCTGGGACTCAACCTCAACCACGAACTAACGGCACGACCGAGTCGAATGATTTCCGTCCCACCCCAGGAACGATAACCCAACAACCCCCCACCAGACCCGCGCCTTCGCAGACATCCTCCACCTTTTCGTTGCATCAGAGGAGGGGCGCAGAGATCACCCAGTCAAACGTCGGTCCCGATCTTGAGCCCCGGCCTAACATCAACACCCAGCCTCAATCCCCTGCCCAAACCAATCACAACCGGTTCGGTAGCAACACTTCCACCGTTTCGACTTCCACCACAGCCTCCACCTCCGGATCTGTATTCTCGAATCGATCGACAGTTCCTCCTCCTCCTCACAAACCGGTCCGTTCTCAGACGTACGATCCCAAGCCTTTTAGGCCCAATGAAGAACCGTCTAATTCCATCGCAAACCAACGCCGTGGCCCACCCAGCCCGAGTAAACTTTCCAGTGGAGAGAAGGGCGGGCAGCCCCCCACAAGGACCCCAAGCCCACAATATGGAATCTTGGATATGCCGCGGTCGGGGTTCAGCCAGCGAGTGGAGGCAAAGACAGAGGTGCTGAATGGCCTAAGGAGCAGAGGTTCTAGCCCCGTAAGAGGAGAATCTCCCACTAAGGGTGTACCATCAGTTTCTCCGTTTGCTAGGAGCGAGAGACCGGCCACGAATCCTTCCCCAACACGGTCTCAGGGCCCGCCAAGATCAACACCAGTGACTTCGAGCCCTCCTTCTACTAGCACTTCCCCCTTCCCACCTGCTTTGAAGCGGAGCTCGGTGACTCCCCAGTCCGTCACCCTTCAGATGGCAACAATGGGTATTAGAGAGGACAGAGATAGAGGTCGACCTTTGGATCTACACCAGGTTCAGCGGTCTCCCTCACCTCCAAAGTCTCAGCAGGAGCGAGTTCAGCAGAACGGCATAACAAAGTCTGAGTCTGGCTGGCCCAGCAATCTACCGAGATTACCTCGCACCCCAGCAACGAGCCAGCATCCAAACACCACTGTGAATGCTGTGAATGGAGCTCACAGTGTAACCCCTGCCTTTATTCCCAGCAATCGCATGGACTCATCTTCTTATTCATCCACTTCTACGTCTTCGTTCGACCGAAACCCAGTCCGTCAAAACGCCAACCCACCGAATCATTCCAGCTCGAAATTTAGTCCCCGTGAGGATAGGAGGAGGTCGGTCGCAGAACTAGACTTGGACGACGCCCCTCCGCCTTCCTTGAGGAGCCCTTCCCCTGCATCATCTGTCGCGTCGAGCAATTTTAGCTCATTCAGCGCAGCGATGGAAAGCTACAGGAACGGGGTTTCTGGGTCAGAGTTTCCTACTTCTTCTGGAGACCCCCACCAGAGGACGGGAAGCGTACCCGTGAGACAACCAACTGAGCCAGCGAAGACGAGTTATGGGCATTCGCACTCCCAGTCTCAGTCGGCGGCAGGCGCGAGGCAACAGACTTTCCGTCAACCCCAGGTCCAGTCCCAACCACAACTCCCTCTGAACCAACAATATGGGAGCAGCTCCTCGTCTAGGTCGCACTCGCCGGTCCGTCAACAACAACAACAACCTCCCCCGCAGAGTTCTCGAAGGCAGCCCGCCTCTCCCGCCGTACCTTCGATCAATGTCAACAACACACCGGCTCAATATCAGCCGAGGTCTCCCACGGTGCCAACGATTCGAAACCCACAAGCCCAACCACCACAACGACAGAAGATCTCGTTCCCTGTGAACCCAGATTCAGACTCGGACGATGGTATGAACGGGCCGAGAATCGCGGTTTCCGTTGCAGATGACAGCGGGCCAGGTCCAAAGATATCTGTTTCTGGATCCAACGATGTTCCAGGCATATCGATCAGCGTTGGAGGTGCAGACGACGACTACAGGAGTGGGCCTGTCATCAATGCGAGTCATGGAGGGCCATTGATTGCCGTGAATGGTGGTAAGAGCATCGCAGAGTTGCCGACAATTAGACGTGGCGGTGGACTTTCGTGTGGCGGCTGTGGCGGCATGATTGTGGGCAGGGTTGTTAGCGCTATGGGGGCAAGGTGGCACCCTAGGTGCTTTAGGTGTTGTATGTGTAGCGAGCTGTTGGAGAATTTGAGTTCGTATGAGAAGGATGGCAGGAGTTTTTGTCATCTGGATTATCACGAAGTTAGTCCCTTCGTGTCCCTCATTTGATCGCCTAGGTTGACCATTGTTTCTCCCCGCTAGCTTTACGCGCCAAGGTGTTACCACTGCCACACGGCAATCGCGGATGAGAGGTTCATCACGCTCGACGACTCCGAGTTAGGCACCCGGACCTACCACGAACAACATTTCTTCTGTGCAGAATGTGGAGATCCCTTCCTCCCCCCTTCTTCCTCTGCATCCGGCAACAGGAGCTTCGCGGGAGACGGAGTTTTTGAAGATGCGGACGTTGGATTCACGGTGTACAAGGGGCACCCGTATTGCGAGAACTGTCATGTGCGGTTGAGAATGCCGAAGTGTAAGAGGTGCAAGAAGAGCATTCGAGATGGGATGAGGGCCGTCGAAGCGCTCGGCGGAAAGTGGTGTTGGGAGTGTTTTGTTTGTACGGTAGGGTCTTCCGCTTCCCTCTTCCGCTTCCAGAGTGTCCTGACCTGTGCTCGTTGTTATGCAGGGCTGTGAGAGGCCGTTTGACGACCCCACGTTCTTCCAGAGGGATAAACAGCCGTTCTGCGAACGTTGTTTCAGTATTATAATCAGGAATGAGGTCTAGGTTTTTCCCCCACCATTCTTCAATTGCGCGCTCGTCTTGCTTTTCACGAGTGATTGCTTGCAATGATCCCCCTCCCGTCGATTGTCGACCCGTCGTATTGTTTTGCGGATGCTTTCATTTCCTCGCGTTGATCACGGTGCACTAGTACTAACTCATCTCACGCTTTGTTCGTAATTGTTTTTATAATGGCATTTAAATTACGTGAACGAGCCGTTGCGGTATCAAATGGATCTCCCATGGCCCCGCCCGAGGTGAGATAACGGGGTAGCGAAATGATATTGAGTAACCGTGGGCTTTGACCCAGTGGCACCGAGTCTCGCAGCACGGTTGGGCCAAGGCTGTGTCTGATCGACCTGACAGCCGAGTTGATCAATCCAGGTCCGTTGAGCGGATCGCACGGTTTGGACGAATTGCCACCACGACCCTTGTACCCGATACACGCTATTTCCGCCCTCACTCGCCCCCAAGACTCTCGTAGACTCGCTGTGCACTGGAGCGAGTTCTCCGTGGAAGCGTGAAGGTCGCAACGACGATATCACTCTGCGCGCTTGTTGCGGGCAAGGAGTTTACCCTTGTATTTCAACAGTGTAACGGTATTGGAAAGTCGGGGCGAAAAACGCGGAAGGAATGGCGAGCGACCCACAGCACTGCTCTTTCGTCCTCCTCGCGGAATTCGATATCCTTCGGGGTGCTCAGTTGACATATCAGTTCCCTCAACCTCTTGGCACGGATGAATGGTACGTTCGCAACTCCTTGAGCCGCTCAAATCCATCATGACGCCTCGACGATTTCTGAACCCCCCCTTCCGAAAAAAACCACATTGGGTCTTTGTGTTGCAGGTTGATGGCCAATTTGATGCTTCCGGATGGAGCGGAGAAGCATTTAGAAGATTGGACGATATTCTTCCTGAACCAGACCCCGTTCAATACCATCGCGCCTGTGTTGGCGCTGGAGACGCCGGAGGACGGTCATAAGGAGGGTGGAGATGAAGATGGGTCCGAGTCGAAACCGGAGTTGTTGTATGTGTTGAATCTGGTGAGGACAAAGCAGGATAAGTCGCTGCCAAGGTAAGTTTTATTGTTCCGCCGTTTGTGTTGGATTTTTTTTGTTAAATGAGTAGAACGGTTGATGTTTGCCTGTGGGTAGAGGTGCGCTTGTGAAGGCCATGGCGATCTGTACCAGACATCCGTTCATCCAGATATTCAAGGTGAATTCTCTCATATATTGGATCGCCGCTTGGCGAGCTGAACAATATTTCGCGGTCCGTGACAGCCTGTGCTTCTCATGGCACTCGATGATTACTTCTTGAACCCTTCCAAAGACTGTCTCTCCCGTCTCTTCGACGCCGTGAACTCCATGGACATATCCGGTGCACCCGTTCTCACACGGAACGAGAAGATCATCATGCGCTGCTCCGAGCGTAAAGATGTCTTTGTTGAAAAGTTCAGACCTCCAGAATCCGGCCCGCTCACTGCGACCGTGGCAAACCAATCGTTACTATCCAAGTTTGGACACGGTCGCGATGAATCGCTCGAGTCCAAGTTGAGCTTCGAGGAAGGGGTTCTCGCGAGGGCGAGAGAATCCAAAGGGGATGACGGTTCTTCATTTATCATCGATGGAGGGGCACCTCCATCAACCTCTTCTCATGGTTCAGGCAGTCAATCTCGACCGCAGACAGGAACTCCGTCACAAGGATCGATCCTCGGACAATCCTCCCCCTCAGAATCCTCGTTTTCCCTCGGTGGGAGCGCCGTGTGGGTCGGGGAGGACGGTGGTGGGGATCACACGATGAACGGGAAAGACAAGGAACCTATGAGGATCCCACCTAGCATCTCAAGACATCGCACGTCAGTAGACGCTTCCTCTACCTCGTCGAGCAACGCTCATGGGAACGGGATTATCCCTCATCTGGCGTTGGGAGACCCGCTACATGGAATCAAAGACACCCGTTTCTTTCCTACTACGATCGCGTACAAGGGACACCAACTGCCGATCAAGATGCCGCTGTCAACCTTCCCGGAAGAAGTTGGAGATGTATGGGATTTTCTTTGCTTCACTGGGTTCATCTCACCGGCTGACGGAAATCCCACCCCAGTACTCGCTGATTCAGTTGGTCCAGACGTTTTCTACACCGACTGCGACCGTTATTGGACCACATCATCCACATTTGCACACGAACGGATCGCTCACGCATCCTGTCGTCCTGTTGTTCAACGCGTTGATCACGGGGAAGCGGATCGTGTTCTTGGGTCACAATAGGCCGGCGGGCCAAGTGGCCAGTTACGTTCTTTCCGCTTGCGCGTTGGGATCTGGGTGTGGGTCGGTTTTACGAGGGTTTGTCGAACGTGCCTTCCCCTACGCACACCTTACCAACAGGGAGGAATGGGAATCCATGTATGTACGCGGTGGTAGATCTTCTACGGCGGTTTCCGTTACTAAGTACCTCACCTTCTCTTTTTTTCGTGAAGCCCTGGGTATATCGCTGGAGTGACGAACTTGATTTTTGAGAGTTCAAAGTCGTGGGACCTCCTATGCGACGTCAGCACGGGTCGGATGGTGGTCTCGAAAGACATCTCAACGACCTACCCTTATACTCCCCCTCCTACACTCGGCCCGCAGGTGGTCAGCCGTACGGGAACTCTGAAAGCGGAGTCCTCTATTGGGAGTGAAGAAGAGTTCGGAAAGTTGCGGCCCGATTACACCGTTTCGAAATCTGACCACTATGATAATCTGTTCATGGAAGATGTGAGCTTCCCATCCTCCGCGTAGTGTTCCCCGCGATCATCAATTCTCACTATTCTTGGTCCTAGATCATATCGGCCATTTCATTCCACTTCGGCGAGAGTCTCGTCAGGGCTCGATTCACGGATTATGTTTGGCGATTTGTGCGGCTGGCCGCACGTTACGATGAAGAAGTTAATGGGTCAACAAAGTTGGGTTGGCCGACTACGAGTTTTGTTGACCGGGGGGACAAACCGCGATTGGGCTCGGGTCTTCCCTTCTTTGACGATCCTGTTGTAATCCGTGAACTTCAGGCTAACACCAGTCGGATCGAGGGTTGGAAGCAGACGAAGATGTGTGAATACTGGGAACCTGTGCGGTTTTTTTCCTTTCTCCCATTGTCGGCATGCTCTGACGCCCTCGAAGGATTTCCAAAAATCACTCACGACCGATGCCATCCAAGGGGCTGATATATACCATCAGCTGTTGAGACTGCGGCACGGGAAGAACTTACCGGACGCGGAGGTTGGATTGATAATGAAAACCTTTGCTGAGAACCTCCAGAGTTACGATCAAGTGGTGGAGGTAGGAGGAATGGGATGAATTTTTCTCAATCCGTCTCATTGACCGCCGACTGCTAGATGCTCGCGCTAGTGCCGCCGCACCAGGGTGGTCTCCTTCCGCTCAGTCTCGGGCTTCTCCACCCGCAAGAGTCCATCCGAGATTGTACAGTTGATATCTTCAACGAACTGAGGCAGTATCCCGTAAGTTTCCCAATTTCCGTTTCCTATTTCCCCCTACTCTCGTCTCGTCCCATCTCAATCTAACCCATGCACATGGTACATTAGGTAGGGGTTATATTCCTCCAGTCTCTCAATCACTTCCAGAGATACGCATACGTGAGGTTAGCGGCGGCACGGAAAGCGAAGTTAACGAAGGAGCCAGGTCAACTGTATCCACCCCTGCAGCAACCCCATACCACTCCCTTGGTCTTTGCGGCGAGAACGCCTTCAAACCGAAGTGAATCGAGTCTTGGTGGTGGTTGAGTGCGATTTCTGAGACATGCAGATATGACAGCATCGGATAGTGCGCGTAAGAGCAGGGTATTCTACAAAACTAGGAAAACAGAGAAAAAATTACCGTAAACATCACCTACAGGCTATCGTCAATCTCGATAAGAAGCATCAATATCTACAGGAGTATGGGGAGGTTTCCATTCATCGCCCCAGTTCCCGCGCATCACATCATCCATCCAGAGGACCCTAGACATTCGGCACGCCTTCGACTCTTTACCATCGATAGCGGGAGGACGATCGGGGAACTTCGGGGACGTACGATACGATGAGGTCCAAATCTTCCTCATGTTTTCTCGGTCGGAGGCGCTAGCGAGGAAGAACTGGTAATACCACCACGGCCCCCCGCACTGGCCCAGTGGGCCTTCGGGCGCACTCTTGAAGGCGTCGTAGCGCCAATCGTATTGCCAAACAGTGATGAAACGTTTCGGATATATCATGAAGAGACCGTTGAACACAACTTGATCCTTTCCGGCGAACTTGTTCGATTTGAAGATGTAGTAGTCGTGATAACTGTGGGTCGTGGGTTTGTTCAACCATCGTGAGACTGAAGCAGAGGCGGTAATAACTTACGCCCAATATGTTTTGTACCACCAGTGGATGACATTCGGCCGGCCGCCGAAGAACGAGCCTACGAAGGGGGGCAAACCAGGTAGGTCGGGCGAAACGAAAAATTTGATCATCGCGAAGGACTGACCTTCAGAAATGGCGCTTTCATATTCCTTCGGTCCCTCCAGCGGAGTCCAGTTTCTTAAAGGTTCCTTCGGGTAGTCCCACATGGGCATGAAGAACAGTTCGTCCTTATCCGTGTTCGATATATTCGCCCCCTGAGTGAAGATCTCATCGACCCTCTCGAGGTCGGGCCAATCACTGTAGTCCTGCTTTTCCCTGAAGCTTCCCGCGTCGCTCCAAAACACATATTCCACGATCATCCCGGCCGACTGCATGTTCAGCAGAGCTTCCCGCAAGAAATAAGTCTTGGACGACCAGACGGCATAAAGTTCGGGGGAATGGTACGCGTTTTCCGGATCGACCTTGTTCATGTCGGCGTAACGTCCCTCCAGCCCTTTAAGCGGGGGTATCTCGAACGGAGTGGCGAAGGTGGTGTTCAGCGTCATGGGGAGGTTCCCGCGGAGCTTGCGAACCATCCTCTCCATTTCTGGCGGTGCGAAAAAATAGATGTGGGTCTTGACTTTCGAAAGGTATAACGTCATCCATTTCGCGTATTCTTTGCGGGTGTGCTTTGCCTTTGCCAGAGGATAAAACGCGGACACGAGGAGGATCTGTGGTTCCTTGGAGGGGATGAAGGGGACGTTGATCGAGGTCGAGAGTGTCCCCGTATCTGTCGGCAAGTCGAGAGTGAGATAGTAGGAAACCCCGAACAGCATCAAAAGCGCGAAGAAGACAAACGTCCTCGGTCGAAGGAGGATCGGCATATTGGCTCAGACACTAGTCGTTTGTCGTATCCAAGAAAGGGGGCGCCGCGAGACAGAGATGCCGTGAGGGGGTAAGCAGTCAGGGCGCCCTTGAGATTTTCGCCTACCAAACTGTGTCTGTGTGCTTCCATGGTTCGGTAGTAAGGGATCGTGACCCATAGAACAACGCAGGACATACGGAGGTGTACACCTTCTCGGTGGTCATACTTGTGTGCAGCGACTGCTATCACAAAAACAATTGGATAATAAAAAATAATATTCGGTGATACACATAGTACTACTAAAACCGGCTTTGGGAACACTGCATCTGAAAAACGCATGTAAGAAGGATGAACAGGAACAGGAACATGTTGTGATACACTTGTGTTATGAGTGGGGAGATAAATAAATCGACGGGGATATCATAGAGAGGCAGGGTAGAAAGAGGACATGAATATAGGTTATAAAGGCATGCAATGGCATGCCAGGTCTACTATCAGTTAAGTGGGGAGTGGGGATAGCGTTCATGGCTCAAATTTCAAAGTTCAAAGGCGGCGTGATAGACCAAATTCTGAATTAAAGCGTCAGCCACACGGCCATAACCAGGGAACATGAACGAGGTAGAAAGGCTCACAATACTCAGGTTACTACCCAGTTGAGGTTTCGGAGGTGATTGCTCAAGCTGGCGCCACGGGACATTAATGTGTAACCATTTCCTATACGTCCCGACATACCGGGTCAGCAAGGTTCGAGTTTCTGGACATGAAGCATATGGATGTGGGGCAGCGTGGGAAGGCGACGTACGTTATATTGTTCAACATTTGGGCATTGGTCAACTGGGTGTTCTGCTTCAGAGATTCTTTGAGAGCCTACGGAATCAAAACCAATGAGCGCTCGGACACCAGACAAGATCGCTGGGCACAGGGCAATACTCACCCTGAGGAACACGCTGCCCAGGGTACTCTCAAGCGTGCCCTGGTCGTCTAAGCATGCGGCCCAAGAAGTCTTGGTAGAACGATCTAGTAAGTTCACCTGACATCGAACATAACGAAAGGTTGTCCACTTACGACAAAGGGCGATGCTGCTAGATCCATCTCATCGGATGACCACTCATCCATTGATTGGAGTGTCACACGTCGCTTTGGGGCCTCGACATTATATTTGAGGTCTTGGAAGTATTCATATCAGCTGAGGCTCTCTTCCCCCCGTAATAGGGTTTCCAGGATACAGATACGTACCGACAATGCTCTTAGAGCGCTGACGCGCTACTGGAAGGCATGGGGCTCGGGCTTGGGTTGGTCGAGCTGTTTTTTGTCGGTAATGAGGTGCGTTAGTCATGTTTCAAAAATTTTGGGAGCCGGAGTTAGGGTGTGGGAGAGCTCACAAAAATTGATTGCCCGTGGGTCGATGGGAGATGATATTGAGGCAGCTCCACATGAGAACGGCAGGTCTTTGCACGAAATTAATGAAAGCTCAGACACTAGGCCTGTAAACCGATGGAAATACCTGCGCCGGTTCCAGAGCTGCAACAATCCAAGAGGATCTGATAATAGGTTTTCACTCAGTCAATACAGATGAGAAAAGCTGGGCTATGACATACCGTCAACCTAACCCCAGCTGGAAGTGGGTCGACCAAAACTCTCTTAATATCCTACGAAGCAAGTGGGTTAAGACCGGGGGATATCGGAGGGGGCAACACTCACATCGTCCAGAATGTAATTTTCAACCTGGACCATCCCATCCTTGTCCAGGGAGCCCTGGACGTCGCATGGCCAAATTACTGCACACGGGGGTCAGGGATTTCGGAGCCGCAAAGGCGAGCTGTGCGCTAACCTTCGTCCCATCCGTCGGTTTCCTCCACATGGTCTGGAGGAGCTGGAACCTGGGAGCCGTGCCCAGAGACTAGTCCAAAACGATGCCAGTCAGGCGATGTAGTCCGGGAATCCGGATCCAGAAAACGACATACAATGAAACACAAGACGGTCACCCAGCTGAGCGTCTCTAACCAGTTCGTGCATGGCAGCAATCTGACCCGGAAAGCGAAAAGAGTTAGAGCGCCCCGAGGAGAAATGCAGGAAGTATATCAGGACTGGGTGCTTACAATGTTTTCTCTTGTCGGTAGCCTCTGAGAACCCTTCGCGTCTGTGAGGATTTGGATGTCTTCGGACCGGTATCCATAATGTCCTAGAAGTGAGACCACCGCAGTTGAGCTAAAGTTATCTCATGCCGACGCTTCTCTTCGCGACACACCTTGCAACACCCCAGACATTATCTCCGGGTCCTTACGTGCGGCGGACGGTAGATGCAATTGAGAGAACTTCTCCGCAAGTTCCCTGTACTCGACACCGATACATAGCGCCTTCTTATTTGGGGCTCGGGATCTCACAATGGTTGGCATAGTGCAGTCGTCGTAGGGCAAGTCGAGGTGGAGAGAAGGGCAAAGCATGGAACGGGCGTTCAATTATATCGCGCTCACCGGCGGGCGCCCTTTTGCCACAATCATGAGAAATCAGAATCTGAGCCAAACAATGGCCAGATTTGTCCGCACTTGCGTTGTACAGTGCACACCACTCTCGGCTGATCACTGTTGCGCTCGTTACCCTCTGGGTAGGACCCGATGTACGAATAATGACAATTCCTGCGACGAGAAAATTCGGTCACCTTACCCTCAGACCAGAGCCGGCCAGGCACAGTGATCCGGTGATCGCGGGCCGGAACCGCATTCGCTTCCGAACCCGGTTACAATAGTAATCCGGTCCAGGGCAATACAACACAGCTCGCTTCACCGCTAATAGCGTTCCCCCCCACATGTTCACACAGCAGAAGCGCACGCAAGTATCGAAAAACACCGCCATAGTATATTAGGACTGCCGAGTAATAAGAGTTAGGAACTTTGATGTACATTGCCTTTGGTAACACGACTGAATTAGATCACTACATTTTCCAGAAGCATCATCGCGAGACTTGGGAAACACATGGCCGCCCGAAAGACGCAGCAACCGTGGGAGGGGCGCTCACTCCGCGACTGGTGGGTAGTTAATCGGTGGATGTACAAACGGTACGGATCCTAGGTGGAGGGGATCCGCCGCCGTGGAGGACCGATCGGTTGATCTTCTCGATCGTGGAGGGGGGGCAATCCAGCATGCGCTGTCCAATAAACCCAGTAACTCTTCAGTCCAGCCTACGCAGCTACACTATGCTCGCCAACTCGTTGTTCTCCCTCGACGTGTTCCTGGAAGGAAGCCAATGGAAGGAAGCGGGGACGAGCTTGTACTGGAAGACCACGGCAAGCCATGTGGAGAAAAAGACGAGTGCGGTGCACCCGAACATGCCAATGGACACGTAGAGGACGAAGAGGACCTGAGGCACAAAGAGAGCAACACTCCAGAAGAACGTGGCCTTGGGAAGACTGAAAAGGAGTGCCAAATACTGGAAGCCATAGATGTCGTGCCTGCGTTCGCTGAGGTAGGAATACTGTGGAGAGGGTGAGTTTATACGGTGTTGGTTAGAAGTGGAAAAAGTTACGAACCCCTTCACCGGCAGAACCTTGTGAGAATCCCTGGTGTTGGGAGTGCAAGACCACACCTGACACAATGCTGACGAGTCCACAGAGCAAACCGAGGGGGGAAAGGAACTTCAACCCCGCGCCGGTCGCAAGGAGAACGAAATGCATCCTGTGGAGGATTATCAGCTCCCAACCTTCACTATCGAGCAGGCAACTCACAGCATAGCGCCAAAGGACAAGTTAATAAATAGGCGTCTATCTTCCTGGCAGTTGGCAAAGAACTCCCGCAAGTCATTGGTATATACCATGGTGTCGAGGTAGAGACGTTCAAACTTGTCCACAAACGAGGCCGGGACACCGAACAGGATTCTGGACAGAGTTGACGACAGCAAATAGGTGCGAGAGGGTTCTGAATCGAGTATGCTTTGATCTCGTGACAAACGGCAGTGTGCCTGTCCAAAGTGGTTGAGGAACTTGTGTGAGGCTATGTGACAACCGCGTCAGGGACCACGTTTATTTACTTATTTCACTGGAGTGTGGTAGACGCACCGATAAAGCTGTTCAGACGAGCGATTACACATATGATGTGACCGTCCATCTCCCTGCTCTGGTAGGGCTTGATCAGTTTCGTGAATCGCGCGCTTTCCTTAGCGGAATATGGGAAAGTCGAAACGTTGGAGGTCAAGGCATCTGAAATGGGTTTCAAAAAAAACGAAGATCAGAGAATCGTTTCGTATACACGAACCTCCTTGGGCATGTGCAAGCGTGTTCAGCAAAAGATCTACGACCCCGTTCATGGGAATCCCGGCGTGTGATGGGTAAAATTCCACGTGTGACCAGTAAAATTCTTCCAATCCGTAGCCTGAAACAGGGGGGGACGTCATTGGATCAGCGACGATCTCGAGGGTTGTGATTGAGCTCGTGGACTCACGGAGGTGTTCTACCGAGAATGCGGGGTTCATCCCAACATCTTCTGTGGACACGGGCTCGAGCCAGAAGATGGATCGCTTAGAGTGATCTACGATGTAGTATCCGCAGCTGAGCTCGTCCTCGTCGAACTCGAGGTATAGCTCGTACGAATCGGACAGCGGAACACCGATTTCCCTGAACATATTTATGATTTCGTCGCTCCAGTAGTAGATGTGGCTCGAGGCGGCTGCGGAGGAGAGATCTTCCCCAGTGACGACGTTCAACTGGGAGATTCGGCGGAAATAGAGGGCACCTTCCGGGTGGACGTGGGATCTCCAACCCGGTGGAAGATACTGAGGCCTATTATGAAGTCAGCAAAAGGCTAGACCGTCTGATTCCAGGGGGACCCACTCAGGATCGACAGCATCAGTAAACAGAGCAGCAGGGATGGTTAAATGCTGAATGTCCACCCTAGGGATAGGTGAATCAGAGGGGACGGTGGGGAGCGATGTGACGGGGAGACGCACTTAGCAGACTTGCTATACCTCTTGGAAAGAGCAGGGGCGGTGGGTTTGAGAGAGGTCTTGATATCTTGCATCTAGTTCGCAGTCGGTTCGTTCACTGGTTGGGGCAAAACCACCATCGTTGGGAAGAGCCTTATATGTAAGCCGCCAGTCCCACGGTTTCTACAACTGCCGCGTCGGCTGTGTTGATGCTCACCATGCGGAGTTACATGAAAAATGCTCTCCTTGGCGTCCTGGCATCTCGTGCGAGGCAACAGCCTCAGATCGGTCACAGCTATACCTAGGCGACGCGACCTCCCATCCTTTATTGGACACCGGATCATCCCAATCGCCGTAAAACACGCACAGGTGGCTTGTTCCACTATTTCTCCGCTCAATGGTATAGTTGTCGTGTGGTAATGGCTTTTCATGTCTCAATTTACAAACCATAGGATGAATCTTCGAAAGACATAAATTTGGACGCCGTGACGCATAATGCCGTGCCCATGGGAAAAAGTCACGCCGAGATGGAATCACGGCTAATCTCTCACATCGGTCCCCCCATCCAAGACCTGTGCCGTGTCACCTAGTATGAACCGAGAACCACATCCCTCGACCGCGAACGACGCCAGGTACGTAGACGTCCCTCGACAACGAGCACCGCCGCGTTACGAGGCACGGTCTTTATCTCAACTTCTCTTGGATCTTCTTTCTTCCCAGCACGGATCCACCCCGCTCTGAATCCGAGCCAGATAAAAAAGACCCTGCCCCCCCACAAAGTGAGCATCGCCCTCCTTTCACCTCATCTGAACACTGGATCTTAATCGAACCCCGAGATCAACCAGTATCAGCGAGTGGCAAGACCGGGCAAGGCGGCGATCTCCCCGAGTAAGTGTATTTTGGTTGGACACGTCCTCCTGAAATGTGATTCTGAACTTCCGACAAGATCATCCGAGGATGACGATATGTGAGTTCTAGCTTGCCCTTGATTAACGGAACCAGATATCGTATCTGTGGCTGACTCGATGGTCGTTGGATTAGCATTGTCGAATACCATAGCAAGGGCAAAGGATCCAAGCCGATGGTTGGAGGAAAACCGCCCAAAAATTGATCTCTGTTGATCCCTTTGTATCAGTACCATTTCTTTGTACCAACAAATCCGCTTCGCAACATCGTGTTTGTCCGGATGCATCATTTCACGTTTCATAGTACATAACGGGTCCTTGGTGCTGCAATCGACTGCAGCACAGCTGCCTCCAGTAGACATCTAATGATTGACACGGTACCGGTCAGAACCGACAAATCGCGGCTTCGCTCCATTTACCGTGAAGATAGGAGGCGGGGCTGAGCAGATAGTATACCGAGAGAACCCAAATATCTCTACGCGCCCAGAATCCGTTCACGTCGGCAGATTTGTCAGTGCCTGTGCATTATGTCAGACTCTGAGCTCATGCGACTGAACGATCGACCTCGGATCCTGATCATGAAAACAGTTAACATTTCGATCAGCTGGAATGAAAACCAACCAACTGGTATCACTACTTCCGCTAAGTACGGGATCCGCTGACGTGCGCTCTCGAGATGATATCCACAGTGTCCTGCAACGGCCACCAGCCACGTCCACAAACCTTCATGAAAGAGTTGATCTCGTCACTGTTGCTGTATTCAACACATCCGCCATTGAGTATCGTGGATGTGGCGGAAGCCACATCGCCTAATAACCATTCAGTCGAGCCCTAGGATGCTGCAAAGACGTTCAGAACGACTTCAAGCCCAACTAAGGGTCAAAAACCCGTCCTAGAATTGCACAGCGTTTGGTGGTGACTCATCGCCACAGGCTTAGTGCTTAAGGGCGGCAAGCGCCCTTTCGCCTCTCGACCACTAACAACCACCTGAGCTCCCCTTCGCCAATCTACTCGTTCTCATTTTCATTAATACCGGAAACGAATTATGTCTATGGACTCGACCCAAACTACCGTAGCGTAAGGCTGTCATCATGTAACTGACAAGACCGCTCATCATCATGACTTGTATTCGTTTTGTAGGTCCTTGGACGCCCCAGTTTTCAGCGCAACAAAGGCATGTTTCAACCTTCTCTGCTTTTTTATCGCCCTTTCCTTAGACAAACCGACCCGGAACAGAATAACGAGAGCGCGCAAGTCGGAATTATCAAGATCGTTCCGGCACAACCAGAGTGAGTACCACGGTCCCTGCCAGTTTTCTCGTATCCCAGAAACGAGAACTGACTATTACGCTACCCCCACAAACAGTCCCTTTGGCGAGTCCGAGTACGTTCTCTGAGTATACTCGGATTGTGGCGAGACGACCGTTCTGATTGACTCCCCCCCAGAAGCCACGACCTCACCTATTGCCCCAAGGGTAACGGCAAAAATCCTTACAAGGGTGGTATAAACCAGGGTCAAGCCTCTAGAAACCAGACCGCCGCTTCAACCCGAAGCGGCGATTCGTCTCACAGGAATCCCGCCAACCCGCATCGGGTCGCCAACTTGGTGCAGGGCACGAGCCCAACCAAGACCTCACATTCCTCTTCCAAGGGCAAGGGAAGTAAGAGGGGATGATCCTTTCTGGTCGCCAGGACGCTCCATGGTGATCTAAGAGCTGTCGCCACATTCTTCGGCGTCAAACTCTACGGGTTATTTTCTTTATCCCCTTTTTTTCTTGTCTTTTTACACACAGCACGGATGTACATACCCATCAGTTTCAGTAGCTTCATCGTGATTCAGGTCGACTTGTTGACTTGTTGACCTTGCAGTAATCTCTTTTGGTTTCTAAGCGATACAAACGAACGAGCAAAAGGGGGACCATGACAGCTACAGCGGGCTACTACACGAAATGGGTATAAAGCAAGCTAAGGAAAGAACAGATCGTAAAAAAGTACATACATCCTACACCACACTCGCCGGCACTTTGTTGTTCATCTCATTCATCGCTACTCCTGTCCCGCCGTTTCCAATTGGATTAACAAGCGTCGCGGACGTCGAAGCCCTCTGTCTCCGCGGTCGCCATGGCCTACTGAAAGCTTCCTTCAACGACCCCATTCGGTTGAGTGTTTCGCTTATGTCCTGGCCATCGTCGTCTCCGCCATCTCCTACGTCTAGCTCAGGCTCAGAGCCCTTACCTCGCAGCTTCCTGGTAAAATCGACAAGGTGGTCCTTGAGGACATGGACTCTGTCCAGGGCACTGAAATCCGTCTTGGCCTCAAACGTAGTCCCGACACACCATGAGATCAAGAGGACCATCGTCGCGAGGACGATGCCGACGGGAAGCCTCGCCCACGTTTCACTGCTAAACAGCAGTGCTTCCAGACCAAAGGCAGTGGTAAACGCCATCGTGCTATCGATCAATGACGTCAGACCGACGAATCATGCGACAGTGTCCGATTTATCAAGACTTACGACCAGAGCAGTAATGAATACGGTAAACTGTATAGGATCGCGAGTGTTTCAAACCCGAGAGCATTGTGGTGACGACTTCGGAGATATTTGTCCTATCACGGCAACGTCGATCGCAGTAAGCAAAGGTATAGGGGTGAGAGATCAGACGAAATGGCTCACAACTTCTTCCGCAGCGTCCTGCGGTTTAGTCCTGTGCTGCCGTAGCAACAGTAGACCTGTCACTATGCTTCCGAGAGATGTGATGATGGAGAGGTAACTGGCAAGTTGGGCCGGGGTGCGAGCACGATCTCCAATATCAACACTGGGTATAGCCAAGAATGCCACGTTAGCGTTCAGCAGCACAGTACCCTATCGAGATGGGATACGTAAGTCACACTGCAGTGCAGTAACCGGGGAATACTCACGTATAGGATGAATTCTGCCCAGTCAGACTGCAGCCTTGTGATGAAGTGCTGCCACCTGTGCTGACAGATGAGGAAATCCGTGTAGACGGATTCCAGCCCTATTTAACAGGTTCTCGGTATAAAATAAGAACACACGTCGACCTTGCGTACCTCTGAGATGTAACTCCGGGGCATAAAAGAAGAAAATGGACAAGACCCTGATCAGGTACGTTCGCTTCGGCCGGTAGCCATATATCGTCTGGTCGTTGGTGAGGCGAGCCCCCTGCTGACCGTAGAAATTGACATAACGGGAAGATGCTACCAAACACCTTCATCAGTGACTCAAGACTAGATCACGAACAGCAACGAACTGAAGAAATTCATCAGGCGGCCTGAGGAAATGATTAGTAGCGCCAATGAAAGGTAGGACACTTGACTTACCGACTACGCAAGCAGAGAACCCATAGTTTCCGCCAACCGATTTAATGTGCTTCACGTAGCCGAGAAGCTTGCTAAGGTCCCCTTCCGAATAAACCGCGGTGGAGTTGGAAGAAGTCATACAGTCTGGACCACTCGTAAGTCACACGACATCCAATCCTAACTCTGACGTACCAATCCCCGCATGGACTAGTATTCCGGTAAGTTCTTGCACAAGGTGCTCGGGAACTTCCCTGTTATGGGGGAACATCTCCCAATGAGACCTGGGGGTTATCAGTCAAGAAGTCGTGGCGGGTACACGGCAACCACCTACCAATACTGAGCTTGCAATGCTAGGTCTATTTCATACGTTTAGTTTTGCGAATGCTTGGTGTAGGGGCGGACTTACGAATGTGGGTCTTCTCGGTGACACCACACAGGTCCAAAAGAACGCTCTCGAGGTCGAAATCGTGAAGCCAAAACAGACAACGAGTAGAAAGGCAGACAAAGTAGTACGAGCAGATAGGCTCGTCCGTCTCGTCATCCGTACCCAACTCCAAAGCGAGCTCCCAGTCCTCTGGTATGAGTGGGTGAATATCCTTCAATCTGTTGATTTCTTCGAGAGCTTCCTCGATTTCCTGCCGCAGATCCGGATTACACATGTTGGTATCGGTATAGATTGGCTTGAGGCGCGCCCCATCAGTACAGAATATGCGTGAGGGTAAGGTCTTACCTCCTTATCGTGGACCCAGT
>Ga0307512_10002725_pt1 | contig 21624 bp, 25 predicted proteins | sample 14_EM_MG_FD_200267 | JGI IMG/M metagenome (GOLD analysis project Ga0307512, IMG submission 200267) | Populus trichocarpa ectomycorrhiza microbial communities from riparian zone in the Pacific Northwest, United States - 14_EM | ecosystem: Host-associated > Plants > Roots > Unclassified | place...
ATCGCAAGAACACAAAGTTAAGTCATCCCTCTCTATCTCTCCATGCCATCATCATGAGTTAACACTGAGTGCAGCATACACCGAGTACAGCATACACCTAAGATTGTCTGTCGTCCCTTCATTCTCATGATTTCGAGTTGACCCCTGAATGTAGCTTCAGCTTCCAGCGTACCTCCCTACCGATCGACCGCCACCAGCCAGTTCTCCATAAGAGCTTCAAAGGTATAGTCACCTTGTCATATTCCCACGGTTGCGAGTTAACTAACTGATGAATTGAGTCCCGGCGCGCCGTCCATCGACCGCCTCCAAGTACTCGTCCAATCTCGCTCGATCACGGCCTCCAAGTGCATCTCCAAACACGCAGCGCCGTCCATCGCCCGCCCCCAAGTACTCGTCCAATCTCGCTCGATCATGGTCTCCAATTGCATCTCCAAACTCGCTCGATCACGGCCTCCAAGTGCATCTCTGAGTTCACTCGATCTTGGCCTCCAAGTGCATCTCCAATCTCGCTCGATCACGGCCTCCAAGTGCATCTCCAAACACGCAGCCCCGTCCATCGACCGCCCCCAAGTACTCGTCCAATCTCGCTCGATCACGGTCTCCAATTGCATCTCCAAACTCGCTCGATCAACGCCTCCAAGTGCATCTCTGAGTTCACTCGATCTCGGCCTCCAAGTGCATCTCCAAACTCGCTCGATCACGGCCTCAAAGTGCATCTCCAAACTCGCTCGACCACGGCCTCGGTGTGTATCTCTGAGTTCACTCGATCAGCATCTTCAGGCGCACCTCGAATTGCTGACAATCACCGCATGCTGCCAGTCCAGATATACCGTGTGTAGATAGGTAGCTATATAGATACATAGATACATAGAGGAGAATACAAACTGAATGCATAAGTTTTGAAAATTGTTGAACGATAAGTAGTAGCTATGATTTAACATTGCCAGGCGTTGTGTAAACGGCTTGAGCATAACTGCAGCCCCTGCGAAGAGTGTAACACACGTGTCCTTCTGATGGCGCGTAAACGTCACCACAAAGTAAAGGAGTAAGTATGCAACGCGACCCGTCGCCTGGGCAACGGGTAGCATGTAATTCTCCGTCAGAGGGTACGAGGTTCCGTCAGAGCCATCAGAGCCGTCCGGAACACCCGGGTGTTTCTGACGGAAACTAGAGTAGTTGCTGATGCACTCCCTGCCCTATCCTGAAAATCAGAGTCAATGGAGGGTCAATGATTCTTGGTGTTGAAAGTCAGGTGATTGATCCGTGCCATGGTCGTTTTAATGCGTACTGAAAGTATCGGCCGCCTTGAAGAACAAAAATGCTAGCTATGATATTGCTACTATCTCCTAACAATGAGTGTCAACGATTTTTGGCCTTGCATCATGGTTAATCTCAGCACAATGTGGCTGTGACTGTCTATATACAAAGGTTTGACCTCTTTTATAGGCTACAACCCTCAGGAAAACTGAATTGCAGCTCTGAAAATGAATTAAGTTGTGAATGTCCGGGAGGCTGTCGTGGGAGCATCTCTTACTTATACGCCTATGAAGGCTGCCTACTGGTGGTTTACAGATGACTGTGATCAAGAGCCTCGTAGATTACCCAAGATGCAAGGCCCTAAATTGTTGACCCTCTGTTGATGCTCATTTTGCAATGGGCATATCCGCAATATGGAAGAATTTAATTTGGCATAGAATATTAGTAATGGTATTTTGGCAGCCATTCTATCGTTTTCATCTACTTTCTCCTTTATCACTACATTGTTATTTAAAAATCCATATAAATATATCCTTTAAAATATACTTTAAAGTGTCCGCTAATTGTAGATAATAATAAAACTCAAAAATCCCGTTCCTTTCTATCAATGCTTGTCTTCACTGTCAGGTTCGCTCAATAGGCTGCTCTCGTCTGCAAAATGGATGTCAGCTGCATTTCCATGTAGCAGATTGTGTACTAACCAGTGGATGTTCCTTCAGCAGTCAGCAAAGCTGGAATAACATCTTGATCGCACTTGTGATCCTTGGCATATGAATCAAGATTGAAAAATCGAGTGTTGGGAAGAGGAGTATTTATATACACATATCCAGGTGGCACACTGTCGATTTCAGAACGTGAAGCTCCCTCGTTACAACCGGGAGGCTCAGGTGGCATTCCGGACAGAGGTGGCACTAGTTCTGGTGGAGGTGCACCCACGCCTTTGCGCCTCCAGCGTGTCGGCGGATTCTTTGCTGTACCATTTTGGCAAGGAAGGCAGCCGTCCATCTGATTTTCTCGAAACATTGCCAGGTTTCTTGCTATCGTGGCCTTCACCTTTTTATGCCCAGAAAACTCAACTGCACGCTTCTTCTCTTCTGGGACTTTAGCACACGGCTTCTTGATAAGCTGTTGTGTTTCCTCTATTGCAGTGAGTGAAATCCCTCCTTTGGCCATTAGGGCAATATTCAGGGCAAGGTGGATGTCGGACTGTTCTAGCTATTCCCGACCACCTTGCCTTGCCATAGTAGCTGACATGTTGACAACCTACAAGAAATTAGTTGCTTCTAAAAGTGAGATTCAGCTATTACCTCAACTATATATGACTCTGTAGCCTCTGCTAAGGTCTTTGAATCCTGTTTCATCCACTCTTGGGGACCTTTATTACAAAATTCGTATGCAAATATCCCAGAGAAGGCAACATCATAATGTTCAATTTCGCGGTATGTGCCCACAAATGGCTCGGTCGACCTTGGAGGTTTCCCATTATGGCTAGCAATAAAATGGTCACAGACCTCTCTACTTACAATAGCTGTACATTATATTGTTTGTTGATGGCTGTCTACCTCGGGATGGAGCTACTCACATCCGATTGCATGCTGCTTCCGATTCTTGCTCCTTCCAGTTTTACGCACCATTTTTCAATGTGCATCCTGGGTCATATCGTTGGTGGCTGCATTGGCAGTGTCGCGGTGAACTATCTGGTGTCTGCATTGCTGATGTGTCTTGGTAGGAGTCGAATTGGATAATGCGCCTGTTGTTTGGCTCGATTGGGATCCACTCCCACCTGGCTGCATTGTATTTGGAGCCATGATGTTAAGGGGTTCAGCTTAACAGTGGTAATGATACATGAAGGATCGCATGCGGGTACATGTGGCTACAACTACAGTAGTCGGATGCAAAACACCTACCTAGCAAAGAACAACTTCATCTTTGTCAGCTGAGTGATCTTTAGCGGGATTACACTCGGGTCACATGTCGATCAATTAGTCATAGGTACGCCCTGACTAGCGGATTCATTTTTGATGATGCAGTTATGTCGCCATTACTGGGATGTGAAAAACCATCAGCAGTGCACATAATTATTGACCACAGCTACTATATCTTATCTAGCGGGACAACACACAGTTAAGTTGCGCTTACGCAGAATTACATGTGCAGCAGACGTTATTGCAACTGCAAGTAAGAAGGATCTGCAACCCCACGCACTCAGTGGTGGGAATTGTTGCGGCACTCCTTGGTCTATGGATGGTCGAGACCTAAGCATGCAGTGTCTGAGGGATTATTGGCATTGGCTGACAATCAGAGGCCTGAAGTGACCCTGCTCAATGGTTTGAGTTAGTATGCATCGCAACATTATACCAGTTTAATAATACGAGGTATGCTTGTCATAATCTACGTTGGCAGAGTATCGGTTGGTCGCCGATTGAATCTCTGACGCAATGCCGAATAACCAAATTGAGGTGAGGCAATTAATAGCAACGAGCTATTAATATACATTGCAATAAGCACTGGCTAGACTACATGTCAGCAGATGTTCCAACTACTGAACAATACGGGAAGCAAGATGTCCAAGTTGAAGTATGATCTGATACGCTGTCTGACATGATTTAATATAAGGAATGGCCTGAGAGTAATCAGGAGCGTAATGCTTTGAAACCACATTATATGAACATGATACCCTAAGGGATGGGTGGCAATCTATTACCGGGCGCATTCGTAAGAATGTAAGTTGCGATCGCAATAATGCAATCATGAGCAACGGAATCATAGCATGGAAGTATGGGTCGGGAGGACCCTCGAACCTGACTATAAAGAGATCACATTGTTCCGACAATGAGAGGATAAGCTCTAGAAGCGAACAGTCATAAAAACCTACCGGCGAAGAAGACCTTAAAATATTATTGCGTTTCAATGATACCTATATCTATGATTATTATTATCAATTATTATTAGCTTTGTAGCGGCAGCCCCGCACATTGGAAGAGTATTACCTTTGGGCACAAAGCCTGTTATGGGGGTGTTTCTACCTAAGTAACTATACACTTAAGTATCTGGCAAATACTTAATATAAGTTCTAGGTACACAGCCGTAGTTCCTTTTGTTTCCCTTATGCGTATCTCCAGATAAAGTGAATCGGTAGTCTGTAGAGATCGTATACGCAAAGTGGACAAATATGTATAGTCATATCAGATGCTTTGAAATGAATAGCAACTAAATCTTGATGTGGTGTGATACAATATTGACAATACATTTACTTCATATAATTAATCTCAGTGATTAATTAATATCGTATAGTATATTCGTATAATTTATCTTGATGATTAATCAATATCGTACCATATTTCGTATAATTGATCTCAGTGATTAATCAATATCGTGACCATACTAATTTGATTGCTGATAGTGCAATCAAAATTGACGCATATCTTCACAAATCCCCTTCCTAAAATACTTGATAAATCTGGCGTTCAGATACTATCGGCAATATTACGTCTTAGCGTAATCTCCCTAAATAACTAATCCTTCGGACCTATATTCTTATCTTATAAAATTAGGCTGTCCTTGCGGAGCGAATTTCGTATCCTTTGTAGTTGTTTATTGCTTTTGCCGGGATATTCTTTTGCTAAAGTACTCTGCTTTAACTTCTATCGTTTAAACACTCTTCTGCTTCGAGAGGACCTTAATCTCGTCTTGCTAGCTATTAACTCTTCCCTGAACTCTGAGTGCTTAATTTGTTCAATTTTAGCCTCTGCTAAATTCAGCTCAGAAATATCTTTCTCGGGGATTATGTCTTCTGTTTGTCAAGAACTTAGTAAAGATGTGACCACCAAGTTCGTAACATAATCTGACGGGAATATTTTATATTGTCGATAATAGATTAGTATTTCAGTATACGGAATTATACCTTCCAACCACTAAATACACTGTGCTGCAAATAGCTGATCCTCCTTCTCAAATTGATCTAGCAATAAAGATAGCGTGCACAGTATAACATTGTATTTGTTGTTGGACTGATGCTCAGTCATGAGGCGAGGGAACCGCGTACAAATCCTAATAGACAATACTAGTATACTGAATATAAATAATAATAATAACAACTGAAAACTTAATAATATTTCAGCTTCTTCTTCGCAGGTAGGTATCGTTGTTCGTTCGTGCTTGTGGGGCTGTCTTCTTTCAATGCCGGAGCACTCCTGCCTTTTCATAGGTTTTGGCATGATGATAGTATCTTTTAAGGAGTTACTCCCCGGACCTCTTTCCGGATACCCTATCTTCATCCTTGAGCTATGATATAATCCGCCTCGAGTCTCGGAATTACTCTCCGACTATCCGGCCACAAATCCGAATGGTTATTGTGTTCTTGGAACCCTCTCATATGCAATAAGACATATCAGACGTTTTTGCTTCAACTTAGATATCTCGCAACCTATACTGGATAGTGGACAACGCCTTAATACCTCAGCTGTATTTCAAAGCCTTATGACTGGTTTACCCACCAATGCTCTGCCACATAGAATTTCGACACGTCAATTCATATCACCTTATCTGAACAGACCTCGGAGAAACCTCTTTCAAACCCAATCAAAAGAGTATGCTCAAACGTTACAATTCCCTCAATTTTGTACTAGCTTCGGCAGTGCCGGGGTGTGCCCCTATTGGTTCTTTCCATAGCCATAATGGAAGGTAGGAGAGCCCACTTAATCGCTTGACTTGATTGTCCTGCACTTAGGGAAAATTCCAATATGCATATCACCGAAGAATGAACGTGGCTAGAAAAAACTGGCACCTTTACGGCAAGGCAAAGGTTGTTGCATCATGAAAAATGAATCCGCTCGGAGAACATGATTTCCGATCTAATCGACTCGCAATTCGTCCTGAAACCCCGCCAAAGGCCAAAACGACTGGCCACCTTGTTGAGCCTAGAATAGGTAATTGTCTAATCGTCACATGACTAGTATTCATTATTGGCTTCCAGAACAAGTACCATTATCGACCATTAAGGAAGAACCCCTAACAAATGGTTTGACAAGCTCCATCTGCCAAACGCCCTCGAATGGTATCAATCTTCAGTTGTAACTATGTATATTTTTGGGGATTAGTATCATCACAAGTTCAATCGAGGAGCAAAAAACAGAGTAAACACTTACGGCGTCTCGGGTTTGCGGATTGATTTTGAAAGCTGGACCACTGGGCAATTGACACACACATAGTGTACGTACAGGAGCATCTGCTAATGCCTGCTGTCGATTCTGGGCTTCGATGGCTAGTTGCCAAGCTTCGTCAATCATCGAGTACTTCTCATTGGAAATGACTGGCGAGGGAGTCTTTGTGTATACAATTGCCTCCATGAACCGTTTCGCTACCTGAAAGGTAGCCTTTTGGTGTTGAGGAACGTTGTGATCTCCACCGGCTTTTGGTTGAAGAACACCATGGTCTCCACCAGCCTTTGGAAGTGGGAGCGCCTGGGCAGGTACAATGTCAGACTCGCGTAATATGTTGATGGTTGACTTTCGGCCTTTGAGCAATGGTGGTGCCATGGCCCTGGCTGGATGTCGCAGATTTAGAAGTGAAGTGCGGGCAATGACAGTATCGGCACGGTTCTGTTTCTTTGGCAGTGGAACCCTGGTAGTTTGTATTATCATATGACGGCGCACCTGGTCACGATGTAGGACGTCTTGCTGGTTGTCCAAATCGTTTTCTTCGATATCAGATGACAAGGTGGACTCTCCAGCGTCTTCACTGTCGTCATCGCTGATCTCCTCCCGATCAGTATCGTCATCATCCTGCTTCATATGATTTATAGCGCGGACATTAACTATCTCTAACACTATACAAGAAGGTTGGAGTTCAAACATTTGATCGGCAATGAAATTGGCTGTCTTCTTGAATGCACGTGCAAGTGCTCGCTCAAGGTGTACTTCTTGATTCTTCTGTGAATAGTGAATCCTCACCTGGCTGGCCATAGGTTCCATGTTGATGAAGCGAAGTTGCGGAATGTAGACAGAAGCATATATGAGTAAATACAGTAGCAAGTTTAATGGAATAACGGGAAAATAGGGCAACAAAGTAGCAGGCGGTCCAGGAGGATGCAATTCAAGGCGTGCCTGGAAAGAGTCCGGAAGACAGTGTCGGCAGTTCATATATATACTGTCGAAGCTAGTTCTGTGTTGTGATTTAGGAGGCATCAGGTGCCCCAGATTGGATGGATTCTTCATGCCCCCAATTGCTGAATGTTAGCATTTGTATCCAAATACGCTATTGATGCAAGAATAGGAGGTTGGATGAAGCCAACATAGCTAGAATTTGAATGAGATGCACCTGAAGATCTCAACACACCTGAAGAACTCAAGATATCAACATGGTTGTATCACTGACTAACTCTCAGTGCCAGGGATAGGTGGAATACTGAGAAATAGGTTGATCATGTTCGCCCCTGCATATAACTCCGCCGAAGGTAGTTCATTATGCCTCTAGTTCGAGCATATGAGAGGTGACTGCGTGACACAGAATTGTCGGTGTGTTGAAGAATCTTGCAGGATTTGGATGGAGGATAGAGTTGGGACCTTAGTGAGTGGCAACAGTTGAAGTTACATGGGTTGAAACTGAGTTTGTTGCTGATAGTGAATGAATATGAATCTCCGAATGCGGTATACCAGTCGGATAGACACCCGATTTTGATGATATTCTGTTGTTTTAGGATTCTGCAGCAAAGTTAGTGGTCGATTAGGCAATATGAGGTGCAGAACTTCACTTTCAGCGGTCTGAGTCTGCTGAAGTCACAATATGTATGCAGTCAGTGTAAGAGAGGACGGAGAATTTGAGTTTTCAAAGGAGAGATTCAATATAGAGAAAGAACAGTAAAGGTATGATGAAGACTCAGAGGTAATCTAATTGATTCCAGTTCTTGTCAATGCCAAGAGTGCTAGTGAATGGGTCATAAATAGTCACTCACATTAAGATGTTCTGCATACTATCATGTAAACACCACATCATTTAATCACAAAAATCACGGGTCTCAATGCCGCAATGTTGGCTTAACATAAATGTTGGCATTCAAAGCAGTGCATAAGAACAATATGAATGCATCATGAGGCTTCATCTGACAGCGGAAAGATGAAAATTACAGCATGCAGTTCCGGCCAATTGAGGTGCGGCTAGCATTGAATTGGCATGCAGGATACAATCTAATGGCTGTGATTGCAGGCTTGCCTTACTTCGACAGTGACTTGTACTATCAGACACTGCCAATTCTCTACTCGAGCTTTCATCACGATTTGTTCTTCATGCATACCTGTGACTGGATGTTGGTGGAAATCAGATATCGTATGTTTAAGATGTGTCACAAACTTCAGGCTTTCAAGATACGCAGTGGGCAGGAGCTTGCCGGTCACCGATCAAGCCACTGAGCAGAGACTGGCATTCAGATTGTGTCTCTTCGAGCTCTCTTGATGGAAATCGGTTCACACAATCTATTTTAAGATACGGGTTTTTGGAGGCCCAAACATCGAAAGTAGTCAAAATGTAGTTAGGTCTGCATTAGAGGAGTTGTGAATTTGAGCCTATTCGAGGAAGTGTGGTATACAAGTGAGTGGGAGTTGCCAGTCATCTGCAGAGTTGCTGAGCAGAAGCTGTCCTTTGAGGTTCACTCTCTCAAGGTGCAGCTCAATTATGGAGCCCGAACGACAGAAGCAATTTTAGAATCTTCGAAATGGAAGGTCGGAACACACTTCGTAGTCAAACTTTGGTTAAGGGTGGGTACTTATCCGCCAGGGCAGTGCATCTATGGTAAGCGTGTGGTGGACACCTTCCTCCAAAGGATAGGTTTACATGGAGCATGACAGTTATGGCATTTCAGCGGCGGCTTTCATATACCAATCAAGCATACATTCAGATATTAAGCTGGGTTCGAGTGGGTTGAGCCGTGCCTGAACCTAGCAGTTTAGTGTCTGACAGATGACACTCTCTGTGCTGGCAGCCACAGATTCAAAGGTAATGCAAAGTGGGTATTCACGGTTCAGAGGCGTGCCTGGAGTGGGATCATATGTGAGTAATGAGTGCCTGCATGTTGAAATTAGCCGTTGAATGGAATATGGGTGTGGTGTCAAATCTGAGACCATCACACTCGACAGGAGAGTGGATGTGAGATGTGCCTGGATTTCATTACTAAGCGAGGAAATACTCGGCGGTAATCTTCGGGTATGGCTGGAATACGCGAGCCGTGTCTTAGGATATGATACATCAACTCGATATCGCTTAGACAGTCTTTCTATCCCTGGATGATTAGAGATATACTTTGCTGGATCTGTCTCAGGAGAGTCAAGATGTTGATAACGATTCTCATGTGCAATTGATTGTAAATTATTCAGCATTATGGATTCAGTGAATATTCCAAATTCTTTCGCAATTCTAGTATCCGGCACGCCTGCAATAGACAAGACACAAATAATTTGAATAACACATGGAGGTTCAGGCGCACCTGATAACTGGAATCCTGTTCGCAGAGTTCTGTATCACAATTCCACACGGACAGTATATGATGAACACGATATGTGACTGCAGCTTTGTCAAATTGACTCAAACAGACATTTACCACACCACAGAATTTGACCTAGTCGACCATTAAACCGGTGCACCTGCTTTTCATCACATATTGGAACATCCAAATGAGGCTATTTTAACATTTATCAGATATCTGTTGATCATTGACTTCGTCCAATATTCATCACTATAATCAACTAACACAAAATGGAATTGAGCTCTAACCAATACTCCCCACGAGCACCTTATTCCCCATACCATTCGCCTATTTTGCATCACTTGGTGAGATTGTGTTGGTTGAATGTTTAAAGAGGCGTACCTTGATTACACTGCCCAGATAATCATCTTTCATCCTCACCATCTGACGGCACGATATCACCTTGCTGCGTAAGCTGCATTGTATGATCTTCGCAACCCTCCAGAATCTGGTATATCAATGAAGTCATGATGTTCAGCCGGCTCATCAGGCCATGCAGGACTTTCATTCGTGCCACTCCAGAGAGCTGGTGGAGATCACTCGCTCTGTCATCATAACCACTTGGTGCAGTATTCAATAGCCAGATGTGTGGAACTCTGTTTTGCCCCAGTCGGACAACCCATGCAAATGCCTGGCGCTGCTCATTCAATATCCAGATCTTCTGAGTTATTACTGCATGGTTTGCTGCTGTGGGATTTAGGCCTGTCCCACCCACTTTGGGTGTAGTTACGAACTCAGAGGGATTTGGCGAATCTTGAAATTTGAGCTGCATTTCTGTGCGCTCATTGTTGCCCATTTCCGCATACATGTAGAAAATATCCAAATGATTTGCAAAAAACTTTGTCAGCCACCACTTCAAATGATGAACTTGGCCAGGCAGCAGACAAAATTGCACCGCCTTTTGAGGAGGAGGTGCACCAGGCAAGGAGCTGTTATTCCTTTCAGGCTCGTGCAGGTGCGCCTCATTTGATGCTTCGTCTTCATCAGGCTCGGGATACTCCACAGGTTTCTTCACAAGCATTGGCAGAAATGTGTCTCTCAGCCATCAGAAAATTGGAGAATCCACCTATGTGTCGAGTGGCCATTCATTGTACCATTGTCCAGAAACGTCATTCCGATCCTTGGTGTCTCCCAATCCCAATGAGAAGTATGCCAGCCGCCATCCATGAACCCTCCACGCTCCTGAAGCACCCCGTGAAGTGTATCTCTCCACAAGGGTCTCCAGTTTTGCGTGCTCTTCTTCAGTCCATTCAAGATCAACAAGGTGTGCCTTCTCCTTTGGTATCCAAACAAGTGGTTTCCCATTCCCAAGTTTCGATTCTTACCACCTCCTGATCGTCCAGGGCTTTGCAATTTGGATCATCCGGTGTGCCGCATCCTCTTGAGCGTGTTTGTCATTAGTTCGGATAGCATGCATCAAACTCTTCCCTGCAGAATACAGTGCCTTGGCGCCATGCTTTTCCATAACAGTATTACCCTCTGGATCTTCAGGTGTACCAGGAAACAGCCACATCGTCTGAAAACACCAGTCACAGAGTGAATGGAAACCCGGCGTGGAAGTAAGCATTAGGAACGGTTCCGTTTCCGGACCGTTTCTAATATAGCGGTTCCAAGAAATCCCGGCCCCAGCCGGTTTGGTCCAGGTTTGTGCCAAACGGTTCCCTCAATTAAGTCCATGAATATTCATCACATAATTTAGTGTTTGGTATATGAAATATGAAGATGTGGACAGTGCATCTTCTGATGGTCTCCGATTTTTGATATCTTCAAAACTCAGCAAGCCGCTTTGAAATTATTGCCACTTTCAGACCAAAAATGAGGTTTTTGGGCTACCGCTTGCTGAGATTTGGAGATATCACAAATCGGAGACGGCCAAAAGATGCGCCGTGCAGAGCTACATGTTTCACCTACCAAACACTGAACTCTCTGATCAATATTTGTCGCCTTAATGTGAAGGTTCACTTAAAAATTCATCGAGTTTTGATGGGGTAAGTCTGTTGCCATGCAGACCCATAAAACCGGCCAGGTCCAAAACTGGAATTGTTGCTAACACTAGTTGCAGTGACTTGAAGTTTGAATTCAATTCTCGCATTCATCACAATTCGCCAGCCCACACTATTTTTCCGCTTGTACCAATGAGACTCATCAAATATCCCAAAACACCATGCACAGTGTGAGAGTTGGCCATTGCTTGATGGTTTCGCTCTGGATGTTAAGGTATCATCCGACACAAGGTAGATATTCCATTGGTTTTCTGGCTCGTCATAACTGGTGTTCAGATCCTCGTGGGTGAGATTCGGATTTTCCACGTGCAACAAGTTAATGAGTTTGAAATCGGTTCCATGTGTCATCTCATTGATGACACTCTTGAACGTGTCTGCAACTTCTGTCATTGTCACCAGCAGGATTCGTCCAAGGGCGGATGTTAGTGCTGGATGCCCCTGCAGTAGAGTTTTCTGGATCTCCATGAGGCGGCGGGGCACTGAATTATGTCTCCGCAGTGGGTACCATTCCCGTTCTTCACCAATTATCCTGCAAAAGTTGTTCTGTACCATATCCACCAAGTCTGCAAGGGTATTCCCCCACAAAATCTACAGCGGTAACCCCATTACAACTTTCTCAGTCCGCAGTTTGCAAATCATTGCTGCTGCCACCGAGGTGAAATAGTTTCCAAGTCCCATTTCATCCGCCACCAGTGTTCCTGGCATATCAGCATCCCAAACCCACCTCCTCACAATGAACCAGATCGCCCAACCCGGGAGCGCCAGAAACTTTATTCCGGGCAGGTCTGGAATTGAATACTTGTGGCCTGGAATATGCTGATCTATTAATTGACAAATGAGATGAGCATGCAGCAGCCTGACTGCCTGCTCAAGACACTTGTGTTCAATTTCGTTGTTAATTGTGTTGAGAACAGTATTCAATACTGAACTGGGTTTTTCTGGATTGAGGTCCTCCTCGCCATCCACTTGCTCCTGAACCTCACTTCCACCTTGGTTGGTCTTCTTCTCATCCTGAAAGATCTGTTTCAGTTGCTCCAAGGTAAGTTGGGCTGATGAGCTCATACTCCGGTGCTCCTGAAATTCACAGCAATGTTAGGTATTTCACAGACAACCATATGGACCCAACAAGTATGTGGAATATAATCAATTCTATTCACTCAATCAGAACTTACATCAATACTACTATCAGTCTCTTTCCCACCTGCCTCCTTATCCACCACTCTTTCAATTTCATTGACTCCCCCCCAAGTCTATGTATCCAGATTACCAGTGGGGCATAACTAACCGTAACAATGCTAGCAGGGATTACCTTCACCAGTCTAATCACGTGCTCCACAATATCCTTCCCTGTAGCTGCCTTCATTTCTACCAAAAATAGTTTCACATCGTCTCCCAGTTTCAACTTGAAGGCATTTGAAAGGGAACTGTTGTATGAAATCTGACCAGATAGACGGTCATTCATCATTTGCCCTGGTGTGTATAATCCCATATACTCTTCGTCCAATTCTTCCTGCTTCAAGTTGCATTTGTATATCGCAGTCAGACAGTATGGTTCTTTCGGGCTACAATTTTGTTCAATGAAATCAATCAGCTCTTCCCAGTGCCTCACATCTGTGTACAAAGCTTGGAGTTGATTGCTGGATGTCTGGCCATTGTTGCCATTCGGCACTCGACGAATCGCAACCATGCAAGTTGTATTCGGCTCCTCTGGGAGGTTACCTCTCGCATTTTACCCACGCGCTCACCCAAATCCATCGCTGGTTGCTTGTTGCCTAGCCTACCCTCCTTTCCTCGCCTCCTGAACCACGCTTGCACATTTGTTCAAAAACATCTCAACCCACTGTCACCAAATCCATTCAGCATTATCGAAAATTTCCAAAGGCAGCCAGGTCTGGAAAGTCTCCAAAAAATCTGCAACCGCTGTCTCCCAGTGCAGGGGTCCATCTCACAGCTGTTTCAGACGGTTCTGTCCACGGATAATGGACCAATGCTTCTTCTCAAGAACTGCTGCCACCCATACTTTCTTCCACTTGTTGAACATACTAAAGTTGGGCTGCCCCATTCTTTTGGCAAATTGCTTCAATCAGAATTCCGTTTACTTCAAGCTGATTGGGGCATTGCTTTCAGCCCCAGGCAGGTCCGACAAATCGTCACTCTCATAATCTGCATCGCATTCGTCATGAGAAATATCTGGCAATGGGAGCGAATTGGCAATCCCGGCAACATCTGTCCTCTGCGGTTCCGCAGCCGGCTGAAATTGTTTCATTTGGAGGCTGATGGGGGGTCCACCATGTGCACCGGGAAGTTGTCCTGGAGCAGTGGAAGCGGAAGCGGTCAGCCGAATGACTGGATTGTTTGCAGGCGGTGCTGCAGACACTCGAGGTGCGCCTGGAGATGATGGCCCATGTCCTGTGAATTGCTGAGGGGGGAACATTTGAGGTCCACCATGCCCTCCTTGGGGGAAATCATAAGCTTACCATGATGGCCCATAACTTGGATATCCTTGGGTTGCACCAGAGCTTGGTTGTGAGGTTGGTGTCATGTTGAATGGAGCCTGGTGGTAAAACTGGGGAGCGCCTGGAAATGGTGGCTACAAAGGCGGGTAACTATAACCTAGTGGTGGTAGTGGATGAAATTGATTTGTGGGTTGCCTGAATTGAGTGTCTTTGCTCGGTGTATTTCCAGCATCATTATCTGATGCTCCCACATTGTCATCTGGGCGTTGTTGTGAGCCACACAGCCCACTGGTTGGAGCCATATTTGTTGTCTTTGGCGGAGATTCATTTGTCTACATCGTACGTGAACAAATGATATTAGGAATCAAATAATCAATTCAATTGGTGATTTCGAATGAAGCGGAGTATGGTTGAGAATATTGAAGGTAGCAGTGACCTTTGGCGGAATGAAGGCCTCTTATATCCATATTGGTTGTTATGAACTGTGGTGTTTCGCTTCGCCTTTGATTCCATGAAATGTCACGATTCAGGTTACAAGCGATGAGTTGGGAGGTACATAGGAAGGGTATTGGTGATGCGGAAGGAATGGGTGTTACGGAAGGGCTGAGACATCATAAGACACGGGAATGGTGTGAGAGTGTTGTGAGATGGTGGCGGTATACTTGGCTACGATGAGGAAGTGTTTTGTGGTGTTGCGATGTCGGATGATGTGGCGTGGTTGTGTTGATAAGAGTTGCGTTGGTGGTGTGTAAGATCATGGTGGGATATTTGGATGGTACATCGGAGCATGAGGAATGATTTGAGGGTGGCAGACAAAGTGTATATAAAGAGAGGTTGTTTGGTGTTGGAGGATTTCCATTTTCTTCTCTCTTTACTCGTTCTCTTGTATAGCAAAGCAAGCACAACTTTGACCCAGCCTTGACTCTTGTCCTGTCTTGATCCCTTCGATACGAATCCTGAAGCATCTTGTCCCAATTACGAGATCACATTACAGTTACCAATATCACCTACATCCGACCCTGCCCGTTACACTAGAACGAGTCCTCTATAACATACGTGATATTGAATGTACTGTCAACAATGCCTAACTCCTTGTTTTGATCTTGCTTGGTACTACTGTGAAGTTACCGATAGTTATATTTTGATTTGCTATTAGTGTAGCTACGACCTTATGGAATTACCTGTGCTTACATCCTTCGAATGGTTGTAAGTATTGTAACGAACCTTGTTCTGTTACCTGTTGGGTATATCTTGGACCGAATCATCAGTGGTTTCACGTTTGCGATGATTGCATTGACGAGTTACCACGTCTTATGGGATTTGATATCCGTCAGTATCCAGACCGATCCCCATATTCAAATCCGAAAGTCCGACAGTAACTGTACATCCCAAACGAATTTGGTTTACCTTGCAGGAACTCACTGCTCTTTGTCCGAACCTGAACTTTTGAACGCCTTCGAGAGGATCGAATGATTGTTGAATACCGAGGTACACAACCTCGTCTTGCCTGCCTATTGTTGGAAACAGTCAGACGTTCCCTCCCCTAGCAATATTTATTGGACGGAAGCCGCCGCATACGGAGGAGGCTTGGAATTGGACAACCCCATGTTGGGAAACAGTTGGACTAAGTATCGGGGAGCTCACGCTTGGTTCGATTGTGACCCAGAATTACCTTGTGAGTGCAACAGACATAACCATTTAGGAACGCATGCGACGGAAGGACACGCACCAGCAGCAGCAGCAACAGCAAAGCCCGCGCCGGGGCCCCATGATTGTTATTGATCCTCCGACTCTGACTCCTTCCGAAATTGATGTATATAATTGGCACTGGTAGATGTGCTTGATTTGTTGCGATGTCAGGATCAGAACAGCACGATCAGGTTGCTCTGGCGTCCGCGGACGGCCAGGCCATGATAGGGAGAATTGTCCACAGGATTCTAATAGAGGTTGACTTCACGGAGAGAAAGGCCATGCTGGAGGAAGCACAGGACGTGCTGAGCAGAGTGGCACAGTACACTGAACCCGCAGCTATGGTACAAAGGGTGTGCGATCACCCGGCACAGATAATCGCATTACAGAAGCAGATCACTGACCTGCAAACACAACAATTGCTGCCTCCAGATTGCAATCACTCGACGTTTGAACAACAGCTAGAGACATTGAGGCAGAAGTTGGAAGAAGCCAGGAGGACCCCCAGAAGGGTGGGAATGAACGAGGACCTCCGAAAAGAACTCGACACCATGACACGGGACGCCAGACGATCAGGAGAAGAAGTCGGGGCTTTGAGGACGCAGTTAGCCGATGCGCTATCCTTGACTGCCTGGGTAGCCCCGACTCCCCCCCAGCAATACGAAAACCGAGGGCGGAAGTTTCCCGATTCCCCGGACTTTTCAGGATTGGATCACGGTCAATTGAGAGGCTGGATTGCTCAATTCCGGACAGTGATACGACACAAGCCAGCCAGTTCTCCCGACGAACAGTCGAACATGCAGTACACATTCCATTGCCTGATGGGAGTAGCCATGGGCCCCATTTTGCCACACGTCCGGGAGCACGGGGAGATAGGGCCGGAAGGCCTACCAGCTTACATACAACTCCTGGAAGCGGCTTTTGGGGACCCCGACCGAGTAGCCACCGCCGAACGGAAAATGCGGGAGATTACGCAAAAGAACCGCAAGTGCTCTCCGTATTATGCTGAGTTTCAAGTTATCGCTGCAGATTTGCATTGGAATCCTTCAGTATTACGGAACGCCTTGCAGATGGGATTGTCCGATGAACTCAAGGACTTCTTTACATCTAGCAATATACCAGATGAGCTTCCTGCATTTGTGACGGTTTGCCAGAAGTGGGATAATCAGATCCGACAACCACGTGCGGAAATGGTGGCACAAAATATGGGAGGAGGGACTGGTTTCGCCTCGTCCCCCAGACCCCCGGCCCCCCCGAAGGATCCCGCAGAAGCTCCCGCTGGAACAGTTGCTGGATATACTGGGCCTGCACCAATGGATCTTAGCGCAGGAAGGAGGAGAATCTCTGCGGAAGAAAGGGCAAAGAGGTTTACAGATGGGAGATGTTTGTACTGTGGTGGGTTTAACCACAGGGCTGCGGAATGTGCGGCAAGGAAAAAGGCTCAGATGTTTAAGGCAGCTGGAGCAGAAGTAAAGGAAGTTAGGACCAGGGCAGGTCCCGAGGAATCAGGAAAAGAGCAGGTCAATTGAAGAAGGATGGCTCGTCAGTTGACAGTAAAAGTTTTGTTTTAGATGCTTTGAAATGTTTTGGAATTTCGCGTTTATCAGTTAGCAAGGTGGAGGTATTGGAAGGATCAATGGAAGGGAAACATTTAGTTATTACCTGCACATTGACCGCAAATAACGAAGAAATACCTACACATGCCCTGATCGACCGCGGAGCTACAGGCATTGCATTTATGGATCAAGATTTTGTTCGCCATCACCAAATACCACTCCAAGAGTTAAGGGAGAAACAACAAGTTGAAGTTATCGACGGAAGACCTATACAATCAGGGGATATTACACATATTGCCAAAGTGGGGATGATGATCGATGATCATAAAGAACAGCTACCTATGTTCGTTATGAAGTTGGGATATTATCCGATTGCTCTTGGAATCCCCTGGTTATGACTGCATGATGTCGCAGTACGGTTTGCATCTAATACCATTACTTTTGGATCACAATACTGCACTGCACATTGTGATAATGCACCCGTTACGGTGCAGGGAGTTACTAGTGTTAGCAACGGTTCCGGGTTACCCGGCTTCGGTCCGGGTTGGAACTGGAACCGAGACCCCGGTCCGGGTTAAGAACCGCCAAGGAACCTGACCCGCGCTGGCTTGGCGGGTTTGTTACCTGGACTGGACATAAACCCGCGGTTTTTTGGCCGGGTTGTACCCGGACCGCGGTTCCATTTTACGGTTCCTTCAACTTTCGCTCCAATTAAGTATTTGAGTTCTGATCGTATCATGACATGATCAGTACGTAGATTGTGCAGTTCTAGTCGCTCTTTCACCTCCCGCTTTCAGATTTGCGATTGGACTGATATTCGTTGTGTGGCTGTGAAAGAAAGGCACATTTTACTCGAAATTTGCAGGTTTTCGATAGCGACTCAACGAATATTGGTCGGATCACAACTCTGAAAGCGGGAGCTGAAAGAGCGGCTAGAACTGCACAATCTACATACTGATCATGTCACGATACGATCAGAACTCAAATACTTAATTGGAGCTAAAATTGTGAGGTTGAAATGCCGGGTTTTTGGTGGTAAAACCGGCCCAATTGCAATGGTCCGGGTTTTCGTGTGGTAAGACCCGTTGCAACGGTCCAGTTCCGGGTCGGAACCGGACCCGGAACCGACCCGCGAATTTGGAACCGTTGCTAACACTAGGAGTTACAGAGGAACCTCCCGAGCCAGTCTATGCCTCAGATGGGATATTTGAACCACAGATACGTCCTCAACAACCCTTTCGAGGGAATATCATTATGCTTAATGGATCTTCATTCTTCCGAACAGTTAAAAAAGGAAAACTTAAAGTGTTTAAGGTATCCCTTTATGATATTAATAAAGCGATTGAAGCAAAGGATCTTAAGGAACGACCCCTAGAGGAGATTGTTCCCAAACAGTACCATGAGTTTTTACCATTGTTTAATAAGGTTTTGGCTGATCATTGTCCTCCGCATCGACCAGGTATTGATCATGAAGTACGCCAAAAGGAGGGCGAGACACCAACCTGGGGCACACTTTACTCGATGTCGAGGGCAGAATTGGTGGTTTTTAAAAAATGGCTGGAGGAAAATATGTCGAAAAGATTAATCCGTCAGTCATCGTCACCCTTTGCGACACCAGTCTTCTTTGCAAAGAATCCAGATGGAGGGCTTCGATTCTGTATTGATTATCGAGATATCAATAGTAAAACAATGAAGAATTGTTACCCACTTCCTCTGATTAAGTGTAAGAGCACGTATGCCTGCGTCCGGCCTCATAAGTATACGTATGGTGATTATAGGAATATGGTTGCAAACATGGATGCGAGGGATAGTAGATGTAGATGTATAGGTAAGATTGTTGCTGTAGATCTAAGGCTCATGGCGAGCCGAAAATATAGAACGGCCGTGACCTGGCCCGGGTCACGTGCCGCCATGACATTATCCCTCTCTTTAGGAGCACACCTCCTGGGCTGCATAAACTGTATAAGAGAAAAGAAAAGGAAGCATTGAAAAATCATGCCGCGTACGTAGTGTTAGCAACGGGTCCGGGTAACCCGCCAGCGGTCTGGGTTTGGACCGCAAAAACGGGTCGGTTCGGTTCCAGAACCGTCCAAAAACCCGACCCGCTGACTCTTGGCGGACCAAACCGGGACCCGTACCCGTCAACCCGCGGGTTTCACCCGGTTTGGCTAGACCCGTCGGTTCCAATCTCCGGTTCTGCGTTTTGGGTTTCATATTTATGGTCGCATTCAGATATGCTACTGTGAATCGTAAAATATTGACATTGGTACGTCACGGTTCATTTTCGACGTATTAGTCGCCTTGATGTGCAAAACAAACATACTCACGCGCCCAACCACATCCTGAAAATGAGCGTCAACAGAGCGTCAACAGAGCATCAACGAGATTTGGTCTTGCAATCTGTTTTGCCTATAAAGGTGGCCAATAATTCCTTTATGACTAAATACAACATATCGGAGGTGTGATTTCCCAGGACGCATGACCAAAAATCGTTGACGCTCCGTTGACGCTCATTTTCATGATGGGGCAGGGAGGGTATTGCAATCTGTTTTGCCTATAAAGGCGCCCAAAAATACCTCTATGACTGACTACAACATACCGGAGGTGTGATTTCCCAGGACGCATGACCAAAAATCGTTGACGCTCTGTTGACGCTCATTTTGCCATGGCTGTATCCGCAATATGCGATCATTTAATTTGGCACACTCCATCATTCACATTGTTTTGGCTGCCTTTCTGGCGGGTTTATTAACTTTCTTCTTGATCACTACGTTGTTCTATAATAATACATAGATATATTTAATAATAATCTCCAAAATCCCGTGTCTTTCGGTCAATGCTCGTCATCAGATGCAGGATCGCTCAATCCGCTGCTCTTGTCTTCAAAATGATTGTTAGCTGCATTACCACACCACAGATAGTGTACTGACCTTCATCAGTCAGCATATCTGGATCAAAATCGGTATCGTGCTCGGTTTCCTCATCATCGAAAAATTCCGCACAGGGAAGGGCTGTATGCGAATACGTATATCCGGCGGGCAAATTGACGATTTGAGATGGTTGAACTTCAGAAGTGTTACCGGTTGGGGCGGGTGGCGTGCCGGGCAGTGGCGGAGTCGGCTCTGGAGTCGGCTCTCTGCGTCGGTCGGGTGGAGGTGTACCTGTTCCTTTGCGTCTCCAGCGTGTCTGCGGATTCTTTGCGGTGCCATTTTGGCATGGAAGGCAGCCGGACGTTTGATTTTGACGAAGCATTGCCGGGCGTCTTTGTATCGCAGCCTTCACCTTTTTGTGCCCAGGGAACTCAACACCCCGCTTCTTCTGTTCTCGGACCTCGGCGCGTGGTTTCTTAATGAGATATTTTGTTTCCTCGATTGCGGCGCGCGAAAAGCCTTCTTTGGCCATTTTGTCCATATTCAAGGCCAGGCGCATGTCGGACTGTTCCAGCTGTACCCGACCTCCTTGCCTTGCCATAGTTGCAGACATGTTGAAAACCTACAAGACATTAGTTGCTGCTTCTAACAATGAAATTTGGCTGTTACCTCTACCATATATGCTTCCGTAGCCTCCTCTAAGGTGATTAATGCCTGCTTTGTCCACTCATGGGGATGCTTATCAGCAAATTTATCTGCGAAAATCCCAGAGCTGACATCATCATGATGTTCGATTTCGCGGACTGTGCGGACAAATGCCTTTGTCGACCATGGAGGTTTCCCGTTACAGGCAGCGATACATTCGTTACGTAGCTCTCTACTGACACCCGCCGTACGTCATACAGTTAATTGACCACCCTTTGCCTCGATATGGATATACTCACATCCCACTGCATGCTGCTTCTCATTTTTCCTGCATCCAGTCTTGCGGACGATTTTTAAATGTGCATCCTGGGTCATATGTTTGGTGGCTGCATTGACAGCGTCATGGTGAACTAACTTGTGTCTGCACTCTTGTTGTGTACCAAGTATATCCGTATTTGATGTAGCGCCTGCCAATCGGCCGGTATTCGATCCGCTCTCACCTGGCAGAGGTGGTTGTGTATCCATGATGTGCTGGTGTGGAATAGGAGAGGAAGATGATAACGAGAGGAAGTGGGAAGCCCTGAGGACTATATAGTTAGTTTCTTGTCAGAATGGAATAAGTAGCAGCCAACA
>Ga0307512_10002726_pt1 | contig 21621 bp, 18 predicted proteins | sample 14_EM_MG_FD_200267 | JGI IMG/M metagenome (GOLD analysis project Ga0307512, IMG submission 200267) | Populus trichocarpa ectomycorrhiza microbial communities from riparian zone in the Pacific Northwest, United States - 14_EM | ecosystem: Host-associated > Plants > Roots > Unclassified | place...
GAAAGCCTCGCGAGGCACCGCCTCCCCCGCCGACGATCCCGCACGATCCCGTACGGATCAGCGAGCGGGCACGCCCTTCACGATGCTGTCGGCTGGCACGTCGCGCACGACGCAGGCGCTGGCGCCCACGGTGGCTCCCGCGCCCACCCGCAGGCCCTGGAGCACCGCGGCCGTCGTTCCCACCATTGCGCCCGCCCCGATGTGGCAGTCGCCGGAGATGGCCGCCAGCGGGTTGATGGTCACGTAGTCCTCCAGCACGCTGTCGTGGCCGATGCTGGCGTTCTGGTTGATGTGTACGTGGTCGCCGAGCTCGACGTTTGTCGTGACCGCCGCCCCGGTGAAGAGCACGACACCGCTGCCGATTCTCGTGTCCGGGCCGACCGTGGCGGTTGGGTGGATGAGCTGCGCGGCGGACAGGCCGTATTGGGTGATCCGGCGGGCCACCGCGGCGCGGACCCGAGGGTCGCCGATTCCGATGATGTACTGCGTTTCCTGGTCGAGTTGGGCCAGCGTGGCGACGGGTCCCAGGAACGGCGCGCCCAGGCGGGCAACCCGTTTCAAGTTGAGCTCTGTTGGTCCGTCGTCGACGAAGCCGAGCGGATTCCAGCAGTTGGCGGTCGCCTCGTTGAGAGCGCGGACGACGGCCCAGATTTCGCGGCCCAGGCCGCCGCAGCCGATGATGACGATGGGTTCCGGCATTACGAGTGTCCGATCGGTGGGGTGCCGCCGGTGAATTCCGGCATGGTCGCCTCGTCGGCGGCCGCGATTCCGTCCCGGCGCAGCACGGTCAGGATGGTTTCCGCGCAGATCCGGGCGTTCAAGGCGATCGACCGGTGGTCGACGTACCAGACGTCCAGGGAGAACTTCTCTTCCCAGCTCAGCGCGTTGCGCCCGCGCACCTGGGCCAGCCCGGTTACCCCGGGGCGGACCAGGTGGCGGCGGGCCTGTTCGGGCGTGTACCGCTCCACGTAGCGCAGCAGCAGCGGGCGCGGGCCGACCAGGCTCATGTCGCCGCGCAGCACGTTCCACATTGTCGGCAGCTCGTCCAGGCTGGTCGCGCGGAGGACGCGGCCGAAAGCGGTGAGCCGGTCGGCGTCCGCGATCAGGCCGCGTTTCTCGTCCACGTCGAGCATCGTGCGGAACTTGACGAGGGTGAACACTCGGCCCTGGCGGCCGGGGCGCGGCTGGCGGAACAGCACCGGCCGGCCCAGCGCGACGGCGACCAGCGCGGCGACCGCGAGCAGGACCGGGCAGAGTACGACCAGGATCGTGGCGGCGACGCAGATGTCGACGGTTCGCTGTACGGCGTCCTGGGTTCGGGTTGCCGCGTTCATCGGCGGGTTTCCAGGAATTCCATGATGCTGTCGAAGACCTTTCGGACCTGGGGCTCCCGCAGGGTGGAGCCGCTGGGCAGGGTGAGGCCGTTCGCGAAGAGGCGCTGGGCCGCCCCGCTCAAGACGGTGCGGGCGCCGGCGAAGACCGGTTGTAGATGCATGGGTTTGAAGACCGGGCGGGTTTCCACGTTCCGGGCCGCCAGGTGCGCGGCGAGATCGGCGGCGTGCCAGCCGGCCCGGGGGCCGTCCACCACGATGCTGGTGAGCCAGCAGTTGGCTTCCGGGTCGTCGGCGCCCAGCACGGTCACGCCGTCGATGCTCGCGAAGAGCTTGGCGTAGCCGTCGCGCAGGGCTCGGCGTCGGCCGATCATCTCGTCGAGCCGGCGCAGTTGCGCCCGGCCCAGCGCGGCCAGCAGGTTGCTGAGGCGGTAGTTGTAGCCGATATCGATGTGTTCGTAATGCGGCACCGGCTGGCGCGCCTGGGTGGCGAGATAGCGGCAATGCTTGGCGATTGTGCCGTCATCGGTGAGCAGCATGCCACCGCCGGAGGTGGTCATTATCTTGTTGCCGTTGAAAGAGAGCACTCCGGCCGCGCCGAAAGAGCCGGCCGGCCGACCGCGATAGGTGGAACCGAGGGCTTCGGCGGCGTCCTCGATGATCGGAATTCCGTGCCGGTGGCAGATCGGCAGCAGCCGGTCGTAGTCGGCGCAGCGGCCGAACAGGTCGACCGGTAGGACCGCGGCGAGCCGGCCGCCGCCCTCGGCGCAGGCCTGGGCGAGCAGGTCCGGGTCGAGGTTGCCGGTCTGCGGGTCGACGTCGACGAAGAGCGGCTCCGCGCCCGTGTAGGCGACCGCGTTGGCGGTCGCCGCGAAGGTCAGCGTGGGCACGGCAACGAGCTGACCAGGTCCGACGCCCAGGGCGATGAGGGCCAAGTGAAGCGCGGCGGTGCCGGAACTGACCGCCACGGCGTGGTCGACGGCGCAGCGTTCGGCGATCTCCCGCTCGAAGGCGTCCACGGCCGGTCCGGCCGGCGCCACCCAGCCCGAGCGGAGCGCTTCGACGACGTAGGACTCCTCGAGGTCGCCGACGTCGGGGGAGGACAACAGCACCCGATCGGTCATTGTGGGGCATCCTTTCGGGAGCCGGTGGCTCCGTTATCGTGACCCGGGCCCGGGGACCCGCACATTTGGAGCGTGACGATTTTGTCCGGCGACCGGTTCGAGATTTTGTTTGTCTGCCACGCCAATTTGTGCCGCTCGCCGATGGCCGAGCGGCTGGCTCGGCAGGCTTTCCAGGACGCTTTCGGCCCGGCCGCGGCCGGCGTGGTGGTTTCCAGCGCCGGCACCCACGCGTACGCCGGGTCGCCGATGCACAGTGGCAGCGCGGCGGTGCTGGCCGAGGGCGGGATCGACGCCGGCGGCTTTTCCAGTCGTACGGTGAGCTCGTCGATGTTGTTGGGGGTTGATTTGGTTTTGGCTGCCGGGCGGGAGCAGCGGGCCGCCTGTGTGACGTTGGCGCCGGCCACCGTGCGGCGCACTTTCACGGTGCGGCAGTTCACCCGGCTGGCCGCCGCGGCCTCGGTGAGTGGCGGAGCCTTGAGCGTGGTCGGGCGGTTGCACGGCCTGGTTGACGGGGTCAACGCCGCCCGCCATTTGGTGCCGGTTGTTTCGGCCGAGCTGGATGACCTGCCCGACCCGGTGAATCGGCCGGTCGAGGCTTTTCGGGACTGCGCCGAGGAGATTTGGCGATCCCTGCGCACGATGGTCGGTGTCATCGGCGCGACCTGAGATCGGTGGTCTGCGCGAATTCCGATTGGTAGGTCTGCGGCAGGCGGAACTCGGTGGTCGGCATTTCGGCGTGCCGGGCCGGGACCGGCTTGGCACGTCCGGTGGCGGGGCCCTTGCGGCGCCGGAACGGTGACGCGATCGGGCCGGGGACGGCGCTGGGTTTCGCCGCTTCGGCCGGCCGGTCCGGGTGGGTCGAGCCGGGCTTCGCTTGCTCGATCGACGTGTACGTGTAGTACGAGTATTCGCTCGCGCGCCGTGCCGGGCTCATGTTCAGGACGCAGCCGTGGAGTTTGGCGCCGACCGCGGCGAGTGCGCCCGCTGCCGTGGTGACCTGAGTTGTAGTGGTCTTCGCGTGCCGGGAGACGAGCAGGCAGCCGTCGGCGACCGTGGCCATCACCGCGGCGTCGGTGACCGGCAGCAGCGGCGGGGTGTCGATGATGATGACGTCGAAGGCGCCGCTCAGGGCCGCCAGCAGGTCGGCCATGTTGCCGGAGCCCAGCAGCTCGCTCGGGTTTGGCGGGACGTAGCCGCTCGGCAGGACCCAGAGGCCGCTGCTGCCCCAGGATTGCACCACGTCGCGGACGCTGGCCTGCCCGGCCAGCACGTTCGTGAGGCCGACCGCGCCCTCCAGGCCCAGATACTCCGCGATCTTGGGGCGGCGCAGGTCGGCGTCGACGATGATGACCTTCTTGCCCGCCTCGGCGAAGGCGATGCCCAGGTTGCAGACCGTGGTGGATTTGCCTTCGCCGGGCATGGCGCTGCTGACCACCAGGCTGCGCAACGGGCGGTCGACGTTGACGAACTGGAGGTTCGTGCGCAGTTGGCGCATCGCCTCGGCCCGGCCGGACTGGGCGCTGCCCTCGGTGATCAGCGGCGATTTGTCCGCCTTGCCGTCGAACGGGACGGCGCTGAGCATGGGCGCGGATGCGGCGCTGGTCAGCGAGTCGGGGGAGCGGATGGTGGTGTCCAGCGACTCGCGCAGCGCGGCCGCCCCGATCCCGACGATGAGGCCGAGCGCCACGGCCAGCCCGATGTTGCGTACCGGCTGCGGTGACACCGGTGCGTCGGCGAGGCGGGGCTCGGCGATGATCTGCACCCCGACCGTCGGGACCTTCGAACCGGGCGGCGTCTCGATCGAACCGATCAGCGCCGGGAACTCGGTCGCCAGCGCCTGGGCCAGTTGCAGGGCGCGGGCCCGGTTTCCGTCCGTCACCGTGGCCTCGACCAGAACGGTGTCGGGTACGACCTGGGCGGTGATCTCGGACTGCACGGTTTCGGCCGCGAGATCGGTGGTCGTGTTCGCCACGACCGCCTGGGCGAGCCGGTTGCTGGTCAGCACGTCGACGTAGGACTTCACGCGCTGCTGCGCGAACTGGCCGCCCTGGAATGCCTGGGTCACCTCGGTGCCTCGGGTGCTGATGAAGAATGTGACCGAGGCCGCGTACTTCGGCGGTGTCAGCAGCGTAACTGCGACGGCGACGCCGACCGCGGCAACGGTTGCGCCTACCACCAACCACCAGCGTTTCCGTATGGCGCGCAGATAGTCGCGCAGATCCATCGGTAGGTGCCTCCTCCGTTTATGTCTCGGTCTCCGCCATACGGCCAAATCGCGCCGACCGAAATACGCATATTCGTAGTGCCGTTTGCTGCGTTGTGCCCATTGAACCCCGCGCGCTGCGGGGACCACCCCAACTAACGGCGCTTAGCGCACCAGATGATGGTCGCCGTGCAGAAACTCCGATGGATGTTCCAAATTCACTCTTAAGAGGGCACATGAATTTCGCAGCGGAGCTCGAACAGCCGGAAATTCCCGTCCGGAAGCCTCGCGCGCTTGGGCCCTGGCTGCTCGACGCGGGCGCCTGGGCATTGGGCCTGACTGCCGCTATCGTCGCTCGTTTCGATCTCGATGTGGCTATTGCTCCGGTGTCCGCGACGATGATTGCCGTGCTGATCGCGATAGCCTTGCATAGCGCAATCGGGCATCAGCAATTCCTCTATCGGGGACGATATGGATTTGGCACGTTCGAGGAAGTCCGCGCTGTTTCGGTAACGGTGTTCAGCGTGGTTGTGGCGCTGTTCTTCATCGATCTGTTGATGGCCGGCCGGCCGGTGCCGCTGAGTTCGTCGCTGGTCGGCGGGCCGGTCGCCCTGGTCGTCATGCTGGGCGCCCGCTACCTGCGGCGACTGCAGCACGAGCATCGGCTGCGGCCGAACGCCGGCCGGGCCACGCCGGTGCTGCTGTTCGGTGCCGGCGCCGCCGGGCAGGCGCTGCTGCGCTCGCTGCTTCGTGATCCGCAGAGCCAGTATGTGCCGGTCGGCCTGATTGACGATGATCCGCTCAAGCGTCACCTGCGGGTGAATGGCGTCGCCGTGCTCGGCGGCCGGCAAGCCATCCCTGATCTTGTCGCGGAAAAGGGCGCCAAGATCGTCATTTTCGCCGTGGCCAACGCCGAGGCCGCCCTGATTCGCCGGATCCGCGGGCTGACCCTGCAGGCGGGCGCGGCCTTCAAGGTGCTGCCCTGCGTCGCGGAACTGCTGGACGGCTCGATCGGTGCGGCCGACGTGCGGGACGCGAAAATCAGCGACCTGCTCGGCCGGCACCAGGTCGACACCGACCTCGAGAAGATCGCCGGATATCTCAAGGGCAAGCGGGTGCTGGTCACCGGCGCGGGCGGGTCGATCGGCTCGGAGCTGTGCCGCCAACTCGACCGTTTCCAGCCGGCCGAGCTGATGATGCTCGACCGGGACGAATCCGCGCTGCACGCCGTGCAACTTTCGCTGCGCGGCCGCGCGCTGCTGGACAGCCCGGACCTCATCCTGGCGGACCTGCGAGACGCCGAGGGCATCGGCGCGATCTTCGCCGAGCGCCGGCCGGAGGTCGTCTTCCACGCGGCCGCGCTGAAGCATCTGCCGCTGCTGGAGGCGTACCCGGGCGAGGCGGTGAAGAGCAACGTGCTGGGCACCCAGACGGTTCTCGAAGCGGCCGCGGCCGCCGGCGTCGAGCGATTCGTGAACATCTCCACCGACAAGGCGGCCAACCCGGGCAGCGTGCTCGGCTACTCGAAGCGGATTACCGAACGGCTGACCGCGTACGCCAGCGCGGAGGGCGACGGGACCTATCTGAGCGTACGGTTCGGCAACGTGCTCGGCAGCCGGGGCTCGGTGCTCACCGCGTTCGCCGCGCAGATCGCGGCCGGCGGCCCGATCACGGTGACCGATCCGGAGGTCACCCGGTACTTCATGACCGTCCAGGAGGCGGTGCAGCTGGTCATCCAGGCGGCGGCGATCGGCCGGGACGGCGAGGCGCTCGTCCTGGAGATGGGCCAGCCGGTACGCATCGCCCAGGTCGCGAAGCAGATGGCCGAGCAGGCGAACGCGCCGGTCGAGATCGTCTACACCGGGCTGCGGCCCGGCGAGAAAATGCACGAGGAACTCTTCGGCGACGGCGAACGCGATCACCGGCCGCTGCACCCGCAGATCTCGCACGTCGAGGTGCCGCCGCTGCTGCCCGAGCAGGTGCGCGAGCTCACGCCGTACGGGGAACCCGCCCAGATCGTTGAGGACCTGATCGCGTTGTGCGCGGCGGGCGGGCCGCAGACCGAAGGCGCCCGCACCGCGGAGTCGACGGTGCGGATCGGCCGGCAGGTGGGCCCGGGCACCCGAGTGGGCGGCCTCGCCGGGTTCGCGGCGTGACCAACCGCCCGAGTGGGCGGCCTCGCCGGGTTGCGGCGTGACCAATCGCCCGAGTGGGCGGCCTCGCCGGGTTTGCGGCGTGACCAGCCGCCCGAGCAAGTCATCGAAACGAGAAGGAGATCAGCTGTGACCGTGACTGATATTTCAGAGCTAGCCGCGCCGATGTTCGCGCGCCGGGACAACTCGGCGCGGCGCGACGAGGCGACCGCATGGCAGAAGCGGCCGCTGGATCCGGTCTATCCGATCGTCTACCTCGACACGCTGGCCGCGAAAGTCCACGATGGACACCTGATCAAGAATCAGGCCGTGCACATCGCCGTCGGCATCGACCTGGACGGCCTGAAGCAGGTGCTCGGCATCTGGGTCCAGACCGGGGACGGCGCGCGATTCTGGTCCGGGGTCTGCGCCGAGCTGCGCAGCCGCGGCGTACGGGACACCCCGATCGTGTGCTGTGACGACTTGCCGGGACTGTCCGAGGCGATCGAGGTGGCCTGGCCGCGGTCGACCGTGCAGACCTGCATGGTGCACCTGATCCGGGCGGCGATGCGGTTCGTATCGCACGCCGACCGCAAGGAAGTCGCCGACGCCCTGAAGTCGATCTACACGGCGCCGACGCCCGTGGCCGCGGCGGCCGAGCTGGCCGCCTTCGCCGATTCCGTACTCGGCGCGCAGTATCCGGCGGTCGTGGCGACCTGGCGGAACGCGTGGGAGCAGTTCCTGCCGTTCCTGGGCTTCCCGCCGGAACTGCGCAAGGTCATCTACACCACGAACGCGATCGAGACGCTGAACTATCAACTCCGCAAGGTGATCAAGAGCCGGGGATACTTCCCGTCCGACGAGGCGGTAACCGCGTCGCTTTGGCTCGCCATCCGCGACATCGAGGGCGAGCGCGCCCGGGCCCGGGCGAAGGAGAAAGGGCTGCCCGCCCAGCAGCGCCGCGCCCCGGGCCGGCTCGTCGAAGGCGCCAACGTCCGAGGCTGGAAGCCCGCCCTCGGCGCCCTCGCGTTGCACTTTCCCGACCGGATCGGCCGCTATCTCAACTGACGGCCCGGCCGCGGCGCCCGGCTGACGCGGCGCAGCGCCCGGAAGGCCGCTGCCGCAAACACCGCGCCCAGCACCGCGCCGGCCGCGTTGTTCCGGATGTCGGTGATCGACCCGGCCCGGCCAACGATGCCGTACTGGCAGGTCTCGACGAACATCGTGAGCGCCAGGCCGAAGCCGCTGGCCCGCGTCACGCTGCGCCACACGAACCAGCCGAGGAGCCCGACGGGCAGGTAGAGCGCGATGTTCGCCCATTGCTCGCAGTCGTTGGGCAGAGCCGTGGCCGTGGCCCAGACCAGGCTGGGGTCGCCCAACTGCTGCACGAAATGTGGCGGCCGGGGGAGCAGAACCCCGGTGGGCGGCTCGTTCGGCGTCATGGTCAGCGCGACGATCACGCCGACCGCCACGACGAACGAGATGGCGATCGGGAGCGGGCATCCTCGCCGGTCGGCCAACCGGCGGCCGAGCGGCCAGGCGACGGCCGCGACCACGGCCATCACCGCGAGGGCGGCCGGTTCGGTGGCGAAGGCCCAGAGGCCCGCCGCCGTCAACACCCCCACATTCTGGCAGGCGGTCGGGGGTTGAAACGGCAGGAGCGGGTACCCATCACTCGATCGGTGGGCGGTTGCGAGTGCCGATGAAGCGGGCGACTAGATCAAGTGGCATGATCGCGAAGCCCGCCGGGCAACGGGCGGTTATCACGAAAGGAGACGGCAAATGGATCTTTCCGGTGCCGAGTGGCGCAAGAGCACTCGAAGCGACGCCGACGGCCAATGCGTGGAGGTCGCCACCAACCTTTCCGGAATCATCGCGGTGCGTGACAGCACCGACACTTCCGGTGCGGCGCTGATCTTCACGCCGGCCGAGTGGGAGGCCTTCGTGGGCGGCGTCCAGGACGGCGAATTCGACCTCTGAGCGCCGGCCGCTCGCGCAATTCCGTAGTCGAACGCTCACTTTTCCTGGATTCGTTTGCTAGATTCCCGGCGGTCTACTCAGGAGCGCAGGTGACTCAGGCAACCGTGGAACAGCTGGCCGGCGCTGCCGACCGTACCGGGCGGCTTGTCGCGCGCATCAAGCCCGAGCAGTGGGGCGACCCCACCCCGTGCTCCGACTGGGACGTGCAGGCGCTGGTCGCCCACGTGATCAACGGCAACACGATGTTCGCCGCGGTGATCAGCGGAAAGCCGCCGACGTATCGCAGCCTGCGCGCCGACTTCGACGAGAGCGCCGGGACGCTGGTGGCTGCCTTTCGGCGACCGGGCGCGCTCGACGGCGTCGTCGAAGTGCCGTTCGGGCGGGTCAGCGGGGTGATCGCGCTGCACCTGCGGCTGACCGAGTTGCTCGTGCACGGCTGGGATCTGGCCCGGGCGACCGGCCAGCGGGCCGACTATCCCGACGACGTCGTGGAGCAGGAGTTGGCGTTCACGGTCGGGGCGCTTGTCGCGATCCCGCCGGAGCGCAGCCCGTTCCGGCCGCCGACACCGGTCGCCGCCGCCTCGCCCGCGCTCGACCGGCTCGCCGCCCGGCTGGGTCGCCGGGTCTACACCTAGTGTGTCGTGATGCTGTTGCCTTTACGTGATGTTGGTGTGGTTGGCTGTCGGGGTGGATCTGACGGCGGATCAGCGTGCTGAGCTTCGTGCTCTGAGCGTGGGTACGGAAGTGTCGGCGGCGGTCGGGACGCGGGCGCGGATCGTGTTGTGGCATGCCGAGGGTCGCCTGAAGAAGGACATCGCCGTGCTGGCCGGGGTGTCACGCCCGACGGTGGACCTGTGGCTGGCCCGGTACGCCGCTGACGGCGCCACGGGTCTGCTGGGTCAGCAACCCGGCGGGCCTCGTGAGCAGGTGCCCGGCGGCATCCGGTCGAGGGTCCTCGCCCTGACCCGCACGACGCCGCCGGTCGAGACCGGGCTGTCACACTGGTCCAGCCGTAGCATGGCCGACTACATCACCCGCGTGGACAAGACGCCGGTCTCGCACCACTGGATCGCCGGCCTGTGGCGCGAGCACGGCCTCAAGCCGCACCGGCAGGGCACCTTCAAAATCAGCAAGGATCCACAGTTTGCTGACAAGGTCGCCGACATCGTCGGGCTCTATCTGGACCCGCCCGGCGGCGCGGTCGTGCTCAGTTTGGACGAGAAAACCCAGATCCAAGCCCTCGACCGGACCCAACCGCTGCTACCGATCGAGTTCGACCAGAGCGAACAACGCACCCACGACTACGTGCGGCATGGCACGACCAACCTGTTCGCGGCGCTGAACGTGAACACCGGCGAGGTGATCGGCGAATGCGTGCCCAGCCGTAACGGGGCCGCGTTCCTGGCTTTCCTGAAGAAAGCCGTCGCCCCGCACGTCGGCCGCGAAATCCATGTGGTGCTGGACAACCTGTCGACGCACACCACCCCCGACGTCCGGTCCTGGCTGGACAGTCATCCGAACGTGCACTTCCACTTCACCCCGACCGGATCCAGCTGGTTGAACCAGATCGAGACCTGGTTCGGCGTCATCACCCGCCAGGCCATCCGCCGCGGCACCTTCGCCAGCGTCCAAGTCCTCATCCGGACCATCCGCGCCTACATCGCCTCCTGGAACGCCAGCCCGCGACCGTTCCAGTGGACCGCGACCGCCGACGAGATCCTGGCCAAAGTCCGACTCACCCAGATCAACATCAAGAAACTCGTCGCGAACAACTCGAAGTAAATCGATCAGGATCACGGAACACTAGCGGCGGGCTGGGCGCGCCGGCCCGCCACGCGCGAAATAGGCTTAAATCATTCGGCTCTTTCGGTCGGGTCGTACTCGAAACAGTCCTAAAGGTTTATTCCCTTTCGGGTGGCCCACGACCGAAAAGTCGATCTCGGACCGAGATGGCACGACCGACACTGGGCCGGTGACGAATCAGACATGGGGTGGGGCGTCGGGCGAGAGCGGCTGGTCGCGGCTCTCCGGCGGGCAGAAGACTAGCGTCATCGTCGCCGGGGCCCTGGTGCTCTGCCTCTGCGTGCTCACCCTGATCGGCACGCTGACCGGCGGCGAAACCGGCAAACCCACGGTCAGCCCGTCCACCGCCACCAGCAGCCGCGGCTGAACCGGCGGCTTTCAGACCCGAGTGGCCTGGACGAGGAAACGGTGGGCCGCAACCGTGAGGCCGCCGTACGTGCGGGTCATCGCGTGGATCCGGCGCAGGGCACGCTCGTAGCGCTGCGGGTCGAAGTCTCGGACCTGCCACGGCACGGCCCGCAACTGGTAGACGACCGCACCGACGTCGTGGAACGTGAACAGCGGATGCTCCTCCCGCACATCGGTGACCTCCAGCCCGGCGGCCTGCAAGGCGGCGACGGCGACCTCCGCGTTCCACGGCTGAGGCTGCGGTGGCGGGGCGCCCAGCTGCGCGTTCAGCTCCGCCAGGTCGTCGCTGCCGACCTGCTGGCTGAGCAGCGTGCCGCCCGGGCGCAGCAGCCGCGCGATGTCCTCGGCCGGCAGCCGCCCGTGCCGGCTGAGCACGACGTCGAACTCCTCCTCCTCGGAGGGCAGCTCGGTGAGCACCGACACCCCGAACGGGGCCAGCCGCCCGCGGGCCACCGGCGTGTTCGGCGCCCAACCCTCCACCGCGACCGTGTGCGGCGGCAGCGGCGCCAACTCGGCGAGCAACTCCCCGCCGCCGGTGTCCAGATCCAGCAGGCTGGTGGCCCGGCGCAGCAGCGGGCGGGCCAGATCGGGGTATGACCAGGACGGTTCCGAGCCCACCGCACGGCCGTCCAACCAGGCGAATTCCCAGCCCGTGATGCGTACGCCGGCTGCCTCGTCGACGAGTCGCGTGTAGTCCTGATCCAGAGGCATGCCCGACGGTATCCGCCCACGGTCACCCAACGCGAAGCCGCAAGGCGTGTTTCCCAGCACGCTGGACAACCCCTACGATTCTCCGAATGGTGCGGCCTGAATGCCAGATCTGCCGGAAACATCGTGGCGAGGGACCGCTCGTCGGGCCGGTGATCTACTCCGACGAGCTGGTGTTCGTAGCGCACCGGGCCACCGGCTCGCTGGGCTACACGTTCATCGAGACCCGGAGGCACGCGCCCTATCTCGACGACCTCACCGACGCTGAGGCCGCCGCGATCGGGCGAGTGACGTCCCGGCTGGCCCGAGGGCTGCGCGCCGAGCTAGAGGTGGATTTCGTGCACACGGCCGTCTCCGGCATGGGCGTGGCGCACTTCCACGAGCACGTCTTCGTCCGCCACTGCGGCACGCCGGAGCAGTACACCTGGTGGCAGCAATGGCCGGAAGCACCGGTGGGCGACATCCCGGCGCTGGCCAAACGCCTCGGCGCCTACTTCGACTGAGCGTTGCCTGACGCCGTGCTCAGAGGGTGACCGCGTCCAGCACCTTGCGGGCCTCGTCGTCGAGGCGCACCCGGGCGGCTGCCACGTTCTCCAGCAGGTGGGTCAGGGTCGAGGTGCCCGGGATGAGCAGCACGTTGCTGCCCAGATCGAGCAGCCACGCCATCGCCACCTGGGACGGCGTCGCCTCCAACCGGTGCGCCACCTCGACCACGTCCGGGTGGGTGAGCAGCCGGTTGACCCCGCCGAAGGCCGAGCCGAGCGGGAAGAAGGGGACAAACGCGATGCCCAGCTCCTCACACTCGCGCAGGATCGGCATCGAGGTGCGCTCCACCAGGTTCAGCGGGTTCTGCACGCAGACGATCTCGGTGCGCTGGACCGCGTGCACGAGCTGCTCACGGTTGACGTTGCTCAGCCCAATGCCCGCGATCAGCCCCTCGTCGCGGATCGCGATCATCGTCTCGAGCTGCTCGTCGAAGTCCTGCCCGCCCTCCATCAGCCGCAGATTGACCGCGTCCAGCCGCTCGACGCCCAGCGAGCGCAAGTTGTCGAGCACCCCGGCGCGCAGCTCGGCGGGCGTCAGCGCCGGCAGCCAGCGCCCCTCCGGGTCGCGCTTCGCACCAACCTTTGAGACCAAAACCAGATCTTCGGCGTACGGGTAAAGGGCCTCGCGGATCAGGTCGTTGACCACGTCGGGGCCGTAATACTGGGCTGTGTCGATGTGGTTGACGCCCAGCTCGACCGCGCGGCGCAGCACGGCCAGCGCCTCGTCATGGTCGCGCGGCGGCCCGAACACGCCAGGCCCGGCCAACTGCATAGCCCCGAAGCCGATGCGTCGAACCGACCGGGCGCCAAGTGGAAATGTGTCCGTCACACGCCCCAGCCTACGACGGCAGCCGCGCCAAGGCCGAGGCGTTTGTGCCTAATCGAGCAGCCGGGCCAGTGCCGGCCCATGGCGGCGCTGGCGCAGTCCGTCGTGACCGGCATTCAGCGCGAGCGCGAATCCCACGTAGGTTTCGTGGCGGACCTGCTGGTTCTCCCGGTCTCGCTACCGGGGGTCGCGACGAAGGTCGGTCCGGAGCGTGCCGGAGAGCGCGATGACGGCGCCGACCGCCGTAGCGATGAGCGGCAATACGTCCATCGGACAACGCTATCGGTCCGTTGCCCGCCACGCGGATCGCTCACGGGGCGGTCGCCCGATGCTCAGGATTTTCCGGTCGGGTTCCCGACACGAACCGGAAAGTCTGTCCTATCACGACGACCGTCCGGCGCGGACGGTTTTCCCAGGTAGGTAGAGATCATGAAATCCTGTTTGAACCTTCGCCCGGTTGCAGGTCGTACCGACGGACGGGAAGAATCGGCCGGTCGTAACAATGAGGTCTGCCGGAACCTGGGGTGATCGTTCGGTGAGGTGTGGACCAGACCGAGGACCGTGGGAGCACAAGGCATGAGCGGGCAATCCGATCAGCACCACGTTCTTGCGGTGTGTACGGAGTGGGATTCCAAACAGGGCGGCCTCACCACGTTTAATCGGCAGCTCTGCCTGGCGCTCGCGGAGCAGGGCGCCAGGGTGGTTTGCCTGGTCCTGGCCACGACCGACGCCGAGCGGCGGCACGCTCAACAGGGCGGCGTGACGCTGATCGACACCCGGGCAAACGGCGAGCCGACTCAGGCCCTCGCGCTGGCCCGCAAGCCTGTGTTGCCGTCCGGTTTCGCCCCGACGATCATCATCGGCCACTCCCGGGTGACCGGCCCGTCGGCGAAGGCGCTGCAGGAAGATCACTTTCCGCGGGCGCGGCGCTTGCACATCGTGCACATGTCGCCGGATGAAATTGAATGGCACAAGCTCGACCGGATCGATGACGCCGCGACGCGCGCGGAGTCCCGCACCGAGGAGGAGCTAAGGCTCTCCCGTAACGCCTATCGGGTGGTCGCCGTCGGCCCGCGCATCTTCAATCGCCTCGAGAACGACCTGGTGCCGGAGGACATCGTTCCGCTGCGGATCGATCCGGGCTTCGACGGCAATGGCGTGGGCGCATCGGCCAGACTGACCCCGGCCGGCCTCTGCCGGATCTTGCTCTTCGGCCGGATGGAAGACGCTCATCTGAAGGGTCTCGACATCGCGTCGCAGGCGATCGGGCAGGCGCTGCGTTGGCGGCCCCGCGCGGCGTCGGGGATCGAGTTCGTGGTCCGCGGCGCGCCGGCGAGTTCGGGTGAGCAACTGCGCCTGCAGGTGCAAAAGTGGGCGCAGTTACCCACGCTCAACGTCGTCGTCCGGCCCTACACCGACGCCGGCGAGCGTCTGTCCGCCGACCTGCGCCGGGCCAGCCTGGTGCTGATGCCCTCACGCGCCGAGGGGTTCGGGCTGGTCGGGGTGGAGGCGATCGCGGCCGGCACCCCGGCGCTGATCAGCGGCACGAGCGGCCTCGGCCTCCTGCTCGAGGACACGCTCGAGCAGGACGACGTGCAGCGCATCGTCGTGCCGATGACCGACAACGACGAAGAGCTGATCGACCGGTGGGCTCGCGCAATCGACGCCGTGATGCGGGACCGGGACGCCGCGTTCCGGCGTGCCGCCGAGAGCCGGTCCGAGCTGGCGTCGCGCAAGACCTGGGCCGCCGCCGCCCGGAGCCTCCTGGACGCCGTCGGCGTGCCGCATGCGTCCGCCCAGCGGGTGGCCATCGAGCTGATGCACGAGCACCGGCGATCGCTTGCCGAGCAGCTGGTCCTCGTGGGATCGGGCGTGCTGGCCGCCGCCTACCGCGAGGTGGCACCTGATTCCGAGGAGGCCCTCGACTGGAATGATCCGTCCAACGCGTTGCTGCGTCTGGAGCAACTTCCGATTTCTCCCGGGCAACCGCCAAGACTGTTCATATTCTTGGAGCACCTAGCCCATTTGCGTGAGCGGCGCGAATACAAAGCGCTGCATGAATGGATCGATCAGACCGGGAGCGTGATCGGGCTCGGGCAAGAGGTTATCCGAGCGATTTGCATGCAGGAGAGGGTGCGGTCGAGTAGCATCGGCCCGGAAAATTTTACCTCGAACGGCCCTCTGACGGGCGAAATAATAGCGGAAAATGGAGATCCCGTGGCGAAAACAACAATGCTGGATAAGAGGGCTATCGACCCACTAGGTATTGTTGAGGGCCGACAGCACATTCGTGGAAATATCCCGATCAGGAATCCGGATTTCACCGGCCGCGAGGATCTCCTCAGTGCGCTGCGCACCGCGTTGGTGGCGGGCAACAAGGCGTCGGTGCTGCCGCGTGCGCTGCACGGGCTAGGCGGTGTCGGCAAGACCCAGCTGGCCCTGGAATACGTATATCGATACGCCGATCAGTACGATCTGATCTGGTGGATCCCGGCCGAGCAGAAGTCGCTGGCGCTGACCTCACTGGCGAACCTCTGCGATGAGCTGGGCCTGACGCAGAACGTCGACCAGCAGCAGACGGCCGACTCCGTGCTTCGCGCTCTCAGCAACGGCAGCCTGTCCTGGCTGCTGGTCTTCGACAACGCCGACGAACCGGACGAGATTCTTCCGCTGGTGCCGGGCTCGGGCGGTCACGTCATCATCACCTCGCGCAACCAGGCGTGGTCGGATTCCAGCGATGCGATCGAGGTGAACGTCTTTGCCCGCGGCGAGAGCATCGCCCTGCTCCGTAAGCGTGGCGAGGTCATCACGGTGGAAGACGCCGACCGGCTCGCCAGCACCCTGGGCGACCTGCCGCTCGCCCTGGATCAGGCGCGCTACTGGCAGGCCGCGACCGGCATGCGCGTGGGTGAATACCTTGACCTGTTCGCCACTCACGTGCGCGAGCTCATGTCGGAAGGCAAACCGCCGCTCTATCCCACCACGGTCGCCGCGTTCGTCAGCCTCGCTTTCGAGAGATTGCGTGCGGACAATCCCGCGGTGGCCCAGCTGCTCGAGCTTTTCGCCTATCTGGGGGCCGAGCCGCTGTCGGTCGGAATGCTCCGCCGGGCGCGCGAGGCGGCGGTTTCCGACCCCTTGCGTCCCGTCCTGCGCGAGCCGATCAAGCTCAGTCGTACGATTCGGGACCTCCGCAAATATGGGCTGGCCAAGGTCGATGCCGACCAACGTATCCAGGTGCACCGTCTGGTGCAGGCCGTGCTGCGGGAGGACTTGACCGAAGAACTGCTCGGGCAGAGCAAGGAAAATGTGCAGCGCATCTTCGCCGCGGCCAATCCGGCTCAGCCCGACGACACTCGGCGATACGGCATTGTTTACCAGGAGATTGGGCCCCACGTCATCGCCGCCATGTTGATCGACTCGGAGATTCACGGTGCCCGGCAGGTCGTTCTTGACCAAATTCGGTACATGTACGTCGTCGGTGACTACGAAGGCAGCCGACGGCTCGGCGAGCTAGCCGTGGCAGCCTGGGCGGAGGCCGTGGGCGAGGGCGTCGGGCCGGAGGGCGAGCTGACGCTGATCGCCAAACGGCACTTGGCCAACGCCCTGCGCGACCTCGGTGAGCGTGAACGGGCCCGGATGCTCGACGAAGAGGTGTACCGCACTCTGGAGGCAAGCCCCGCCTTCGGTCCCGAGCACGAGCACACACTGGCGACGGCGATGAGCGTGGCGGTCGACCTTCGGGTCGCCGGCGAGTACCGCGAGGCGCTCGACATCGACGAACTGAACGTCAGCCGGCACCGCGAAGTGTTCGGCGACGAGGATGAGCAGACCCTGCGGGCGCGCAGTAACAGCGCGGTGAACCAGCGCATCCTCGGCGATTTCGCCGGCGCGCTGGCGGTCGACGAGGAACTGGTCGACGAATGGCGCAAGGCTGTGGGCGAGGACGATCCGCGCTACATGTTCTGCGTGGTCAACCGGGCGCTCGACCTGAACGGCCGAGGACGCTACGGCGAAGCGTTGGAGTCGCTCAACAACATCTTCAGCCGTTACCGCACGCTGCTCGGCAGCAGCGGGCACACCTACGCGCTCCGGGCCGCCCGGGCCCTCGGAGTGGCCTACCGTAAGACGGGTCAGTACACGACGGCGCTCACCTGGGCCGAGGAGAACTACTACGAGTACGAGTCGCGGCTCGGGCCCAACCACGACCTGACCCTTGCGGCGGAGATGACGTTCGCGAACACCTTGCGGGTGAACGGCCGGCTCTCCGAGGCGCGGGAGCGTGCAGTGGACACGGTCAAGCGGTACAGCAACATCTTCGGCGACCGGCACCCGCTGGCCCTAGTCGCCCAGTCCAACCTGGCGATCGTCTATCGGGCCCTCACCGAGGTCCGCGAGGCCCGCAAGATCGGTGAGTCGGTGCTGGCCAACATGACCACGCTGCTGGGCCAACGGCACGGCTACACGCTCTGCGCCGCCAGCGGGGTCGCCAACGACCGCGTCCTCGCGCACGACCTCGCCGGTGCCACTGACCTTTCGGCGCGGACGCTGGAGATCTCCCGCGAGGTGCGGGGCGACCAGCACCCCTACACGTTGTCCTGCGCCCTGAACGCGGCTCTCGACCTGCAGGCCACCGGTCAGGAGGCGAACGGGCTGGCGCTGTTCGACGCGACGATCGCCGACTTTGCCGAGGTGCTCGGCCCGGATCACCCGGAGACGATCGACGCGGGCCGGTTCAAGCGCGCCGAGTGCGACATCGAGCCGCCGCCCACCTAGGCCGGCAGACACGCAACGGCCGCGCGAGGTTTACTTCGTGCGGCCGCTGCGTTTGTGCCATCGGGCCCGGCCATCGGTCAAGGCCCGGGTGGCGAATTCGTCCGCGTGGCGGGACACGGTCACCTTTTCGAGGCTGGCGAGCCGCTCCTCCATCAGGCTGGCGAATTGCCGTCCCGAATCGGTCAGGCTGGCGGCCTCGAGCAGGGAGTCGAGCGCTGGACGTAATTGTCCGCGAACCATTGCGAACTGCCTTTCCGCAGCGGATTCCTCGGCGCGCAGGCTATTCATGACCTCGGCGACCGCGAGGAATGCGAAGGTGCCGTGGAAAAGGCCCCAGATGGGTCGGGCCTCGGATTTCCACGGCGCAAAATAGAGCGCGTGGTCTTTCGGGTCGAATAATGGTTTGAGCTGGATGAGGCCATTCAGTACCGAGTGGCTTCCCTCGTGGACGAGCGTGACCGCCAGGCCGGCCGGCGACGACGGCATCGTCGTGCCGAAAGCGCCGAAGACGTGCCGGGTGGTCGCGCTGAGCATTGTCGGCGTGTCGTTGTCGCGAAGCGGAACAACCGTGCGTACCAATTCCGCGGTTTGCAAGATTCGCTCGTCGGCGTGCCTGGACAGAACGTCCCACGCGCCGGCGAACAAGAATTGCCAGCGCTCGATGTCGGCCGCGCCCAGCCGACGGCGGGTCGGCGAATTGAAGACGTTGCGATAGGGACTGACGTCGTCCAGCGTGATCGAGCGGACCGGCTCGCCCGGCGTCGTCAGCCGCCGCAGATCCTGCCGGCGAACCGCCTCGCCGTCGCTGATCGTGAGTTCCCGCCCACGCACCCGGAGGCGAAGCGTCCCGCCGCGCCCGAGGCCGCTCGTCAGCCCGACGGTCGGGATCATCACGTCGTCGTCGCCGCGGTGGGTCATGGCAAGGTCGGCGTCGACGCCGGCTCGGGCGGCCGCAACGGCCGCCACGGCGGCCAACTGGCCAAGGTCGGCCTGGTCCGGCTTTCCGGCCCGGACCTTGCGGACCGCCTGCGCCGTCCACGCTCCGATCATCGGATCGGCGAGCACCCACGCGGCTGCCGCTGGATCACGGTCGCGGGCGGCGTCGAGGACCGCCAACGCCTCGTCGCTTGGCGCGGCGTCGGCGAGGTGCCGCAAGAGCAGGAGTTGCCGGCTGAGCTGACACTCCCGCACCAGCCGCATCGACGTCGGGCTGCAGACCCCGGATGCCACCTCGTCCAACTGTGCCTGCGTTATTCTATGCCGATCGAGCACCCGTGCTTCTCCCCGTTCGTGCGGCAATGTCGGTGCCGACCCGACGTTGCACGTGCGTGATGATCCGGTCGAGTGCACGGCAGTAGACGGACCGGTTGCGGAAGCCGCGGCCGGGCGCATAACGGTGGGCGTAGTGGCCGGCGCCGCAAACACGGTGTATTGGGCAGGCTGTGCACTCGGCGCCGAGCGCGGCCGGGCCGAGCTGGCGAGCAACGATGCCGGGGTGACGCAGCGCCCGGTCGAACGGGTCCGTCGCGATGTTCAGGCCGGTGGCGCAGGCCCCCGGATAGGCCGACCTCAGCGAATCGACCTGCTCGATATCGCCGTCGGACTCGACGACCGCCACCGTGACCGGGCTCAGCCCGACCTGCTCCGACCGGCTGGCACCGCCGAGCACGAGGTTGACTATCTCCTCGAGGATCCTGATCCGGGTTTCCTTTCGGGGCGCGTCGTACCAGCGGTCGAAGACCGCCACCAGCCATTCGCCGTACGCGTCGGAGGCGCCGCCCGGCGCCCGGGCCCAGTTCGCATGGGGCAGCAGGAAGTCGATCAGCGGGGGTCGATAGCGCAGCAGCGCCTCGTAGGTGGGCACCGGGTCGGCCGCGACGTCGACCGTGCAGAGGATCCCGGCGAAAACCGCGCGGTACCGCTCACCGGCCAGGAGCTCGAGTGCCCGTTCCACAGCAGCGGCGCTGCCCCGGCCGTCCGCATATCGCCGATGGCGATCGTTGTCGGCGCCCAGGCCATCCAGACTGACCCCGACCCGGACGTTCTCGGCCCGGAACAGGTCGAGTATCGACTCGTCGAGCAGCACCCCGTTGGTCTGCAGCGCGATCTTCAGCCGGTCTCCGACGGTGCCCTTCAGCTCGGTGATCAGGGCGGCGAGTCGGTCGCGGCCGGTCAGCAGCGGCTCGCCGCCGTGCAGAACCACCCGTACCTCGTCCAGGTCGTGCTGGCGGGCGTGCTCGGCCACGCGCATGGCCGCCGTCCGCAGCACCTCGGGCGACATCACGCTGGGGCGATCACGCCAGCTGTGGTCACCCATCGCGTAGACGTAGCAGTAGTCGCAGGCGAGGTTGCAGCGCTGGTTGATTTTGAGGACAAATTCCCGGAACGGGCGGGGCCGGAAACCCCTCGCCAGAGCGCCGAGGACGTCTTGATCCGTCGGCCATTCGGGCGTGCGGGTCATGGGACGTTGCCAAAGCCAGTCGTGATCTCGCGCCCTTCGACAACATCCTCGACCAGCCGCCGGATCGCCGCGTCCAATACGCGGTCGCCTTCAGGCGCGAGCTGGAGCAGGGGAATCGTCGTTACGTCGGGAATGGCCTCATCTTCATTAGCGAAGCCTGCCGGCTCACCGGTTGTTGCGTTCATGCACCAGACCTTCCGCGTCCGCGGCTTTGATAAGTCACGGTCGTGCCGGCCGGCCTCGGTGCCGGTCCCGGCACTTCGTGCCACTCGGAGGGGCCTCCGGTCGCACTGGAGCCGCAAAGGATCTCGATGGAGCGTCCCCGGTCCCGACCGAGATACTGAAGACACCATACTTCGACGCGGATCAGTTTCCCAGGCGCAACTGGACACATGGGAGAGTGCCGACGGAATGCGAGTTCTTCGGATGTCTCGTTTGATCTGGGGTGATCATTCGGTGCGGTGTAGGGCAGATCGACAGCTGTCGGAGCACAAGCCGTGAGCGGGAATTCGACCAGCACCGCGTTCTTGCCGTGTGCACGGAGTCGGACTCAAGACAAGGCGGCCTCGCCACCTTCAACCACCGTCTCTGCCTGGCCTTCGGCGAGGGCGCGTAGCGGAGGTCGACGCCGGTGGGGTTCTCGCTGCGGGTCCCGCCAGCGCGGGAGCCAGCAGCGAGAACGAGCAAGCAGGTCAGTGGCGCACCGGCATCAACAGCGAAAAATGATCGCCGGCGCCGCGGACGACCAGCGGCTTGATCGGGCCGTCGAGCTCGAGCACCAGCTGCCCGGCGCCGCCGGCGTCGAGCGCTTGCAGCAGAAACTCGCGGTTCACGGCGACGTGTGAGTCGGTGTCGGCCGTCCACTCGGCCTCCGCCGCGACGCGCACGCTCCCGGCCGGATCAAGACCCAAAATCGAGATTTCGTACGCGAGACCCGCGTTCTCGCGGCGGGTACTCGGCACCGCGACGATCGCGTTCCGCAGTGCTGCCACATCGACGTTCACCGCCCGCCGGTCGTCGCCGGTGCCCTCGAGTATCCGCCGCACATCCGGGTAGTCGGCGTCGATCGGGGCGGCCTCGGCGCCGGCCAGCCGCAGCCGGGTCGCGTCGAGCTCCAGGGTGACCGGGGCGTCGCCGGTCAGTGCGGGCCGGGCCGACTCGACGAACGCCATCGGCAGTACGAGCCGGGCACCCGGCCCGTCGATCGAGGCCGGCACCCGGGCCGAGGCCAGCCGGTAGCGGTCCGTCGCCATGATCAGCAACGCGTCGGTGTCCGTCTCCACCAGCACGCCGCCGAGCGCCGGCAGTTCGGGGTCGGTGCTTGCGG
>Ga0307512_10002727_pt1 | contig 21611 bp, 30 predicted proteins | sample 14_EM_MG_FD_200267 | JGI IMG/M metagenome (GOLD analysis project Ga0307512, IMG submission 200267) | Populus trichocarpa ectomycorrhiza microbial communities from riparian zone in the Pacific Northwest, United States - 14_EM | ecosystem: Host-associated > Plants > Roots > Unclassified | place...
ACATCATTTGGGTGTGAAATTGTTGCGATGAGAAACGAACGCTATTTGCCGTGACGAGACATTTTGTTATTAGACGATTGTGATGTCGATCATATGCAACCATAAGTAAACAGACACGTGAAAATGCCTCAGGACGGACGTCCGATTGAGGGGTATAAAGCTCAAGCCCCTCATCTCTTTCTCTCATCCAACGACTAACTCTCCTCGGTACACACTCAATTACTAATGGCTGTAGAAGGCGTCCGAATCCTTTCCAACGTCGCCCCAGGGGCTCAGGCAAAGATTCTTACCGACGATGCCGTCAAATTCTTGGCTGCCCTCCACCGGACCTTCGAGTCCACTCGTCAGTCCCTCCTCAAGGCCAGGGACACTGTCCAGAAGCAACTCGACAACGGTGGTAAACTCGACTTCCCGCCCGAGACCGCTGACATTCGCGCTGAGTGTTCATGGGTCTGCGCGCCCCCTGCCCCTGGGCTCGAGGACCGAAGGGTCGAGATCACAGGACCAACCGATAGAAAGATGGTCGTGAATGCCCTCAACTCTGGGGCTAAAACCTTCATGGCAGACTTTGAAGGCATGTTCCTCCAACTCACATTTTCCTTCCCGGCCTGACATTACCTTTCGCATCATCTCCAGACGCTACTTCTCCCACTTTCGCCAACTTGATTACTGGCCAAGTCAACTTGTACGATGCTGTTCGCCGTCAGATCGACTTCGAAACTGGCGGTAAACAGTACAAGCTCTCCCAAAATACTGCCGTCTTGATCGTTCGGTATGTACCATTTGCACCATTTGCACCACGGAGAGTGTACCCATTCAATCCCTTCTCAGGCCTCGAGGATGGCATCTCGACGAGCCTCGGGTGACCGTCGACAACACACCAATTTCCGGTTCCATCTTCGACTTTGCCCTCTACTTCTTCCACAATGCGCGTGAGCTCGTCAAGCGAGGATCCGGTCCGTATTTCTACCTCCCCAAGATGGAGCACTACAAGGAAGCCCGTCTTTGGAACGACATCTTCGCCTTCTCCCAGAGCTACATCGGCATCCCTCGAGGAACTATCCGTGCAACAGTGTTGATCGAGACCCTCCCCGCTGCCTTCCAAATGGAAGAGATTCTGTTCGAGTTACGAGAGCATTCGAGTGGTCTCAATTGTGGAAGGTGGGATTACATCTTCAGCTTTATCAAACGAAGGAGGGCAGACCTCAACGCTGTGCTACCCGACCGTACGGATGTCACCATGGAGGTCGCTTTCATGGACGCATACGTTAGGAAGCTCATTCAAACCTGTCATAAGCGAGTCCCTCTTCCCCAATTTGTGCGTACAGAATCTCACAATCCGATTTCCGCAGGCGCAAGGTTGCCGCCATGGGCGGAATGTCAGCCCAGATCCCTATCAAGGATAACCTCCAGGCCCACGAGATTGCTATGGGCAAAGTCCGTGCCGACAAACTGAGAGAAGTCAAGAACGGCCATGACGGAACATGGGTAGCTCACCCCTTCCTCAATAATATCGCTTTGGGAGTTTTTAACCAGTACATGCTTGGTCCCAATCAAGTATGTTCAATCTTGGTTGACCTCTTCACCGACGGAGACTTATCCCTGACAACGCGTTCTACACAGTACCACGTTCGTCGGGAGGACGTCAACGTTGTTGCGGCTGATCTCGTCAACCCTAATGTTTCAGGGAAAATCACCAGCGGAGGTGTCTACGCCAACGTGTCTGCTGCTTTGGCTTACGCCGCCGCCTGGCTGGGAGGAAACGGTTGCATTCCTCTCAACCATCTCATGGAGGACGCTGCCACGGCCGAGATTGCCCGTGTCCAACTCTGGCAGTGGGTGAAGGCCGGTGCTCGCACCAGGGACACTGGGGATATCATCTCCAAGGAGTATGTCTCTGGGATCATCGACCAGGTTGCAAAGGAGCTCGGGAACCAGAAGGGTGTCTGGAAGACGGATGACATTTACCTCGTGGTCCGTTACTTGAAGGAACAGATTGGAAGGCAGTGGCCAGGCGAATTTTTGACCAGCGATTTGATGGACGAGCTTGCGAAGAAGGACGGCGTCGATGTTAAGTGGCCTAAGAGCGCTCTCTGAGCCTCTCTCACCTACGTTATAGTAGTTGTATTTGTACTTGTTCTTTTGGAAACCAGCACTCAGATTCATCATATCCGCGTATTGTCTTCCGCTGTCTAAAGTACGAATGTATGCCTGAAAGCGGGGATCACGCTACAACTCGTCGCGACCCCTGGAGTCAAACCCGACTAGTTCTACGTCGAAGACGAGAGCAGACCTGGGCGGGATGACATTACCGAAACCACGAGTACCTAAGGTTTCAAATGCATATCAGACGAGGGAGGCATTTCCTTTGTCGGACCAAACACACCGTATGCCTTCCGCGAAGGGATGGTGAGAACGCGCTTTTCGTTGAGACACATGTCAAGGAGCCCTTCCTCCCATCCTGGAATGACTTGACCAGCACCGACTGTACGTCCGGTTGTTAGAAAGCTCAACTATAGGGGGATCCCAGGTTATTACGCACGGGTGAGTGGTAAGGGGTCACCGCGGTCACGGCTGCATACGTGTCGAACTTAGCAGGCTAATCTCTAAGAGGAGCCCACCGTATATGCGTACCTCGAGTCAAACTTGTTGCCGTTAGTGAGTTTTCCGGTCTACAGATCAAACAGAGGTTCGGTGAAGGTTAGCCGCACTACGAGGAGAAAGAGATGCCACCCACGTAGTGCACCCGAATAGGATCACCCTTCTTGGTCTTCACCGTGCAGTCCGTAGGGACGTAGGTCTTGTCAATGACGAGTTCTGGAACATCTGTGTCTGCGATATCTGCAGCGGCGAAGGCAGCAAAAGCAAGGACGGACAACCACTTGAGGACCAACATTGATTCTGGTTGAGCTTTTGATCAAGCGACGTGTCAGACCTGGGGTAATATCAATAGTTGAATATCCCCTCTTGTGATCGTGGGAATGTCGCTGTAATCGTGAGACAAAATGTATAGCTCTCGGGGATTGCCGACAAAACCCTAATCACAACACGGAAGACCCAGCACCGTCAACGTCCCCAGACAAACAGACAAGTCTGCCATGGTACGTCCCGATCCGTTGAACCTGGACGAAGGGTTATTTACGCCCGTTTGTTTCCAGCCTTCCCAAAAGACCTTCCGCACGAAGCGCACGCTCGCTAAAGCCGCTCGCCAAAACAGGTGAGATATGGCTTTGCGGTTTGAAATGAGGACGAGAAGGTTGATCAGGATACGAATGCAGGCCAATCCCACAATGGTTCCGCCTGAAGTCGGACACCAAGATCCAAGTGCGTAACTCCTGTGCTTTCGGTGCATGTAACAAGCAGGCTCACGTCTATTTCGACGATAGTACAACGCTAAGAGGCGTCACTGGAGGCGGACAAAACTTAACATCTAGAAGAACCGAATCATCTCTGCCCCTTTCTGGAGCTCTTGGGAGTTTTCATGACCTGGAAGGGTTTGACGAGATTCGGCGTCGAAGGTCGATCGAGAAGCAGTTTTCAACCCATCGCATCCATGTATTTTGCTGTCGACTATGGTCATTACATTCATGCCATCGATATCTGTACATGCGTTCGACTCCCACATTTGAGACTGTTTGAGACCCTTTGAACGCCAATATCGTGAGTTGGTGTGGAGGAGATAGGCGCCAGTCGCACGCGCGGGGTCGTGAACCTGCTTGTCTCCTGACCACGATCATCTCTAAGTTCTCAAGACATGCCCGCTCTTTCGCTTCCGGATTATATCGAACTCGTGTCATCTATCAGCAAATCCATTCGTACAAACGTATCGGAGCCGAACGATTATGCTCCTGGGTTCTACACTAATGCGGTACTAAGGATCCCCCTGGGTGATCTCATTCGTGAAGCCGATCCGTCGGAAATTGGCCTTTTTACGCTCGTTCCTCCGTCTTCATATGGGGCCGGCACAGTGGAAGAAGGAGAAGAGCTCGGCAGTGCGACTCATGTGACACGCGTTGATCTACCAAGTGCAACACCACTCAGGCCACGAACGGGAAGAGAGATCAAGGCGCAGGATCACGAGCCTGAGGTTTACGCGAATGCCGCGTTGAAGTTTCTCGACCGATAGTGCGTGGCCTCTCACTTCTTACTGTAACGGGACTTAGTTTGTGTTAGTCAGTCATTACAGCCGATGCCGCGAGCTCGGGCAAAGACTGAGAGCATTCTTGAACAACTTGCCACCCTGAGGGACAGTATCGAGAATCTAGTAGAAAGGGTCAGGCAAGTAAGGCTATTCAAGTGTCGAAATTTTCTTCCTGTCTGTCCAACTAAGTTCAGAACGAACCTTCAGGGTCAAGCGAACCGTCGAAGCAACCACAACAACTGATCAAAGAGGAGGAGGATAGGATTGAGGACTTGCAAGCCCGGATAGCGGAGTTGCGTCAGCGGGTGTGTACGAAATCACAGCTCATTCGGCGGTTTCCTTACCTACGGTATAGAAAGTGGCTATCGCTGCGAAGAAAGCCCCATTTCCCAAATCCAACGCCTCGCGATTCCGACCCCCGAAACCTGCATCTCCGCTACCCACTCCATCCACTGAGGAACACTCTTTCTGGAACACGCCTGGTCCTATGGAGCGCACGATGAACTTCAAGGGAGGTTTGCTACTGGACGAGAGCGTGAGCTTGGGAGATATTTCTACCTCGTCGTTTGGAACACCGTTTCCTGCGAAGGGGGCACCTGACTTTGATGACTCGCCGATAACTCAACCCCAATTTACTGCGAAGGATGAGGAAAGCGAAGACGGGCAGGATACTGCTCCTCCCTCACCTCTTGGCGGTAAGGCTCCTGTCGAGTCAGCAGAAGCCGATGAGGACGCTACTCCTCCAAGTCCTCCTGGGAGGGGTCATACACCGATTCCCAAGGGAGATCCGGAACCACAAACGCCGTCGCACCGGATGAAAATGCAGATTACGATGGAAACAGAAGCTGTTGTTGTAAGTACCTAGCGTCGACCGGTAACGATGGGCTGACTCACCCTGTGTGTCAAGGCAAAGATCTGGGCAACCATAGGCGACCTCATACAGCCTGGATACCAACACCCGGGAGAAGGTAAAACTTTGCGCGCGAAAGAGACAATGTATGCACCCCTTTCACGTAACCTTCATCATAGACACTGACAAGTGCTGTAGTTCCCTCCTGCGCATGCTGGCATCGAAGACACCTGCTCCGCTTTCTCCGACTGAGAGCTCTCTTTCATCTTTCTCAGCTGTGCTAACTCCTCGTGATGAGCCTACGATGCAACAGATACAGACTGCACAACTACTCCTCGCGTTGCTTATGGCCCAACCGTCGTGCACGTTGCCGATGAACCGGCTGAAGGATATCATGACCGGCAACGTAGGGGCCAATGGAGCGCCGCATACACGCGCGTTATATGCCTGCGTTGCGAAGCGGTTGGTGAAGATTGAACGAGGGAAGGGAGAGCAGAGCGTTAGATTCGATATTTAGATCTTTTTTTGCTCCCTTGATGATACACTTGTAAACACCCGGAAGCGATCACGGTGATCGACCGATCACCTTCCTCTCTTCGAAGTCATCATCATTCATCATGGGCAAGCTGAATATCGCTCACCACAAGTCCTATCACCCATATAGGCGAGACAACATCGAGCGCGTCCGGAGAGATGAGGAGGAGGCCCGTCTGAAAGAGACTGCTGCGGAAGGACGCATGTTACTGGCTGTATGTGACACGGCCTCCCCATCTAACCTCCGAAGCTGAAACACCTGGCTCCCCGAACAGGACGCAGAGGCAAGGATAGACCTACTTAGGAGCCGGGCTGGTGTCTCTTCCAAACCAAACAAACGGCAACAGGAACGAGAAGAGGAGAAGCTGCTCAATCAACGAACTTTGGACGTAATTGAGAGCTCCCAGAGCCACGTCAACTTGTTCGAGGATTTGGAAAAGGTATTCATTGTGGGCTATCGTTGCTCTTTGTGTCAAGGTGCTCATGAATTTGCAGCAAGAAATGATCATATCCACAAAGGTCAAGAAACCTGCAACTGAGACGGATAAGGGTGTCCCTCTCGCTCCATTGGAGAAGGATTTGAAGCCATGGTACTCTGACAAAGGGAAGGGACGGATATTAGATGACATGGACAACGATATGAGGTACGCGTTTAAGCCGAGAGCAGCTCTTTCGCGGCCGGGGTATCTCACACCACACCTGCCCACACAGAATTCGTGACATGAATCGTAAATCGAACGCAGATCCCCTTACATCGATCAATTCACAGCTAGCAAATTCCTCCTCTCGAACTCCTTCCTCGTCGCAGAGGGGTTGGAAACGTCCTCCAAGTGGGTCACGAACGTCAGACCCCGACCGGCCTCCCTCTCAGCTCGATACTCGGTTGAGTCGAGAGTCAGCGGAACGGCAACGAGCGAGGGAGCTTATCGAGAGGAAGAAGAGGGAGATGGCTGGAAGCGTTACACCTAGTACCGTTCGTAGCGGGTATGGGGATATGTATAATCGGGTTGAGGTCGAGGAGGCTCGGAAGTCGAAAGGGAGAGGGCTGGATCGAAGACGCTGAGTGCAGATGATCTCTTTCTCATACCTGATTCTTGCTTTATGGCTCGGCCGGGACATTTCGTCCTTATAGTCCTGTAATAAAGAATCCTGCGCATATATACCACATATCCTACGGTTTCGTTCAGTGCTGGCTGAATAGGTTTGAAATTCTGCGCCTTATGGGTGGTATATTTTACCCGTAATATGGGGAAAAGGGCGAAGGTTTTGGGAGGTCGCGTAGGCGCGAGGGACGTGATTCCGTACAAGAAGGTTGCAGTGGCCTGGGTGGATGACTTTATAACCGCAACACCCATAGACCAATCTGGGTGTCCTCCAAGATTCAAAGCTTCCGAAAACTTTGTTCGTCTTCTGGGAGTCGGAGCTACCAGGTATCCTGCTTGTCCTCCGGGAATCAAGCCTCCAGAAGTCCGCGCCGTGTAGTCGTACTGGCTCGGGCACCCATCGTGAAGGATTTTGAGGTACAGCAAAGACAGGGAACACGTGGTGACGATGGACTTAGTGGACGAACCGTCTCGCGACGGGCTTGCTTGATAGATGTGTTGTCGGACTTGTTCAGGGCCGCCCCAGGGGTGGGTAACTGTGGGGTGATTTACTCGCTGTATCTTATATCAGTCGAGAGCCAAAGCGTCGATCACTGATCTCGAGTTTGATCGAATCCTCCAGAACGTCTTCGAGTCTTGTTTTCCGATGGATGTCGATATCGAGTCTCTGGTCCACTTGGAACAATCGTATGCGGTTACTGGATGATACCTTGCTTACTTCTGACGCCGCATTCCAGATTCTACGATGAAGGGTATGAAGACGGTTTCGCCCACGGCCGAATCCACGGCCTGATTGAAGGTCGCGCGCTCGGTCGCGAGAAGGGCTACGAGATGTTTGAAGAACTCGGATTCTACGAGGGGTTCGCCTTGACCTGGAAAAAGATCTACGAATCCACCGGAAGATCAGAAGAGTTCGTATGCTCATATAACGCCTATCCCAGCGATGTGCTGATCCCTTGGTTTGCACTAGCCGAGCTATCCACAACATAAGAATCTTGCTGGATGCAATAGCCCAATTCCCACGAACTAACCCTTCACCTTCTGGGACATCCTCAGAATCAGACCCCTCTGCGGAGGTCGATACCCCTAGGTTATTCCGCCAAATCAGGGCTCGATACAAGGCCCTCTGTGCATCGTTGGGTGTCCGTCCGAGCTTGAGAACGGCCGGAAAAGATTCCCAGGATGTGGATGGCAGAGAACCCATGCAGTTAGACTCCGAAACTAAACACAAAACAGTTTGGGAAGTGGATATCATCGGGAAACGGGCAACTGGGCCACAGCAGCTCAGCTTCTGAACCTCCCAAACAAATTGGGAGACGTCAAGCACATGCACTTCCCATAGTGGCACCAAGGAGTGCCTTCTGAGCAAGTCGGCAGTTATTACTACCTTGTAATTGATACTGTCTCATGGGTAATGCCCTCCGGTGACAGTTTATATGAAGGCCGCTCACTCAAGCGAAGTGTGGTCTCAAAAGGTCACCTATATTGACGCAGTAACTACTCGACGTAGTAAGGTGAAGCAGGGGAGGTGGATAGGGTGTCGCAAGATTACGGGTTAGGATGTATCGCAATAATAACAAAAAGTATTTGAAAGCAAACCCGTGCAGTGCAAAACGAGAATTCTATACGTTTGAATGCATGTCGAAAGCGGGATTTGATGTGGATATGCAAAATGAATGGTCCGTGCAAAAAAGAAATTAGAAGTCCTCGTCCAAGGTGAAGGCCTTGCTAGGAGCAGCGGCCTCGGCGGTGGCGGTAGCGGTGGACGAGGTATTGACTCCAGCCTTGGCGTAATCAGACACACGCTTTTCAAAGAAGTTGGTCTTGCCCTGGAGAGAGATCATATCCATAAAGTCGAAGGGGTTTGTCACGTTGTACACCTTATCGTTACCGAGAGCTACTAGGAGTCGATCGGCGACGAACTCGATATATTGGCACATGAGCTTGGCGTTCATGCCGATGAGAGCAACTGGAAGGGCATCTAGACAGGGAACGGGGTCAGAATGGAAGTTAGGAGGAGTCACGAGGAGACTTACCAGTAAGGAACTCCTGTTCAATGGAAACAGCTTCGGTAATAACTTTCTCAACGAGCCTTGGATGAGGGCGCCTCCTCAAGTGAGAGAACAAGAGACAGGCAAAGTCGGTGTGCATGCCCTCATCACGGCTGATCAACTCGTTTGAGAAGGTCAAACCGGGCATCAATCCACGCTTCTTCAACCAGAAGATCGACGCGAATGAGCCAGAGAAGAAGATACCCTCGACAGCGGCGAAGGCAACAAGACGTTCAGCAAATGACGCGTTTCTGTCCGAGATCCATCGAAGGGCCCAGTCGGCCTTCTTTTTGATGCAGGGGATGGTCTCGACAGCGTCGAGAAGGTACTCTCGACGAGCAGGATCCCTGATGTACGTGTCAATGAGGAGCGAATAGGTTTCGGAGTGGATGTTCTCCATCATGATTTGGAACCCGTAGAAGCACCTGGCTTCAGCGGCCTGAACCTCGTTCGAGAATCGCTCGACAAGGTTCTCGTTGACAATGCCGTCCGAAGCGGCGAAGAAGGCAAGGACATGAGAGACGAAGTGACGTTCATTGTCGTTGAGCTTGTTTGTCCAGTCATGGACGTCCTTGGACAAATCCATCTCCTCTGCTGTCCAAAATGAGGCCTCGGCTTTCTTGTACATTTGCCAAATCTACACGAGTCGATGATTAAATTAAACGCGACAATAGACGTGTGAATACGTGCCTCGGGGTATTGAATAGGGAACAAGACGAATCGTCGCTTCGTTTCGACAAGCAGTGGCTCTTGATCTTCAAATTACGGTCAGAAGATACGTTGAGAACGATGAACAACACAAGTGTACCTTCGGTGACTTCGAGATCACCAACGAAGTGATTTCGGAGGTCTTCAATCTCGTCAACCTCCAGAACTTCCTCGGCTTCTTCCTCTTCAAAGAGCAGCGCTGGTGACTTCCTCACGGGTTTAGAGGGGGTCTCTAGAGACATGACCTTCATAGCAGCAGCAGCCTGCTCGGGAGGTTCCCGTCAGCAACGCGCCGGAATGAGCTTAGAACAAAAACCAACTTTCTTAGAAGGGGTAGAAACGGGCGACGCGGTTGGGTTACTAGTTACAGCAGACATGACTTGGATAGATGTAAGGCGAGTAAGAGAGTGCGTAGACAAAGGCAGGAGTGCAGAAGAAATATTTAAAGGTTGGGGGTGAGACGAGGAACTGGTTTTCGGCGCGACGCGGGTTTAAACGCGTCGGATGGTAGTCACGTGGCAAGACCCACATCAGGAAAACAGTTCATGAAACTTTGGCACTTTGGCGCCCAAATTTGAGCCACTTGTTGGGCACAAAAGTGCGCCAAAGTGCTCAAAGTGCCAAAGTTTCATGAACTGTTTTTCCGATGCATGGAGACGTTCAATTCCCGAGCTTCAGCAGTATGCAGTGGAATACTTAAGGTTAAGACGCGGTCATTGTATATCTATCTGATAAGTGACAAAGATGCGATAAAAACCGAGTCAGAGTTGCGATCTGGCCGTCGAAGGATCCATGCCTATCGTACGATTTTAACACCCGACCCGACCAGGAGGGTTCTCGAGACAGTACCTTGGGTTTTCTGTCGAGAGACGAAGCATATGCAATAACCATGCTTGCTGTGGTGAAGGCACACCAGAGTCGTGCTAGAATGTGAGATGAGGTCTCGCCGTAGGGGATCAAAAATTACCCACCGATGGCTTGCTTGTCCTCATCTTCCCCAGGTTCTTTCGTGATCACGATGACACCAACCTGTGCCCGGTCATTGCCGCAGAAACCTGTGGAGTCCATCAGCGTCATAGATGATATGAATTGTGTCGGGCTGACGTCGTAGGTGGGTATCCAAGACTCGTTCGAACACATTTTCCGTATCAAACCCATTTTGTGGGGAGTACGACTCAAGCAGTTGTTCCGACAGAACCCGTGCTATCGCAGCACATATAATCTGCTCCCCGGTTCCTATATTCCGTTAGCGCGGGGTATTAGGAATGCCGAGTGGTATACAAACCTGATACACTACAAGTGACACCAATTCTGGAATCCGACTGTGACCAGCATCCAGCACCGAATACTGCGGCCTTATTTGTGTTGATGGACGATCCAGAACAAACATGCGACTTTCTCACCTCCCCAATCCTACCTGGATACTTGAGGAGCAATCCACCACTGTGAACTAAGTGAGAGTGAGTACGAGAATGTGCAAGGCCAGTGGCAAACCTTGAAACCCCAGCGGCAAGTTTCCCGTTCGAGTCCCAAGAGATCGCGCCCACGGTATCTTGCATTGGGTTTGCCTCACTTGGATCTTTTTGTGGGGTGGAGGATGGCAAATCAACGAGTGTTCTCTTCCAATGCTCCCACTCTGAGATGCAACGGGGAGCAACCAGCGCTGCAAAATCACATGTAGGGACGCCATTCGAGGCAGCGAAAGTGCGAGCGCCCTGTGAAACTAGCATCCTACACCTCGGTGAGCGTGATCCTTGGTCCCAGCGGAAACGTTTACAGTGGAGGGACGAGGCCCAGAGGGGATGGAACCTGAGAATGCTTCAACACTGCATGTGCAAGCTGGATGGGGTTTCGTATCCCTGGCATTCAGTGTCAAGATTTTTGGCAGCGTGTGATAAGGGGAGCTAACCAGACACGGCGCCAACACTTCCAAACTCATTGCTGTCGCTCATGACAGAAGCATCGCACTCAACCTGGCCATCGATGGTTAGATTAGAACCGTAGCCAGCATTTAGACAGGCGTCGTTTTCGAGGACGCTGATTGACGAGATCACAGCGTCCAGCGCAGAAGAGCGGTTACTCAGCGAGGCGATAGCTTCCACACACGCGCTGGACATTCAATACGTCTCTAGGAGCTGAAGGGGAGATTTTGGAAACCTACAGACGCAAGGCCTGTTTGATTCCATCCACTTTGGATTTCGATGATGGGTGATCGCCGGCGCCTCCGTGCACAGCGACGAGGAACATGGACGAGGTATCGGCGACACCGCCCTTTTCGCTCAGTCCCAGTGTACCTTCGGCCTCCATATGGATGTGTAGAGAAAAGGCTTGAGGGAATAAGAGTGGTTGCCGGTTCAGGGCGGAAAAGTGGACGGCCGCTGTTCGCCGTACGAGATGATGACGACGGGCGTGTCCGGGTCGACGGGCCTGACATTCAGACGATTATGCACAGAAAACCTGGCTGGGATATGCAGACGAGGGTTTACTGTGACGGGTCTATAATGGAGCTGTAATACGATACAGATGGAAAACTGTCGCCCGAGGACGTCGCAGACAATGAGCAAGGGCCAGTGAGCGTCGTCGGCAACGATGACCAGGTGGCCTCACCGGCGCCATTCCAGGCATCACCCACGTCGGCCAGCTCGCTCCTCTCCACGTCTCCTTCTCCCCCATCCCTTTCGCCCGATGTTGTCCTTCGAATATGAGGAGGACGGTACTCATGACCCAAACATCGCCATGGACGTCGATTCAGACGACCTTGACGACGCCCAGGGAGACATCGACATCGACGCCGACGGCGTCGTCGATTTCGAACAAGACGTTCCCCAGCAATACTCTTCACCTTACGAAGCACAGGTAGCCTCTACATCGAGGATAACAGTAAGTGCTGATCTCAATCCTCCCTCGCCACGCATTTATATATGGCAACACTATCAGGCTCGCCCCACAGACGAAGATTCCGTTCGTCATTCTACGCGTTTCGCCTCAAACACACACTCATTTTCATTAGGGATACGAGGATGACCTTCATGAGACCGAAGAAGAGGATGACGAGGACGACGCCTCCTATGCCGACGAGGAATATGGCTCCAAGAAGAAAACCTCCAGGAAGAGGAAACAACCCCCCAAGCCCAAAGGTACTGTCCGCCATTGTATCTTCCGAGTGTGCACGGCTCACAAACCCCAAACCCCAGTCGCTTCACGTCCATCTCGTCCTCCAACAGAATCCGACTCCGACTCAGATTATGGCTCCCGATCCAAGAAGAAGAAGAAAGCTCGTGCGGGAGATGAAATTAGGGTGTCCACAAGAGGTGTAAAAATCCCCAATTATGTGGACGATGTTGAAGACTTCGAAACTTTCGAGGAGGACACACATCCCGGGTACTACTACACGGAGGCCATGGCGCAATACCCTCAGGAGGATGAAATCGAACAAGTCCTGACCCACACTCGCGACGAGGGCAAGGAGGGCGACCCCGAAGATAGTTTCTATGAAAATATTGTAGGATCGCCACAATTCCGTCTCCCCCCCGCAGTGCTAAATTATGTTGATAGCGGTTCCATATTAAGTGGAAGAACTTTTCCCACTTGCACAATACGGACGAAACGTATGAATTCTTGAAGCGCTACAAGGGTCTGAAGCGCGTAGACAACTACATCAAAGCTTACAAAGCCTACCAAGCACGCTTGAAGGCCCCAGACCTCTCAAGAGAAGACTACGAAACTCTCCTCCTTGATAAGGAACGCGAGAAGGAAGAACAAGAAAATTATAAGAAGGTTGAACGAGTCATTTCTCAACGCCAGGCCGCCGACGGACAGGTTGAATATTTCTGCAAGTGGACTGGTCTGGGTTACGAGCACTGTACCTGGGAAACCCATGACATGATCAGGGTAACTTCCAAACCCCAAATCGCGGCGTATCAAAGACGGGAGGCAGAGTGCAAGTTTCCATACCGCAGCACAAATTATCCAAAAGACAAGCGACCAGCGTTCGAAAGGCTCAACTCCGATCCGGATTACCTCTCAGAAACTGGAGGTGAACTGAAAGATTTCCAACTCACTGGTTTGAACTGGTTGGCATACCTTTGGTCCAAAGGTTCGTTTTACCTTTTGATCCCAATACGACGTGCTTATCCGGTTTGACAGGAGAGAATGGAATCCTCGCAGATGAAATGGGTCTTGGAAAGGTGAGGTCGGTGCCCATTGAATTCGCTCGTCCTTTGACACGCTTTGCAGACTGTGCAGTCTGTGTCATTCCTATCGTACCTGTTTCATAGCAGGAACCAATATGGTCCCTTCCTTGTTATCGTCCCTCTCTCCACCATCACCGCCTGGCAAGCGCAATTTGCGACTTGGGCACCAGACATCAATGTTATCACCTACATCGGAAACGCTCTCGCACGGGAGAACATAAGGACATACGAACTCGGGGAATCCTTCAAGAAACTGAAGATGAATGTTTTACTCACCACCTACGAGCTTACTCTCCGCGATGCCAAGGATTTGGGGGAGATCAAGTGGCAAGTGTTGATGGTCGACGAGGCTCACCGGTTGAAGAATTCCGAGAGTCAGCTGTACGAAGCACTTCGCACGTTTTCTGCAGCCTCCAAGGTCCTGATCACCGGAACACCCCTTCAAAACAACGTCAAAGGTCAGTCCAGATTTCATACGAATCCCATGCCCGCTCTGAAGAATGTTTCAGAATTGCTCTCCTTGATGCATTTCCTCATGCCCGACAAGTGTGGGTTTTGTTCAACTCCAGATGGTTAAGAACAAGCTGATTTATTGCTACCCCGGTTCCATCCACCAGTTCACCTTGCGAATGAGTTCGATCTCACCGACGATGATCACGAGGAGAAGATTAAGGAATTGCACAAGCAACTTGAGTCGTATATGTTGAGGCGTCTGAAACGTGATGTCCTCACATCTCTCCCGACAAAGAGCGAACGCATCCTCCGCGTGGAAATGAGTTCCCTGCAGACCCACTGGTACAAAAACATCCTCACGAAGGTTAAATAACTCCTGCTGTCTGGTATATGTTTGCTAACCTTGCGTCCAGAATTTCCAAGGTCTCGTCAAAAGTGCCAATGGAAATAACAACATCAGTCTGCTCAATATTGGTGAGGTTCTGCACGCACCTATCAGGATACCTGGTTGCTTATGTAATATATTGCAGCTATGGAACTCAAAAAGGCCGCGAACCACCCCTATTTGTTCGATGGCGTTGAGGTTCGTACCGACAATCAGGAGGAGACTCTGAAGGGTATTGTGATGAACAGTGGGAAAATGGTCCTTCTCGATAAACTTTTGGCCCGCCTCAAACAAGATGGTCATCGTGTTCTGGTCTTCAGTCAAATGGTTCGCATGCTCGATATTCTTAGCGACTACCTGGCCCTCCGTGGCTACCAGCATCAAAGGCTGGACGGTATGGTGTCTTCGGATGCTAGGAAGAAATCTATCGCGCACTTCAACTCCCCCGGCTCACCGGATTTCGCTTTCCTGCTCTCAACGCGTGCTGGTGGCCTGGGAATTAACCTCGAGACTGCGGACACGGTGATTATTTTTGACGTAAGCTGAACATCCCGTTTCGATCGTCGCCGCGATTTCTCATGTTTGTGTTACATGCCGCTGCTGCGTGCGTTTTCTGGTGACCTATAGAGCGACTGGAACCCACAGAATGACCTCCAGGCCATGGCGCGGGCCCATCGTATTGGCCAGAAGTCGCATGTTAGTGTGTACCGGTTCGTAAGCAAAGACACGATGGAAGAGGATGTCCTTGAACGCGCCAAAAAGAAGATGGTGTTGGAGTATGCTAGTGGGTACTATGTTTCAGCTTTTCTCTCTCTTTATCTTTCTGGTGCCTGTTTCCCCATCATGCTCACGAATACATGCGCTATCCAGTCATCAACCAAATGGACACTTCCCAAGCACACCTCAGCTCGAAAGGGGGTTCGTCTGTGAAGGATAACGGAAAAACGAGCGATCTGAGCAAGGACGAACTTCAATCGGTCCTGAAGTACGGTGCCCAGAAGATGTACGCGTATTTATCCATCCCAGAGAGCGATAACCTCTAACCCTCTTTCGCTTTCCCTCTCAGTTTTGACAAAGACGACAACCAACAGAACCAGAAGCTCGATAACATGGATCTCGACGATATTCTCAATCACGCCGAGGATCACGAAACCTTGGCTTCCGGCGGCGCCGGTAGTACCTCCATGGGTGGCGAAGGCTTCTTGTCACAGTTCGCCTCTGTAAGCGACATCAAGAACGACATGAGCTGGGAGGATATCATTCCCCTGAAGGAGAGGCAGAGGCTTGAGAGTGAGGAGGATAAGCGACGCATCGAGGAGGATGTCGCTGCACAGGCGAGGGATCGGAAACGCGCGACGGTTCCTGTGTCATACGAGGGTATGGATGTCGATCACGCAGGCTCGAATCCCGCTGCCAAGAAGCCTAAAGCTCCCGCCCCCCCTCGCAAGACTGCCAGCCAGAAGGCGATGGAGCTCAAGGAACGGGACATTCGTGTCTTAATCCGCAGTATGCAACGATGGGGTGACGTCCGACAGTGTTACGATGTGATCGTGCGTGATCGTCTTTGTTCGCCGTTGTTCTACACAACTAACCTTACTTCAGGTCCAAGAAGCTAAGCTGACGAACAAGGATAGGGGCATGATCATGGACGTCGCCGACGACATTGTGGAGATGTGTACTCAAGCTGTCGAAGAAAGCAACGCATCTAAACGGGCGAAGGCGGATGCTGGGGAGACCCTCACCAATGCTCAGAAGAGCAGGGCGGTGTTGGTCACGTACAGGAACGTTGGGAACATCAACGCAGAGACAGTGGTTAGCCGCAACCGCGATTTGAAGCTCCTTCATACACTCCTCAGCGACATGGGCGACCCGGTATATGATTGGACCATCCCTGTCGACAACATTCGACCCGTGCTGAACTGGTCTGGTCGCTGGGGTCCTCAAGAAGACGCTATGCTCCTCGTGGGTGCCTTCCTCTACGGGTTCGGTAATTGGGAAGCGATGCAGAAGGACTCCAAGCTTGGGCTTGAAGGAAAGTTCTTCCTCGAGGAGGCGAAGAAGGGAGAGGACGCATCATCAAAGCCGATTCCAAACGCCATCCATCTCGTCCGACGAGGTGACTTCTTGCTTGGCATTTTACGGGAGCACGACGAGAAGTATCGTTCCTACGAGAATAACCTGAAGAGAAAGGTCCATACCGCTTCGCCTGCGCCAGTTGCATCGTCCTCTTCTCACGGCACGAAGAGACGGGCTGACAGCGAGATCAGCCACTCCATCGACGAGGGAGGGTCGAGAAAGAAGAAACGCAGAGCAACCCCAACGTTCACCGACTCTGAATCTTCTGACGAGTGGTATGTCTTGTTTCATGTGTCGCTGATGCCCGACTTTCTCATTGCTGTTGCAGCCCGTCGATGGACGAAGCTGCGACCAAAGAGGAACTTCGACCGGTCAAGAAGCAACTGAAAGATCTCAAGCTTTCAGGAGAGGATATGCCCCGGGAAAAGAAGGTCGCCATCCTGAAGGATTCGCTTTCTGCGATTGGTCGAAGGATAGAAGTTGTTCTCAAAGCCAAAGCCGCTGCCGGAGAGGACGCTGCTCGGTGGAAGAGACATTTGTGGACGTACGTGTTTTTTCGGCTTTGAGGATGCGGTGGTGTCATTGACGTTCGACCTCTCAGTTTCGTCACGTTGTTTTGGCCGAAGAAGGTCAGGGCGTCAAAACTCGAAGAAATACACGGCAAGATGATCATGAAGGGCGGCGGCGGCGGTGGCGGCAGCGGTGGCAGCGGTGGCACAAAACAGACTCCTGAAATGCCAAAGAAATCCGGTGGGGGCAAGGTGAATGGTTCAACCAACGGCAAAATCGCGCGATAGTCCATCCCCCTTGACCAATGGCCACCCTCCAAACATCCCTCTTCGTTTCTTGATTCTTGATTGTTGTGTGGGTTTTTGTTGTTGTTTATCTTTTCCTTATTTTTGTTATTGTCTCTGCCACCTCCCCCCTAGACTTCAGTAATAATTGCCGACTGTATATATCCTCTCAGGAGATGATATCGATGTGTATTAGTTACTCCGTCAAATCGAGGCTCATTTACTTGGACAACTGTTGCTTGGCCACTCTTACAACATGTTTCCCGAAACTGGCGGACGTGAAAGACCTCCGCACTCGCCTTTCCTCTCCGAAGGTAGGTGAGACTTTCATCGACTTTTCTCGGCCCTCCCTCCCATAACTTCACCGCGTTCGGTATCAACTTCCTGTTCTTGACTTAGCCTGGCACGGTATTCTGCAGGGGTTGAAAGAGTAGCGCTCTTTCCTTGTCCTTTTATGAAGATATACCCCTACGATGACGGCGGCGGTCTTGGACGTCTCACTCGTGATCCGTCACGTTTAAGGTTGGGATGAGGGAGTCAGACGAGATAAGTATACGATCCCACCTTATCGGCCCCAGATGACGTAGAAACCAGCAAAGTCTTCGGCCACCTCATAGTGATACCTCACAAAGGCGACGCTATATCCGGTTATGCTCATTACCAATGAATGGATCTTTGCGGCTGCGAACCGTCTGGTCCATTATCTCGGATAGACGGGTGAAATCACCGCCATCCTTCACCAGAGAAAGCCTGTGAGTGGGCTTCCAACGGCTTTCAAACCCAGATGAGCCACCGAAAGTCGCAAGTCCAGAATCCGCGGGAGCCAAGGGGGACATAGGGAAACCCGCGAAAACCGATTTTCTCGCATTCGAATCCAAAAAAGCCATTTCAAACACATTCGGGCGAGTTGTTTGCAATCTACGTGGGATTGAATCATCAGCTCTAATTACTTTACCACCATACCTCCCCCAGACTTCAGATGAGTAAGAGACACCGCAAAGACCTTGCAATCGCGCAACCCAAGCAGAGATGTTGGTGAGCTTTACCTGGTCCAAGGCCTCGTTTTCCTCGTCGCGGTTATCAGGGCTCACCGCTCAGAAGTTTTTGTACCCGTGGCTCGTATCCAGTGCGGTACCAGAGTAGTAGTAGACCCAATCATCGACATCCAAGTGAGAAAGCATAGAACAGGTGACGGGTACCAAAACCGATCATCCCCAAGTGGCTGTGAACGCGCGTACTATCTCTCTGTCTCATCCGTCTCAATCCTTCCCTCTCGATAATATTCCGAAATGGACAGCTCGTTCGCCATCACAGGAAAGGGCTACGTGATCGTCGCCGCAGACATGACCGCCTCACGGTCAATTGTAAAAATGCAGTCCAACGTGGACAAAATCAAGATCCTTGGCTCTCACCTCCTCATGGCCTCTTCAGGCGAACCAGGCAAGCAGTTCAACGTAACCTCTTAGTTTATCATGTGAGCTCACTTTGAGTCGCCCGTGTGGATCATTTGGGTTCGAACGATCAACCGGAAACACAGGCGATACCGTCCAATTCGCCGAATACGTCGAACGTAACATCCGTCTCGCACAAATCCGTAACACTTACCCCCTCCCTCCTCCCTCTGCCGCCTCCTGGATTCGCCGCGAGCTCGCAGACTCTCTGCGTTCCAGATCACCTTATGCCGTTAACTTGCTCGTGGCGGGGTACGATCTCTCTACCCACGAGCCAAAACTCTACTGGATCGATTATCTGGGCACGATGGCTGTCGTGCCGTTCGCCGCTCACGGGTATGGGAGTTATTTCTCTCTGAGTTTGCTCGATAAGTTCGTGTCCAATATCTGTCAAGCGAGATCAGGATCTTTACAGGGGGGATTATAGGTATCACGATCCAGAGGCCACTTTGGAGGAAGGATTGGCGACTCTGCGGAGGTGCATAGATGAGGTTTCCAAGCGCCTGGTCGTCACACCTGGAAAGTTTAAAGTCAAAGTTGTTGACAAGAACGGTGTACGGGAAGTTGAGCTCTGATTGTCGCCGTTCTCCTGTTTACCCAATGTAATAAACCTGTTGTACGATCTCCACGAGCACAGCGTGTATTCTGGGGTGAACAAGGTGAAATAGATATTTCGCATTGACGCTGAAAGCAAGCACGTCTATTCTACCTACACTACCTAACCTATGGTGTACAAGAGATCGTCTGGGAAAAGGAGAGATGGTGAAGAAATGTTACAGAAGCTACATACGTAAGAGATCAGTCGTCTCGTCATCAGCGTAGAGAATGGGACTAGTAGGATGGGTTATCTCCGGAGAGAAGGGAGGGAGGGGATTGCGTGTCGGCGTAATCGCGAAGACAAGTACTATCTGGCCTTGCCAGTACTTGGACCAGCTTCGCGCAAGCTGTATGCGGCGTGAGTTTACATACATCGCTAAAGTGCCTACATCACCCACTCTCTGCTCGATACTCGGATGGACGGTTTGAGGGCGGAGGAGCTGCGCCTCTTGCGGGGGAATTCAACGCTGACGACTGTGGGTGCAGGGGCGGGCGGGACAATATCTGTATAAGCTTTGGTCGCGGTTGGTCGCACAGGTGCTGGGTATGACTTGGACCGTTCGATAGGCTTGAGCCCAGATGCTGATAACCAAGACGGACTGAGATATCGATTATAAAGGACGCGAAGGAGAGTGGCGCACCCTCGAGCAATTTGGCATCCGCCTCTTTGTGAAAACTGTCCACCAAAGCCGCATACCGTTTTACCTGCCAGCCCATCTGCTCTGCACGGGCAGCGTTCCCCTGCGACAATGCCCACTTTTTCTCTTCCTTGAACCTCCGCCGTTCTGTGTCGGCTAGTGACGCCTTGGCGCGTAAGTTGGCGACTTCGCGTTGAAGGGGTGTCATCTTGGACTTGGGATGGATCAGGTCCGAGGAGGTGATGGAGTCTGCGGTGATGATGGAGCGCGATTCCCAGTCGCGCATCCTCTTGAAGTCTTCCAGCTTCTCGTCCTTGTGTTTGTCGCGTCTGGCCCGGTCCCGGTCTCGCCCACCACCCCTAGCGACCTCCTTCCCCTTGTCTCTCGCCGGCTCTACGTGACTATTGGTCCTGGAAAACTGTACCAACCGTCTGCTTGGCTTCCTTCGATAGTGGTGGTATTCTGGAGTGGGTAGCCCCGCCGCGCCTCCAAAAATGGACGGGCGTCCATTCTCGTCCTCGAGAAACTGGGAGGCGATGTCGGTGATGAGGATGCCGAGGGCGACACCCAACAGTGTGCACGCACACCTGCTCGTGTCCCAGTTTTGTACAAAGTCGATCAAGAGCCTGCCGAGGATCCCGACAGACGCTGCCCAGGCGAATTCGACCTGCCGCATGAGGAGGTAGTACACGGCAGTGCCTTGCCATAGGCCTAGAAAGACGAAGTCGGGGATGGTTGAGGAGTCATAGTGGTAGACGAATTTGTTGATGAATATCCGTGCTCCCAGTCCAAAAAAGAGTGAAGGTGCAGTGGTGATCATGTACATGTCCTTGGGCGTTCTTGTTCGAAGGAGTCGCTTCGACCGCAACTTGTTTGTAGTTGTTTGTCGCCCAGCAGACGTCAACACTTTCCTGGTGCGGTACATGACGGTCTTTTGTTTGCAGGGTATTTCGGACGGTGGCGCTGTTCTCCAGAGTCGAAGGTCAAGATGGAGGGTAAAAACATCATCCAGATCGGAAATGAATCCGTGACAAGTGGGCGGGGTGAACTTGATGAAAGTGATCTAAGTACGTGCGTATTCGAAGGCTACGGACGGGCATCCAAAGGTCAAGATATACCTTTCAATCCTCCGTTTTTTATGCCCGTCGCTGATCATACGAACGCAGTAGATCGTCGGAAGGCTATACACGGGAATCTACTGTTGTTGTGAATACCCCAAGCACGCTTTCGTCGACATCCATGGACTGGTCTTGATTAAACCCACCTTTTTGCGTCGCTTTGGAACCGAGGAACCACAGAACAGAGTCTTCGTCCCCCTCCCCAGGACCTCGTGCCGCTTCCCAGGGCTTTCAGTTTCATAGTTTCGAAGGGAGGGATCGTGGTTTTCCAGACTTCCGTCAGCAGTCGGATGTGATAGTCAGCTTTACAGTCAGCATCCGGATCAATGTAAGGCGATGATCCGTCTTTGTTTTCTGCAAAGCCCGGCAAACCTACGGCTGACAACGATCAAGGGTTTGGACCTTCCCCGCCGCTGCCCTCGAAATTTTCTGCTGCCTGATGTATTACAACAATGGCTCTGACTCGCCATTATTGCTGAGGTGACTTCTCGGGCCTTTTTTTTTGCATGTGCTGTGTGG
>Ga0307512_10002728_pt1 | contig 21610 bp, 16 predicted proteins | sample 14_EM_MG_FD_200267 | JGI IMG/M metagenome (GOLD analysis project Ga0307512, IMG submission 200267) | Populus trichocarpa ectomycorrhiza microbial communities from riparian zone in the Pacific Northwest, United States - 14_EM | ecosystem: Host-associated > Plants > Roots > Unclassified | place...
ATGAGAAATAGCACTGGCAGCAGTCAGCTTTTTTTGCAGGGCCCTGCAGGGCCCGGCAGTCCATAATACAGTCACCTGTATTTTCACAGTCCGTCCAGGTGAAGATTGTGAGACCTGCAGGCCGGTCGGGTCAATGTGAAGCCGGGCCGGACTGGCCGTCTGAGGACACTGAGTAAGAGATTTCTTGCCAATAGCTATACCCCAGTTATCAGCCCTGTAACCACGAGAGGCCATCCAATTCATCCGGAGCGCGATTTTTCCCGATGCGAATTAGGGGGTATGTGACGACTCGGTCATTCATGAAGGCATCAGTGACTTGCCGCATCGAGGTTTGAAAATACCATAAGGATAGCGCAATCCCTCAATTTGAACAAACTAGGAGCATTGTATGCATCCCAACATGTAAGGGCCACGTCTTCTCCAGCGACTCGGCACGTACCATTAAACAGCAGGTTGGTTAGCCATTTTAGTTATTTGTCTGATCAACGCACCCATTATCACTATATGAGTGTCCTGCCAGGTAATGACTAGAAATTGTCGACGTGCATAACTGACGGTGTAACGGAACAAGACCAGAGTGTCGCTGCAGATCTGCTCTCTGGTAGTGAATTAGAAAGTGTATTTCCTCTATCGTAGAGACTTGAAGCCAGCACCAGATGCCAATTGACAGCAATAGCATTTCTAGTGTTGTGCTTGAGGTTCAACATGGTGTCTATTTCTCGGTGGAGCCTGACTACTTATACTAAGATGCTCATACATCCAGCTCTAAAGCCATAACAATCTCAATACCGTAACATCTAGCATCAACTATGTACAAGCCAACTTTACCCGGAAAAACCCGCAATTGCTTTGCATCAACTACTTTTGAGTCCACCGCGAGCCAGCAATGTCGTTTAGAGTCCCCTGTACATGTCATGAAATCGGTTGTTCCGTTGATCCTCATCCTACTCAAACTCAGACTCTTCATTGCAGTTCTCTTCGATATCTGACGCTTCTTCGCATAACATCATCTCCAACTTATTTTTGATTAGATATCTGAAAGTAACCAAGACTAGCTGTCCTGAACATACGCAATAAATCAAGGCGAGTTCCCCATTCATTCCTAGCACCAAAAGTGGGCAGATCTTGTCCGGCAAAAATTACCGCCTTGGGCGAACATCGTGCCGAACAATAACTGGCAAGATAATGCAACCATGCGAGCACTGCTTCGTAATAAAGCCGAAGTTAGGATCTGAGATCATGTTGATGCCGTCGGCTGGATTACTGCAAGTCTAATCTCTTCTCAAGCCTTGACCGACACTGGGATACTCCCCTCATTAGTAATCCCTCCATACGCACAACCTCTTTGGGTTCGACTCGTTCCGGTGCTGAGCTAAAGAAAGAGAGGTGAGCAGGCGTTTGTTTGTTTGTAATCATTTATATTCGGCTGCTTGCGGTCATGACATACATCTTCCTAACTTTTCCTCGCCACTTCTTGAACCAACAAAGGAAAACAAGCAAATTCGTAGCCCCCTTCCCTACCCTTCCATCCCCGAAGTGAACAGGCGTTGCTGAACAGGAGTTTGACTGTTTGCTGATGCCTGACGCTGGGGTTGGTTCTGATTCTGGGTCTGACGGAAGCGCAGGACCGTGGATGTTTGTCGATATCATCTGCAATCACCGTGGAGACTATTTTCCATTCCTTCCAGAATTGTTTTCGTCCCGAGCGCCTTTATGATGGCTACCAGCTCTTTGGGATCTATGTAGACGCCGTTGACAACCCCCTTCCACGGCTTTATGTCTTTGGAGGACAACTGCGGCATGTGGTAGCTTAACGTATAGTTGAGACAAGGTAGGAGTGTGCCAAGACGCTGCAACCAAACGCAGCCAGTAAACCCTCCCTCGGAGGCCACCAGGCAGCTACTGCAGTGTTCTCAAGTGGTCAGTCCGGTCAGATTTAACTTTCCCAGGAGTCCACCCGCCACCAGCCTACGGATTATATACGACGACTTCGAAGAATACCTAGCTATACACATGATTAGACGTCACGTTAGACAACGACTGCATGGGACACGTCTAAAATTTGCAGACCGCGCAAACTCAAGAGTAGGGATGGGGATCTCCCCCATCTAGTCGGGTTATCCGGAGGGGGAGGGGTCAGCGAGAACTGTCATACTCTAGATAGGGTGGATGTGGGATGTGGGAAGTTCGTGGGTTGCCGGTGTCAATGCGCACGTGATCACGTTAAAGTTCTGTTCCTACGACACCAAGGCTGTCTCACCAAGGGCCGGAGAAATTCTCCGAGGATGCGCATGCAAGCTAAACTCATGTAATACTGGGGATCGCTGCAAGGATAATTCACCGAACGTTCTAGAATTATCAAACATTTGCATCAGCGACAGCCGGCCTCCCGGTGCCGCGGCACAACACCACGCACCCCGCATTTCGCCAATACACAAGTCGCCGACAACCCCGTACGTAACACATACATTCCAGCAATTTAATATCCCCGACCACGACCACACCTCCCCAACCCCGTACTCTACACCCAATCCCTCGTCCCGCGCAAACCGCGTATACAACACCCACAAAAGATTTTTTTTTCCCCCAAATATACAACACAACCCCTACACCTCCCGCACCCACGTAATATGCTTCATAATCTCAGCGCACGACGAGTTCTCGGTGACATCGCCGTGCACAATCGCGGTCTGCAGCGCCTCGAGCTCCATCCGCGGGCGCCCGCGCCCCGAAGGCGCCGCCGGGATCGTGCCGTTCTTGATCCCGCTTATCACTGCGGCGACGTACTCTGTTGCGGTTAGCGGAGAGGATGTAGGGGGGCGGGGGAGGGGGTTACTGGGGAATGTGCATTGCGGGAAGTCGGTTTGGCGGGAGCGGAGGGTGGGGAGTTTTGGGTAGTCGGATGGCATGGTTGTTGCTGGGGAGAAAGGAGGTGAGGGGGAGGGGGATTTATACGCTGGCTGGCTGGGGGAAATGAAAGTGGGGCCATTTTAATGTGACGCGGGTGGCGTGGTGGCCGCGGGGAAGGGGCGTGTTCGCCGATGGTGTATGTAGCACGTGCGTTTCGGGCGGCAGGCTGGGGTGCACGGATCATCACTCGATGTGTCGGACGAAACGGCGGCCGATATATTTTGTCCGGCTGCTACTGGTTGTGGGTTTGTAGCATAGGGTGGTTTTTCAGCTCCGGGTGTAGGGTGGGAAAAAACGTTGGGAATTTCGTGCAGAACTGACCTCAGTTGAACCCGCGTGAAAAGTGCGAGCTTTATAATTTCGGCCGCCCGCCATTGTGTTGGGTGAAAGTGATTCGCTAGCTGAAGAGCAGCTCCACCGCTTTGTAATTGGTCAACTTCTCGCAGTTTCATGCTATCAGGTTTACTACTTGCTCACGGCTGGGGTGATCACCAGCTCGCTTGCCCTATACCCTAGTCGACGTTCAACTTCAATGCATCCCAGCACGTTTGCTCGTTTTTCGGTGTTGTGGGACGAAGTGTGGAATAGGGGTGTAAATGGCGGGCGTGGTTAGTTAAAACAACTGGGAAAGACTGCTACCAATGAGAGGAGCAGCCCAGAACGGCACTAACCTTCCATCACCACTGATGCACCAACTACTCCGCCTGCATCAAAAGATTACCACCGACGGTTTGAACCTCTCCCATCACCGTAACGGTACCACGAGGGTTCCATTCCCTTTGTTTTAGGTATAGTTATATTACCGAAGGACGTAACAGTGCCATGACTCCTGGTGCGTCCCATCCGAAAGGAATTCCAGTCACCTCCAGGTCCTAGCTTTGTTTCGGCCGGATGTTTTATCTGTGGCTGTCACGATGACAAGATCCGGCGACTTGTCAGAACTTGAGGGGCTCGGAGATCTTCCATAAGCCGGAAACGTTGGCGACAGAATTGTCGATAGCGAGCTGTATTGAGGGAGGTTCGGTTGCTGTGATAGGGCGTAGGTAGTGGATGAGTATGGGGTTCCTGGGAGAGGGAGCATTGGATTACGAGTGCAATGATCTAGTCTTGTATGGGGTCCATTTCGGTTGCAGAAACTGGAGGGGTAGTCTTGAGGTATAGTCAGAAGACTCGGGGGTGAACTGTATGAGTGCTCCTCCGAGAGCCTAACCTGGATTTCCTCCGCACTTATGGAAACAGAAAATACCCGAGTCAAATTCGGCGTATAATTCCAATGGCACCGTAGAAAAAGGGTAAGGGCAAGCACCGTATGAAACCTTTAATTCCGCCTTCCCAGACTGCAGACCCATTGTCACAACACTCGCAATGAAAAGGGACGGATTTGTCCAAAGCTCAACATACTTAATGTTACATTGACATTATTCGCAAGTTACATTTACAATCCGCTACATGCAGCCATTAGGATGGTTTCCATAAGCACTCTCCTCCCCAATACCCACATCCCCACATCCAACCCCTCGTTCTCGAGGTATTCCCTTCACCGTAACCACATCCTCCAAGTACACCACCGTACCGTAAAGATGAATGATAGCCAACTGAACGTCAAATATTTTTTGTAACTTGTACACGTGTATGCGTGTGTATAAAGGTCATAATGTCTATTTATCAGTAGAAGGCTACCTTAGTACGTACACCAGATCTACCCTATGCCCTAAGTCCACGCGAGAGCCGTACTCTATTCCCAAATCACCATAACAATATTGTACTGATATATCATACAATAGCGGAACTTGGCTTTGTACTATATGGTTCACAGGGTGCCGCTCAACGACCGCCTCAGACTTGAGGAGCTGTGGTTATGTCAGTTTTACACCGTCGTAGACTGATACCGTGACTCACATGATGTCCCTGAAAGTTTGAACCACGATCCTATCGTGGCTAGCAGACAGTTCTTGGACTATCTCATTGAACAAGTCGTTTTCAGCTGCGGGGGTGTGTTCGCTACTTCCACGATGAGGTCGAATCCACACCCCAATCCCCACAGTCGAAGCCCACTCCGGGCTTTCCTATTTCCGTATATTCTGAAAGCCACCAAGCCTCTTCCCGTACTCCTAGATTTCTGTCTGGCTCTCTTCATCATCCGGGAGCTGGCGAGGTTTCCTCAGTTGATAGAAGAGGAAAGTAGTCCACTGCAATCCTTGCGTAGTTCCAAAAGCGGGCCACATTAGCCGCCACGACTAAAGCCAAAAATTCAATTGAAAGGTATTGTATCTTAGCTCAAAATGTTTGTCAATAGATCTAGATGTGTCAACATTGCCATAGTTGTAGGACAGAAAGGGAGAAGGTCTTTGAGCAAGCTGGGAATCAGTTGCAGTAGACCGTTCAGAGAAATACTGCAGTGTACTGGTCGAATATCCATACGAGGATTTGGATTATTGCAGCAGCAGAAATCTGAATCTGAGAAACCTCATTCATCCCTCCCTGAGAAACCGCTCATTGGTACATAGTTAGTATGATACAATGAAGCCAATAAATATCGGTTGAAAGGGGATAACTGGGCACCAACATAATCTATTTCCATAGTGTCGACAACCAAAGAAGATGGGAGTGAAGGTCAATTCGTCAATTCCAATCAAGGTAGTTGATGGTCGAATCAGAAGAAAGGAGTTTTCGAAAATCTCAATCGATGAAACTAAAGAAAGAAAATTAACCCGATAATTCAATCAACGTAGTTGATCATCGAATTGAAAAGTATAAGGAAGAAATAAAGGAGTTTTAGCGGAATCGTTACCTCAGATTCCCGAGCCCAAAATGTCGCCGGCAGCCCTCTGCACAGGCAAGCCCCCAAGTGATCGTCGGGTGTCAACAGCGGTCGGCATACATTTACCACAACCTGCAGATGTCTTTGAAGCAGCCAGATATCTGCAGGCCGATCCGCGGATCCACATTGGCAATGCGGATTACGGTGATAATCGAAGTGGCGATTTCGAAAACCGTCCAGGGTAGACTAGCCAGGTTGAACGTTATATCTGACCGGACTAGACGTTTCGGAGCAATTAAGCGGGAAATATCAAGAGTGTCAGTATGTCAGTTTGTCGATCGGATTTTAGGTGGTGATACTGTTGACTTACATGGATCTCAGTTGTGCCTCTTCAGCGATCCTGGCATACCCGGTGGAGAATTGTTTTACCAAACCTTTCTCTTTTATCTTTATCTTTTTTTTGTCTTTCATTCTTTGTTTTTTCATTTCATCCTTACTAACTTGATGTAGAACAGCAGTTCGTAGGTTAGTGAGACGATTAACATAAGGAAAGAGTGTGGAAACTAACTTCCACAGCGGACGGAGGCGGAGATAACACCAGGAGGAACGACAACACTAGCCCTTCTTATACATGGAATGGTCCTTTCCCAACGCATCACCTTTGAGCCTTAGTGGAAGCACTCCGGGCAAAACATTTTTCGCATATTTTAAAGAGTGCGCGCAGGCTGGCTGGCCGCTTTAGGCTCTCTAAAAAGTCACTGATTTCTTTCCATTTTCCTTCATATTCCTCTACTAGCCTTTGAATGTTCAAGTCCCGAGACCGTTGAAAATTGGTCTCGAGGATCTCGAGATAAACAGTAGAACTAGGTGTCTAAATCAAAAATCCTATCAGCTTCTCCGTGATGCAGAGATGGAAGAAAAGGGGAGGGAGCTGCAATCATACTGTAGGGTTGATGATAAGTACTAGGTAGGTATGTTTTGATGCCCTGGCTGACAGTCGACGACTGGCATTGAAGTGGATTAAAGCTGAACCCGACGAGCGGCGGATGGTGGATGACTAGAAGTGTTGGAGGAGAGCAGGGTGTTTGTGACTATTTATTCAAGGGAAATGAAGTAGGGCTATGTGACATTAATATCCCTCTTTGTTTTTTGGCCCACTCTCTTTACTTCGTCTGGGATGATACATAGTTACTAGAACCTTCTTTGGTTAGCGTAATTGTAGAACAGCGCCACGACGATCCACCGTTTCTATTGGGCGGATTTCGGGTGCCGTCATCACGTGGCATTGGGTTAGGGTTGAGCGGCGGAGCCGCATGCACTTTACTTTTTTGTTTTATTCATACTGTATTCACTCTAATTAGAGTATGACAGAACCTAAAGACCCCCCCTCCGCCTCCGGGCGAGCCGGCAAGATGGCGGAGCTCCCACCTGCTACCCATCGTCCCCCGTAAACATGCACTTTACTTCTTGTGTACGTGTCAAATAGATGAATAGACAAGTCGATAAACGCATCACCAATTTGGCAGCTGCACCATAAGTCGCCGTATGCTTCCATCTGCGCCAGGATTGGTCCAACAGTTTCCTACTAAGTAAACCCAAACATAACCACCTTTCCCTCGCTCTTCCAAGCCACACATATTTCGCCGACGCTCACCTTCCCACCGTACCTTCACACCACTTATATATAAACCTCCCATCTCCCTCCTCTCCCCTCCCTCCTTTCTTCTCCACACACACATCCCACCTCCCAACCTTATGCAGCTTCAACAAATTGCAATAGTACCTGATTTATCGGATTGAGCTAATGGTCGCTTGCTTTTAATGGTTGTAGAGGGTACGGAGCTGTGTTAGAATAAAGATAACTTGGTTGGTTTTTTGACTGCAGCTAAGTGCACTTTTCTGACAAACAAAGATACCGTGGAGTTATATCTTGGGAGAGCAGATGGGTGCTACATACCGTACATATATAAATAGACAGATGGATTTTGAGTGGAATTCGACGCGTGTACGTCTGCTACTGTGCTGGGGATTTTGATGCGAATTCTCGTCAGTCTGTCTTGTCTCTAGTAACATGAGTTTAATGGGGCTTTGTCTTCAAAGCTGTACAGTATCACCTAGATCTTGGGGTAGAAATACAACTAATTACGACGTCTGAACTTGGTGGTGGGCACGAGACACGTACGGAGCAGAGTATATTTAAGTACAAGACTACATAGCAGGGTTGAGCATTCGCCGATAAGACTTGATATCAATATATATCGGGGTCCTGAAACCTTTCAAATCTACCTTCGAGAACCCCAAGACCTACTACATTTACCTACATTGACCCCGAAGCCCACATAATAAAACTAGGCATCTTCCAGTGTTTATCGCCTCTCCCACTCCTCAATCTCAGATACAGTGGGAAGAGAAAGCGTGAAGAGCAAAGGAGAAACACAGCACTTATGTCCAAACCCCAGAATTGTATGGCAGAGTCCGGGCCCGGACCTCGCAACACTTATCACCTACAATAAAAGTCTCGAGGACATCTTAATATTTCACAATAGACTCGGTCCCGTTGGCACTCACTCCAATCAGGACCCGAGGCGTCTCGTCTTTTGCCCGTAACTACCCGAGTCTCTATTTGCATGACACGTTTTCCTCTCTCAAAGCAGCTTCACCTCACCTCACCACTATTCTCTTTGTAGTCGAACAATCTTTAGATCACAAGACAGCACTCGTTTAATCCCGCACTAGCAATATCGCATCTCAAATAGCATGCATCAATATCGTTATTACCCCTCTCCTCTGAACTGATAAGAAATATACACAAAAAAACCCCACCTTCCCCATCTATCCCCTACCAAGCCGAGCAAACCGAAAAAGTAAACAAAACAAGACCACTCACATAAACAAGACATGTTAGGCTAAACGATCGCAGTACAAATAGAGAAAAATAACGTAAGAGAAAATAAAAGTAATAATGGTACGTTGTATAATCCCCACGAAAGAAATGCAATGCAATGCCTCCACAGTACCAACTCCCCTGCAGTCTCATCTACCAAAACGAGCACCAACCTATCAAATATTAGCTCTTCCTCACCCACAATCAAAACAATAACATACCAATATAATGCTGACAAAGATTCTCCAAATTCGTCGCCTGATCAATGAGTCTAGCAACTTGTTTTGGAACCTCCAACTCCTCATCCGGCTTAAAATCCGTTCCGGTCAGTTTTGCTTTAACCCGTTCCAGTACCTGTATCGCACGTTGATTCTGCAATTCCGGTTTCATCCTCTGCGCCTCGCTCTCGTCGCTGCCCATATGTCTGAGCCTCTGGATCTCAGCCGGGTCTAGCGCGGCAATGACACTGCGTCTTCGTTCCATTCCCGCAGGCACATCGAGGGTTGGTGCAGCCGGCGACTCCTTTGTTCCCAACCGCCAGTGCATCAGCGGGTCGTGCATAAATGCCTCTAGAACAGCCATGAGGGATTCCTTATTCTCTCTGAGGACTTTCATGACAGCTTCGCACGTGATTCTGAAGGATCCTTCGATATTTGAGACTTCCATAGCGTACGTGAGCATGCGGGTAAGACGGAATGGAACTTTTTCGGGGTATTTCTCGCGGTGCATGGCGACCTCGAAGCAGTCTCCAAAGTCGATGTGGATTACTTTTCCGGTGATGCGGTGGAGCATAAGGTTGGAGGGGTGGCGGTCACCGAGGCCGAGAATGTACCCGACCATGCTCATCACACCGAGGGAACGGGTGTAGTTTGTTCTGCGGTCTAGCCAGGCTTCGGAGGATTTGCTCTTTAGCCAGAGGACGCGGTAGAGGTCTTGTCCGGTCGTATTGTCAAGAGCGTAGCCAAAGACTTCGACTTTTTGCATTAGCGTTAGGTTGTCGTAGTCTGGCGCCATTTGCAACATGATCCGGTGCTCGATGTTGAGAAGTATCTTGCGGCTCTCACGGTACTCTCTGATCAACACATGCAGAGTATCGGAATCCGGTACCCAGCCCAATAGCCCCGAGTTCTGAGACAGTGGGATGACTGGGTATTGCTGGATGTTGAGGTGTCGTTTGAAGCACTCTGAGTCAACGGAGAGGAGGGTGTTAACCAATCCGAACAACTGCATTACTCGCTCATCCTGTCTAATATCTTCGTGGCCCTTCAACGCATACTGGTATGAAACGCCGTCGCTTCCCTTGATTGTCAATTTGCGAGGCCGCTGCTTGGAAGTGATGACGTTGAACGTTGGCTCAAAACTCGTAATCTTGACAACGGGCTTGCCGGTGTGGTATGTTCCTGGCACCGCCAAATCCAGATCATGGGCTGCAAGAAGCTTCGGAGACACATATTGTAGATCCAAGGTGGTGAGCTGGGGTAGCTGTCTGCTGATCTTCCTGAAAACTTGGTAGTAGAGGTCCCAGGCCTGATTAAGGTCTCCGACCTCTTTGGTGCGTTTGTAGGTCATACACCACTCTTTGGCGTCATGAAGGTCTCGTCCGAACGCTTGATGGAAGGAGATTTCACGAAGGGTCTCGGGTCCCTAATCTTGTCAGCTTTGTATCATCCAAAAAGCGTAGAAGAACCCACTCTCTCAAGCATCTCATGCAACGGCTCCAAGGTTTTAAACATCATATCGGGGTTGTGATCCCCAAAGTATAACCTACTAGCCTCTTCCAAGCCCTCATGCCAAAGTTCATGCCACAGCACAGCAACCCGAATCAGCTCCTGACTGACAATCTCCGCCTGCTCCACTAGTTTCGACGAGTGACTCTTCATGCTATCCATGATCTGCACCGCCGATGTTTTCCTCCTCGACAGCTGTGATTTGGCGGCAACAGTGAGGGGATAAACGAGTGCCTGGGGATGGTTTCTTCCCACTTCGGCCAACAGTTGGTGGATTGTATGTCTTACGACTTGATCGGGCTGGTTGATTCTTGCGATGAGTTGGGGAATAACCTCGAGCCAAGTGTCAACACTGATGGTATTGAAGCCCTCCGTCACGCAACCATTGACCTCCGAATTGCCGCCATGAGTAAACCAAAGTGTCAAAAGACGTAGGGTATCCTGGAGAGAGCTGCCGGATGATAGATCGATAGACTTGAAGAACCCTTGAATGGCCGGAATAACATGCTCTCTAATTACTGCAACGGAAACATCGCTTGGTTCATTCCCAGTGGCAGCCGCGGTGACAACCTCAAAGTTAGCCAGAGCCCAGGCATGCCATGCCTTGTACCAGTCCTTGTGATATTGCGTCGCCTTGTGGTACGAGTCAAGGATCTTCGCCGCAATCGCCGGTTCCGTTTGCCAGCTTTTGTGTAGAGACACTTGCCACGTTCCTTGCTTCAGGAAACACCTCGCCAACAATCGTGTGTTCTCGATGACATGAGGAACAATTTGGGCCTGCTGGGGTCCACCGCCATGCTGCACCATTCCATTGGCCATACCCACCCGCAAATCATTGGAAAGCGAATCGGTAAACTCCAGCAAATGGTTGATCGCTGCCTGTTGTGACCCTGTAGACCACATGAACTTCAACCGAGCATATGTAACCTGAGGTGGAACCGTTGCAGTACCGACGTTATCGATGGTACGGTTGGATGGAAGGAGCGAATTAAGCGACTTCTCTGCCAAACCGATTCTCCCAGATTTTCGACACAGATTCGAGAACTTGATCCACATGTCCATATTCTCCACCGGCGAGATGACGAGAGCTCGTACTTTCAACATTCTCTGCCAGACCTCCACATTGCGCTGACAGCCCTTGAGGCGTTTGGTCCAGGTCCGTCGCATAACCTCCTGTTTCTCGGGCTGATCATGGCACTGTTTGTAAGTAATAATCTCCTCAAGCTCAGCTAACATTTGGACCCGGACGATAACACTATAAGCGCGGTTGTAGCTCTCACCGACAAGAGCACTCAATTCGGTATCGAGCCCCTCTCTCGCCTTCTCGATATGCTTAGCTGCCTCCTCGAAATGATTTCTATGAAGTGCTAGGATAGCTCCGAAAAAGCTTCGATCAGGCGAGTGCTCCTTCATGACACCGATGTACTCATCCATCAGGCCCCACTGCCCAAGGCCCCATGCAGCAGCAGCTGCCAATGGTGCGATATGGCGCTGGACGTCCCTATTCGCATGCCGCCATTTCTCCTGCGCAAGGGACGATAGGTGATCCCATTCGCCCAAGGCATGAAGACAGCGCATCTTCCCCATCGTGATGTCGATAGAGTTGGGTTCCGTCAGTTCCTTCTCCTGGTATGCCTTCAGGGCTTCCTCCCACCGTTGCAGTTTCTCAAACCACGATTCGCGTAGAGGCACATCGCTGTAAACCTGGGCTCGTCGTAGGATACCAATCGCGGCATCCGATTGTTGTAACAGGTTGTTGATACTGATCAAAGCTTCAATAGTGCTAGGCTGAGGCTCTTGTAAGAATTCGAGCTCTTTATAGTGCAGAGCTTTGGCGTAAGCGTGACATTTGGCAGCATACACCCCTAGAGTTCTTATGTCGATGGGTAGCGCCTTATCGTCATGCTCCATAAACTCCGCAAGGTTCAACAAAATCTGCAGTATCTCAGGGGGGATATTTGGTGACACGAGAGCAGTCTCGATCGATCGCACAAGTTCTTCCTGGAATTGGTCATACAATTCCGTCCAACATGAGACGAAAGCAGCATTGAACAGATCTCGGGCTAAGGGGTAGTAGGCTCCAGCCAGACCAGCGCAAGCTCTTAATGCGTGAGATGGACTTTGCTTCAACAACTCGACACTGAACCTCCGGATCCACTCTTGCCAGTCTTCTTTTGTCGATCGTTGGGAAGCCTCCCAAGCAGTTTTGAGGTGCTGTTGATTGACGGGTAGCTTCTTTGGTCCAAAATCGGCAAACGACACCTCATCCGGTTTCTCTGCAAACTTCTCATCTGGGCTCAAGTCCTGAGGAAGCGGTTCACCCTTCAACAACTTACTCACTAGTAGTTCGTAGTTCGTATGTTGGATCTTGTTTATCTGGAGAATTTTGTTGATCATGGGGATGAAATGCGTGTAGTCGTGCCCCAGCTGAAAGACGAGAGCACAAAGAGTGTCGAGGGCAGACTGTCTCAGTTCGTTCGAGGATGTAATCAAAACTCTCGCGAGAGGGTGTACGATCCTGGAAGCGTGATCCGAGATGTTGACCTTTCGGGAAAGCCTAGCAATCGTCTCCATGGCGGCTTTCCGAGTTCCAGCCCGCTGTCCAGGCTTTTCGATCAACCGTACAATTACCGGTATGATGAGATGCATATATTCCTCGCTACTTGATCCAAACACAACGAATGCATGTAAGACCTTCTCGGAAGTCGTCGGTGCCGCGGGACTGGTGGTTTCCAGAACGGAGAGCATGAGCGGAAGTAGCTGTGCCAAATGGACCTTGAACTCCCCTTCCAAAGAATGCGCAATTGACTCGATGAGATTCAGAATGGTCCCTTGAAGCGTGGAATTTGGATTCCAGTAGTCACGGACAAGTAGGAGGATTTCGGGCAAGAAATTCCTAATATGCTGCTTGACGATAGAGACCAACAGACTCAAATTATTGAAGTATTGGTCGAGTTTGCTGTTCGGGCAACTCCGAGTGACAGCGATAAACCCAGGAATAATTTGCGGTAAAAAGGTGACGCATTTCAGCCCAAGTGTTTTAAAGATATTCATAATCGCCTCGATGACCGAAGAGTGGTGTTGGCCGAGCGATGGATCTTTCAGCATATTCATAAGAGAGTTGATAACCACGGTGGGATAATACTCCTCGTTCGACGGTGTTAGACCATTCATAATGAGCGAAACGTCTGTCACCGAGTGGGCTTGTTCCGAAAGATGGGCATCGGCACTGTTCTCGACAGTTTGGTGCTTGTACGGGTCAAGCGCACCAAGAATTCCCATGAGTTTAATCGTCTCCTTTCGTAGTGTCGTATTCTGTTCTGTCTTGACAATGTTGACCAGGATGGTGAGCAATTGGGGGTACTCTAAATATGGCTCAATAACGTATCCAGAATTGCTAGCCAGCTGTCCAAGAGTCCTAAGCGCCGCGTCTCTCTTCGCCGGAGAGCTTTGGTCTTGAAGAGTCTCGATGATGAGCGGCATCAATTCCGGGATATAGGGAATCATGCTCTCGCCTCCAACCGTAGCGAGCTCACCGAGAGCCGTCATGATACTCGAGGCAACCCCAGCACTCGGGTCGCGAGCTTTCGGAAGTAATACCGTAACCATTGGTTCAACATAGGGCTGGATGAGCTTCTGCGATGCTGCAACGAGATGACTGAGCAACTTAGCACTTTCTTCCTTGTTGCGGGAGACGTTTGAATATTCCAACTCTGTTAACAGCTGGATTAGAGTCTTTCGGAGCGACGGCATAACATAGGCAGGGTTGTGTAATGTGAGGCGTCCGATAATAGTAATTGCAGCCTCCCGAATAGCGAATACTTCGTCGTTAAGAGCCAGAAATAGAGAGCGAACATTTTCCGCCTTTGCCAAATGACGGTCGAATCTCGCATCAAGAGAGAGGAGCACGATCTTCCGGATCTCGGGGTCTATAAAGTCAGCTTAGGAAGTAGCACTTCGGAAAAACGGGCCTAACCTGGATCAGCGATTGCAACCGTCAGGAGTCTCTCCATCACTTCTCCGACGACTTGAATTGCATGGTTACTGGTCTGATAGCAGATGGGATCTCGGACAAATAACTGGCAGCAAGTAAGGGCTGCCGCCTTGCGGACTTCCGTATTGTCGTCTTCAACGTATCTCATGGCAACATCTCGCACAAATTCATTCAACACATGATCTAGAACAATCAGAAACAACCTTGGAAATATTCATGATCTCGTTTTGGGGCATACTCGTAAAATCAAAGCTACCCAGCGTGTGTAAAGCCAGAGTAATCTCTGCGTCCCTCTCCTCCGCGGAAACACCATCCTTATATTGCCTTGCTACAACAGGAGCTGAGGGCTGGGCGTTAACGGGACTTCCCAGAGGTTTAAATGGCCTACCACTCAGTACTATGCTGATCATATTCAGTAACCTTTCCTGTATTTCCGGTAAAAGCGGTGGAATGTAGTGTGACAGGTCGACAAGCGCTTGTGTGAGTTTAACACTCAGTCCGCAAGCAAATATGAGGTCGAGAAGCTCATGCATGTACTTGGTCAGCGCCTGGCCGACAGCAGTCGCAAGCATACTGATACATTCGAATATTGGCGCCTCCTGCTCTGCTCGCTGAGCTCGATTGCGACCTCTTATTGAAAGTCCTTCCTTGATACTGGCCAATATGGCATCGAGATATGGCCCCATGCTGCTGCCCACCGCTAACGCAACATCTCCGATGGCTTTGTATGCCGCACCGCGTTCTTCCGGGTCCTTCTTCTTTAGCTGATTCTGTAGGTGCATCATGAACTTATGGAGATAGTTGCTGACGAAATCCATCGGGCTATATTTTGCCAGCGAGGGAATCATCTTAATCGTCAACCGCCGTATACCCGGATCCCGATGATCTTTAAGTCGTAAAACCACGTCGCACGAATCGCGGTAGCTCTCCTTCATGAACATCCCCGCCGAATCCAGAAGCTGCAGGTATATTAACAAACTCCCGTGGATAGCATCCGTACTCCCCATCCTGAGTCCCGCCTTGGCCTCCTCTAAAATCTTTGAATACCATGCATCTCTATTCTTTTGGTCTCGAAACTTCATAATCGCTAAACACGATGCGAGCGCTTCCGCGGCTGTCTCCCGGATGAGCACCTTTGGATCTCGAAGCGCTACCCATATCAGGTCTAGAATCTGTCCTATAAAGCTATAAATAAGCGTGGGTGAGCTTCTTGCAAGCTCCCGCAACAGCAGCACCGATGCGAAGCGGCGGTTCTCCTGCCGATCGATCTGTAACCACTCTAGCGCCTGCTTCATTTCGCTCTCCACCAGTTCCGACGTCAGCGTTCCTCCGGGGGCGGCGAGCTGTCCCAAAGTCTTTGCCGCGAGCACCATACAGTGATTATCGTTGCCGCGCATGATCGAGCGTAGGTAGTTTGCGTATCTCGTTGTCTTCTGTGTACTGTCATCGTGGTCGACATCGATGAGCACTCCCAGCGAGAGGATGCCTCCGATTTTGTCGGCGCTGTCATTGCTGTGTATGAATTCTGAGACCTTCCGGTTCACTTCAGCGTAGTAGTATGGTAGTCGCTCGGGGAGTAGCTCTGTTTAACCATCGCCCTACGTCAACCTTGCGAGTGCAGCTGGGAAAGCAATAAAAAGTGACTTGGCTAACCTCTCGATGAAACCTCTAGATGTATCTTCAGATCGTTCGTAGCCTTTTGTCGCACCTCTTCATGTCTAGATTAGTTGAGGCGGCGTCAGCACTGCAGCCTCCTACTTCTCGGGGGTACTGTGCGACGACGTACTTGCTCCGGATGTCGATGAATATCCTCTCAAGTTGGCTGGCCATGGTGGCCGGGCGACGGGTATTGATGTGCTATAGCTAAGGAGATGGTAGCGATGTACGTTTGAGATGAAGGAGATGGGCACAGGCAGCGCGAGATGTCCAATTGTCAGGCAGAAGCGGAGAGTTTGGGGTGTCGGTCGCGCGTGGGAACCCCGTCTGACAGCGTGATCGCGGAACAACGCTAGTCTAGTCGCATCCCTGTTCTTGCGTAACCACCACACGGCTCTCCCGATTTAGACCAGCCTGTAGACGCTGAGAGCGATCGAACCACCAACCACTCCACGCCGACGACGAAGCTCAAGGGGACGATAGACTGATTAGAATCTCTACAAGATTCTAGACACTGTAATGCAGTGCAGTCAGCAGATAAACCCATCACCTCAGGATGCGAAACGAAAGAAGCAAACAGATTTCCTGCTTCTTTACATTGGAATCGATTACTTTCCAATGTATGTAGTCATTCTTCACGACCAGGGAAGCGTTGAACTTTGTGATAGTTAATGTAATTATGATGGAAGCAGCGGAGGTGTGGAGGGTACGTAGCGTTGGCTATTGGTTTCTTAGATCAACGAGTTAAAGACAGGCATTCCCGGATAGTTCCCATATGACTGCATGAAGGGCCGAGCCAGACTATCGATGATTCAGCGGTAGCTTGAAGAAGCCGATTTGGGGAAAGCAGTCGTGATTGGGGGAAGCTAGAACTAGCATGATAGGAACGCAAAAGCCGATGGAGGATTCAAAGCTCTAGGAAGTATTTTAGATGCTGTAATCATCGTAGAACTATCATTTCTAGATACGGTAATCAAATGAAATACATAAATTAGGATCCGAATTCCTTACATATCGAGGTGGAATCGATTACAGAGTATCTGGGTATCGATTTTCTTTACTTTGGAGGCGTTGATCATAAAGTATAGTACACCCATCGATCTTGTAAAGATAAATAGAACGGACTGAACAGTGATATATGCAGTAATTAGTTCGACAGTATTTATTCTTAGTTACTTTACGCCATTAGCCTAGAATATAATAGGAACCAAAAGCTCGTAGATAGAACATACAGGTAACAAAGGTGTTGAAGGGGAACGTTATAATCATAATATCCCGCAACCTTTTTAGATGTCTAGATGTTTCTCAAACTTTGCAGGTGGTTTGATGTTTTTCTAGCTAGATATCACGCAATATAATGGATTTAGTGCCATCCTTCAATTCTCCTCCTCTTTATGTGTCACATCGAAGATTCCCTCAACACCGAATGGTAGTAAGTTTAGGTGCCCAAGCAGCGTTGATCAATTCATATTCATTTATCCGAATATAAGACCGCGATCAAGTATACGGGTTCTACTTATTCTTTATCTAACTTCCTATCTGCAGTATATATAGTATTTATCAAGCTGTGCTATACGAGCCAACCGAAATCAGCCAACCTAACCTCACCTAAAAACAACCAATCAAACTAACCGAGACAGTCAATCTAAGCTAGCCAAATAGAAGCCAAAGACATTTGATACAAATAGACCGAGAGACGGTCGAACTTAGCTAGCAAAACGGGGGCCAGAGACGGAACTGGTCGGAGCCGGCTGATTTGGCTGGCCAAGGGACAATCGATCCAATTGGCCGGGAGTTGATTGACTACGATTGATCTGAGCTGAGCTGACGGGAAACGTCATCTCACTTCATTTTGAACCATTTGGGAAGGGAGGGTGATTGGACTTAGAGTTGGCTGGAATCATCAAGTTCCGTTTGGTGTTCTCGTCTTTCCCCCTCGCTTTAGTCATATCTGCCTGCACAAAGTGCTTCTGCGCCCCTGGTCCGACAAAACACTGCTAAATTCAAAAGTTTCATCACTTCCTTCTAGTTAGATTACGAATGATGGTAACTACTTAAGTGTGTATCGACACAAAACCAGCCCGAATAGCAACAATAACAGTAGAACTGGCAAAGGCTTTTAACTGATGTCCACAATACCCAGCTCTCTCAGCAAAAGCCACCTCCACCACTCGAGTCTACCACCCACTGCACGCTTGGCACTTTTCCCGACACGTCCCGCGCGTCAATATTTGCCCTACTATAGATAAGAAGTCTGATCACACCCATGTATTTCACTGGATTACCAGACTTTAAGGCTAGTTCGGCAACATCGTGGAGAGGTGTTCTCAGGCGTCGGTCCGTAACATTGACAGATGCTTCCCGCTGGACCTATTTGCCTTAGAAAGGTTAGGATTTGCCCCTTTGTGTAACAACGTCCGACATAATTCAACGTCGCAGTTGAAAACTGCATGGTACAGTGCCGTACTTCCAGCCATGCTGCCGAATTCGGAACCCGTCACTCGAGCATTTATCCTAGCCCCAAACTCAAGCAATAAGGCGCATCTGTCATTGTTTAGTGTAATTTCGGCTACTTCACATAGGAGCGGCATTCCAGCCGGGCTAGTAATACGCGTTTCCTTGCAGTTTGGGTCGGCGCCCAATTCTAAACATTTTCGGGCCGTATTAAGATCTTCCGAAATCAATACTAGATGGAGCAACGTTTGGTTATCTGACTTGAGCAGATCATCAGTGATACATTTCAGTAAAAAGCGGCAGGATTCCGACTCAAGGACCCAACTGAATGAATCATTGACTGCCTTGCTGTCCAGATGGGCCCCATATCGAATGAGTAATCGAACAATATCCTCAGCCCTCAGAATGGCACTTGCAAATAACCCATCGCTCGCGTTGGCCTTGTGGTCAAGGAGTAACTGTGCTGCCCAAGGACAATCTACCAACAATAGTGCGGAATTCAGGAGTTAGGTTTTGTACGTCTCGTAGTTCCCACCATTCGTAGAGCTCATGGTGTTGGGATTAGCTCCTGCTTCTAAGCTTCTAACAGTATCTCCATAACATTCTCGTGCCTGAATGCTGCGGCTATTGGGCATAACTTAAGATCTTCGCAGACCAACCTTGGTTCCGGATTTAATTCTGCCCCTCTCGATAATAGGAGTCGAACAATCTCCACATTTCCTCTCGAGGCCGATAAGGTGAGAAGATGAACTCCGCGCTTGTGGTCCATATCAAAGTTGCTGGGAAGGATATTGGCCAACTGATAATTACCAACGTCCACAGCTACACAAAAAGGCGTCTGCGCACGCCTATTCAGCTTGAGAGGATTGATGCAGCGCTTCAACAACCTTGTGACTAGATCTACACGTTTTTCTTTCACGGCCCAGTGTAGTATGGGATTGCCGTCTAAGTTCGGTTTCAGTGCATCGACTCCATGATCTAACAGGAATATAATAAACTCATCCGCTACTTTCACCCTTTTGTGCATCATTTGGATATACATGCTATCTGGGGTACTATATAAAGAACGTTCCTCCCGAGCATCCTGACGAATATAAGTCGACAAAGCCAGCGCCAATTTTCGTCTTCAGAAGTTTCAAGAAGGGTAGGTGGCCGTTGACTACGGCCCACCGGAACAGGGAAAAGTGTGGCATTAAGCCCAAGTTATCGTTGGGTAACCACGGTCGAATTTCGAAAGGGAATTTTTTTCTGAAAAACCAAAGCCTGGAGAGACAACCAACTTTTGAGATTCACGTGGTTTCGGTAAAATTGATGGTGTGGAATGGCTAGGCCTCGATTATGTAGTCTAAGAGACGGTAGTTTCTACGGTAGAATTGCGAAGGTGGATCAGTAAGTAAGCCTTGCAAGTGCTTCCCGTGATTGATGGTGTTATTCGACTGAGTCAAGTTTTTATGGCAAGTGGGCAACCAAAGGTTTGCGAAAAGCTTTCCAGTAGTCCCAAGTACTTCGAGCCCTTTCCAAAGTCCGGCCTCTAGCACATATAACGGTGCAGTGGGTACCGGACTACTTCGAATGAGACTCATCTCAAAATCGTTGAAGCAAAGGTAAGCAACGCAGACCTCGCCAATCTCCACATCGGCACCCAACATACTAAAGTGAAACTCCGGAAGCGCGTTGGCGATGGGTTTGGAGAGAAGGAATTCTTTAACCGTGTTGTGGGCCAATCGCATCGTTCCGTCAGGATCAACGACGGTCAAGTTTGTGCAAGCTTGGATAACACGAGAATCGTCTGCCGGAATCTTTCTCCCTTCCCAGTGAGTGTCTTCCGTCGAGAATACGATCGCTTCCTTCAATCTATCAGATCGTTACGCTCAGTGAGGTTGATATCTACCTTCAGTTCAGCCATGGAAAGAGGGCGACGTGCGCACACGATCCATTTAAAGATCCTCTGTGCAATGACTGCCATCGACTCATTTCCTCGTTTGTGGATCTTCTGAGGGGCCCGGAGATAGGTTTCAGCTAACGTGCATGGAATATTACGAATGGCCTGTCTTTTCGCACTGTCTGATACTTCGGATGAAATATCTGCAAGTTGAAGTGCACCCAGAGGAATCTAAGATGACATTAACAGCGGAGTGGGGACCTTCGACGAGTAGACCTACAGCCCCTGAGCACCATCTACTAGTGCAGAGATTATTTCATCGATCAGATCTTTGTCTGAGACCACTAGCTGTCCTTCTGTAACCATGTTTCCCACGGTTCCACGAACGTAGGAATTAATGTCCGAGCCAATGTTTCCCGCAAAAAGGGGAAACTGCTCAAATTTCCCGGCCTCGAAGTACTTCTCAAGTCGGTATCTGCTCGACTAGATACGAAAAGCTTGATTATCCCTTGCGGATAGCTTGAGATGGTTCTGATGGCTTCCAAGACATCTTCTCTATCGTCATCGCTGCATTCGTCAATACCGTCAATAATCACGTAAGTTCGAGATGTTTTCTCAAGTTCACTAATGGTGGAGGGAAATATATCCAATAAAGTCGTGAAATTCGGGGTGGTAAGACCAATCTTGTACGCTATATCAATCATATTCGCGATCTTGGCCTACATAGAGCACTGAAGCAATATCTGTTTTGCGAGACTGCCTAGAATGGTGCCAACCTCGAGGGTACGCATGTCTGTGTGGTCGCAGTAAAGGTATACGACATTGCTGCTAAGGGAAATCTTTGAGATGGTTATATCCACTACGGTCGATGTAAACACTGTTTTGCCGCAGCCTGGAATGCCATAACACCACAATGAGCTGGAATTGGATCCTTTGCCCCAATTTTTAAATAGTTCTAAGTCCTCAATCCATGAACCTGTTCCAGGGTATCTCGCCCTTTTAATTGTCTGTGGCGAGATTGGTGGTCGAAAGTGGAGAGTAACTTCAACCGTCCAAGCCTCTGCATCTCTTAGACATTGTCAACCCATTATTCATATAAGGACACGACATGTGTCTTTTTCGATTCTGATTGGTCGTAATTCTGTGGCTGAGTGGCTGATTGTGGCAAGTACCTACCACTTAAACTCAGATCCCAAATGGCCTGCCCTTTTAATCCCAATGAGTGTTTGGCTCTGATTACAAAGTGTCCTACACACAAAATGTGGACTATGTCCTCTTTCACCTCCCAGTCTTAGATTTATGATATCTCTTATATTGAGTCAGAAATTGTGAATCAACAGCA
>Ga0307512_10002729_pt1 | contig 21606 bp, 15 predicted proteins | sample 14_EM_MG_FD_200267 | JGI IMG/M metagenome (GOLD analysis project Ga0307512, IMG submission 200267) | Populus trichocarpa ectomycorrhiza microbial communities from riparian zone in the Pacific Northwest, United States - 14_EM | ecosystem: Host-associated > Plants > Roots > Unclassified | place...
TCACCAGCGGCGTTGGTGGGTTGGGGGGGGGGACAGAGTTCATGGATGGAACGGTATTTGGTGTGCAGCAAAACTAGAGACCAAAGAGACGATGCGATTACCGGGCGGAAAGACCAGGTGCAGAGGCTAAAGACAGCAGAGGACGGCAGCAGTAATTTTGAGGACGACGCTGCGATGACCGGGCGGAAAGACCAGGTGCAGAGACTAAAGACAGCAGAGGACAGCAGCAGTAATTTTGAGGACGACGTTAGGCTTCAAACGACGAAGCCCATAACCTGTTAAAACCTAAACGTGATCCTCAGTCACTGTAACATGTGTGAACTGAGGGAAGAGGGGGACATGCGTGCATACGACGCGAAGGGGTCCCAAGTCACGTGTACACGAAGTGAAGTATCGTGACCAGAGGTATCGTGACTGGATACTCCTCGAGTCGGCCTTCCTAATCTGGGTCCTGCGCTGCGAGAGAGTAATCCACGAAAAAATCCACAACCACCAAGAAATCCAATCTAGATGGCTGCGCGCGATTAACTCGAGACTCTCTGAAGACAAATTAATAGCGACCAAAATAAAAAGAAACAAAGGGTTCACCAACCTTGTGGTGAACACCTGGGAACATGTCCTGGCAAAAGAAGGGGACCTCCCGAACAAATGGATGAATATGAGTGAGGTTTTAGTGGGTAGTAGGCCCCGGTCGTGAGTACATGAGTACTTGACTCGTAACCCTGAGCCCCACATTATCCCCAAGCTGGGATGTGCGTAAACGCATTTTGCCCTCACCCCGGTCCTAGCGGTCCGGCTACAGCGCGCCAAATGGGGCTGATGATCGTCTCCCGCCATCGGGCAGTTTTCTCGATAGATAGTTTATTGTAGCTAATTATTGAGAATACATCGCTTTCAAAAAAAAAAAAAAAAAAAGAGTTAACGTGACTGGGTTCCAACACGATGAATATTTGATGAATGACCGTTAATGAGTCTAATGACCGTCGGATAGTGATTGTGTTGGGTCCTTGTGTCGCGCTGCCACTGGAAGGAATCATGGAGATGAATATGCCTCTTGTCTCATTTTCTTGCCTTTGTTACGACTTCAAGCTTCAAGCTTCAAGTATCAAGTCTACATCCTCCCTATCTTTCTTAAATTTACATTGATACTGTCCAATGTCATGGCGGGTAGGTGCAAAGTCTTGATCCACCGTCAGTCACGGTCACATCACGTTGCCAACTTGCCATTGACTGTGCCCCGGAGAAGTCCCTCGAGGGGTGAAGAAAAGTTAAGAGCAGGCTTTTTCTTGTTCCGCATTTTCATGTAGAAAACCTCCAAGCTTCCACAAATAGGTCGCAATAAATCTGTATGCCATCCATAAATACCGCCACATCACGACATATCACAGCACCCATGGCGACAGGGAACGGAGTGACCTGGATACCTTCCAGAAGGAGAACCGAACCCGAGTTGTACCAGGATCGAGGAACCCGTTTCTATACATCACACTACACGTTGTCATCCGAGTCGAGGTGCAAACCGCTTCGTTTTTCTTGCATCTCCGGTTTATCGTGCACCTCATCGTCTGTGCTGATGCTAGGGACATGACACACTGGAACCGATGTCGAATGCTGGTCGATGAATGCGTCCACATCCAACGACACCCTGTTGACTGGAACCGATATGGCATGGATGCGCTTGGTCTTGGAGAACATGACGCCGCTCTTCTGTATATTCTCTTGCGTGCTAAACCAACAGTGAGCGGGAAAAGGGAAGCAAGGAGAGAAATCCGTACGCGTTGGGCGATCTGGAAGCAAATTCTACCAAACAGCGGTGCATTCGCGAGGCAGCAATCGACATTGTGATGAAAGAAGGGACTTGGAATATCTGTCACGGTTTTGCAGGAATATGTAAGAAATCAAGGGTTTCCCCCTTCCAACAACACGGACGTACGATGTTAAACTCATCTAATTATCAAAACACTGACTGAGTTCGATGATGGATTGACAGGAGGGGGAACAAAATTACCGTTCAAGTTCAAAACAATCAACACCTAGAACGTAAAATGGTAATGACTGAAATGGAGAGGAGCGTGAAATTGACCAGACGTACTGCTGGCGGGATCTCAGCGGCGGCAGCAAGCAAGATCCAAGTGATTCCCTACGAGAGGAAAACATATCAATGAACCGAAGATAACCACGATCAGCAAGAACTGCTACCGAACCTGTTTCCAGAGAAATTGGGCCAGACCAAAGGTGCCACCACCACCTTGGTGCAGGCGAAATAAGCCAGCAAGCATAATGAAAAGCAAGGTGGTGTCGGTGATGGCCATAGAAATAAGGGTGAGTAAATTGCTCTTGGTGTTGAGGGGCACACATGAAGGTGGTTCCCATGCAGAACGGAGCTACGGATGGGATAAGCGAAGAGGACTATAGATTAATCGAAAGTGACTAGGCACCCGCGCAGCACCTGTTATAGTTCCAGGCCGTGTTTGGTCTAGTACCATCAGCATAAAGGGAGAAAGCCTGCCTTGGATAAGGAATACAACATTGATCCCCCACACACTGATTGTTGTCACCACAACGACCCTATTTCTGTTCCAAATCGCAATGCTGGAAGGTGCCTAGTTGGGATATTGTCGTACAGCAGAAACATGGACGAAGACATACACGCGAAGAACGATCAATAGCGAGCCGGCTGCCGCAGTCAGGTAGCAAAAACCCTAGAAAAAGATAATAAGCAGATGCCAGGCTTTCCACTCTCAACGATGGGAGGGCGTTGGAGTAATTCTCACGATCGTAAAAGAGAACCAGAGCTTGATATCGCGGATGGTCAACAGCGGGATGACAAATCGATGTGGAACACAGTGCTCACCTGACAGTCAATTGATGTCATAACGTCCATGCCGACGAGGCCAAGTATAACGGAAATGAGACCGGTCACGCGTGTCAAGGAGTAAATCTATTCGAGCAAATCAGTCCGTGGCTCCTGTGTGAGAACAAAAGTGAAAGTGAAGTGTTGACCAGCACGTACCCATATCGTCCAACGGTAGGGTCTATGTCCACGAATGACCCTCCATTCGTAGTCGAGGGTGGTAAAGAACTCCCAGCTGTGATTGAGGGTTGAGTCGTAGTACATGTGGAAAGAAGCTGAAGACTTGCAGATAAATACCGCTCAAGGCGTGCCAGAACTTCACACGAGCCCCTATCAAAAACGGATCATTGTACTCCGCAGGCACCAGAATGTACCGTTGTAAAAGCCTACACACATTCACTTTGCGCGATTACAGCGGGATCGTGGAGGTTGGCCATCCCTGAAGCCAACAGATGGAATAGAGGTGTGTAGAAATAGGCTCAGGGTAATGTCGTTCCTTCAATCACTTGCCGACGCAAATTGCATTTATAGTAGGTACTTCTTCCTGTCCAATTGCGGGATGTGTCACAGAATCCTCGTCCTGAGTAACTTGAAGGACATAACACACGACTGCTGCGGAAACAGTGACGGCGATTGTCGAATACGGTATTGGTCCCTACAAGTCATTGGCTGGACAAATATCTGCCATTTTAGTTAGGGATCGAGGGACCACGGAATGACAGCTCTAGCGCCTGAATGACCTTGAACCTAAAGCATGTCAATTACTTTTCGTTGCTGTGATTTGTGTTGTGTTTCTATTTGTATATAAGCATGATGAAATATCGAAGGAACTTGAAAAAAAAACACGATGGTCGCACCGTGACCACATTTTGGCGAGAGGGTATATGTTTTGTTGAGCCACCAGTCGACAGAGACGAAACGACATGCAACCTACTAGTCAGTAAATCCGAGTCTGAGCCGATGACATCGCGCGATTCGTGCAGTGATCGACGCGACTACTCGGATCACTTGACCACCCCGAAGCTCAGGGAGTGAACGGGGTCCCTAGTTCAATCTCCATTGGGTGCTTTATCCCCATCCCCGGTGTCAGCGCGGCGTGTGGAGGTCAGACACGGAGTGCTGTTCAGGTGAAACATCTATCAAATCTGACAGACGCCTCAAATGCATGGGGTTTACCAGTTCCGTCTCCGCGTGGTCGGGCGTTTACCTGGCCAAAGGCAATACGATTAAGCCCATCGAGGTTAGCGCAATCACAGGCATGCGCAGTCTGTAGTAGCCGTAACTTAACAACGACTACGACAACGTAGGAAAACCTTCATACAGGTTTCGCCGTACGGACGAACGTATAAATAGGAAAGCGAAATTTGATTGGTTCCACTGGAAGTACCACAAAACCAATCGGAGGTGTCCGAATCCTCGGCGGAATGCGAATTCTTGGTCCATCTCCATAATTCTTGTTGGTACCGTGACAGTATGCTCACTCGTGCCTCGATCATCCCTCAAGCTAGGCCTCAAGCTTCCACTCATCACTATCGATTGGTGCGATACAGTATCTCTACGGTATGGTTACGTTTCAACCCCACAAAATTTTTCACTAGCGCATACGGTGATGAGAAGTATGAAGAACACATTTCTGACGGCGGTTTTTGGTACGGAGTTACTCATTTCTTCACGCCCCCCTCCAAATTGTCACCAACTTGAAGGCTGGGGCCGTCCTGTTCCCTGAGCACCTCTGGGTCCTCATCTGTGTTGATGCAGGAGTCATGACGGCTCGTCTGCGGTGCGGGGTGCTGCTGAAGGTCGGGCCCATGGTTGGGGCCCATCCGGTTGAGTGAGACCGATATGGCATGGGTCCGCTTGGCCTTTGGGAACGTGAAAACGCTGGTTTCGTACACCCCTAAGGATCCGGAGGAAAAGTCTACTAGTGAGCGGTGCATCCGTGTGCCAGCGATTGTCATCGTGATGAGGGCGGGCGCCTGGAATATCTGTGATGCGGAACATTACAAGAGTTAAAAAAAGCCTCCCCCATGGATAACAATAAGAACTTACGGAGCTGAGTTGATCTAGTATTCGGAGCAGAGTCGCACTCAATGGAAATTCCTTATAGGTAGGTGCAAGGAGAACCACATTACCATTTGAGTCCAAGATATTGAAAATCTATGACGTTAAACGGAGATGAACGAAAAAGAAGACCCGTGAGAAACAAGTTGGCCTTACTGTTGGCGGGACTCCAGCAGCGGTGGCAAGCAAGAGCCAACAAACTCCCTTGTGTATACATATCAGTGTGTTGAACGACCTGGGTTAGGGAGAGCCGCCACCACACCTGTTTCCAGAGGAGATGGGTCACACCAAAAGCGCCACTACGGTGACGGCGCAGGTGAAGCAAGCCAACAAGCATGATGAGAAGTAAGGCAATGTTAGTAACAACCATGGCGATGAGTGTAAGCGTGTTGCTCTTGGTGTTCGCAACCACACATGTAATTTGGGTAGGTTCCCATGCAGAGCGGATCTGTAGGTGGGGTAAGTCCAGAGTGTCCCAAATAGTTGAAGTGAATTTGTTCACCTGCGCGCCACCTGTTACCAAACCACGTTTGCATATGGTTCTATATTAGGCCATCCGAAAGGAGAAGGAGAAGAAAGGACTTACCCTGGATGAGGAACACAATGTTGATCCCCCACACAAAGATGGCGACAGCCGTAGTAACCTTATTTCTGTTCCAAATTGCGATGCTGCATGACAAATAAGTGCCTGTTTCGGGGGGATGGTCGGAGTGCGGGGGTGTAGGCGAAGACATACATGCGAAGAACAATCAAGAGAGAAGCGGCGGCCGAGGACAGGTAGGTAAAGATCTACGGAGATGATAACAATAAGGTGTCAGGCGTTCCCTCCCAGTAAATAGGAACGCATAAGAAATAGTTCTCACAGCTACGAAGGAGATCCAGAGCTTAAGATTGTGGCTAGTCAGAACTCAGATGTAAGGAGGCAGGCGCAGAACCATCACCTGACAGTTGATTGGGGTCCTAAGATCCGCACCAACAAGGCTAAGCATCACGCCCAAAAGACCGGCCACACGTGTGAGGGAATATATCTATATTGAACGAGTGGGATCAGCCAAAAAAAATCACCAATGTGAGGAAGCCAAAGCGAAGCGTTGATCACTACGAACCCATATCGTCCACCGGTAAGGGATGCGACCACGAATGACTCTCCATTCGTAGTCGAGAGTAGTGACGAATTCCCAGCTGCACTTATAGAGCTGAATTGCATAAAACACGCAGGAAAGGGTGAGACCATACAAATAGAGACCGGCCACAGCATGCCAGAGCTTCGCAGGAGACCCTGTTCCAAGGAACCGGATCATTAGGCCTTCTATGCCCCAGAACACTGCTGCAAAATTTACGCACCATCATCCTGCTCAACCACAGATGCATCATAGGAGTTTGCCATTCTAGCAGGCGAGCGATACGGTGGATATCTGGGGCAGTGGGTTCGTGGTAACACCACACGATGCACGGCCTGAACATGCTCATTTATAGATACTTCATACCACAGGCCATGTCACACCATCGTATTTGGAGTAAGTTAGGCCGTAAGGCATCACCATTCAGCCTGCAGTCCTGTGGAAGGGAGATCAAATTTTCCCAACATAAAATTTCAAGTTTCAACATGGAAGGTCCCGCACCTAGTATTATGAATCCAGGGGCTATGTTTCAATGCTTTGATGCACGAGCGCTCGAAAGTTGTCGAACTAAAACATCACAACTATCATGTCTGGTACAGTACAGATGTGGTCCGTATATCTGTTTGTACTATCATATAGCGTGGCGTGAGACGCCAGTCCCGGGCCAGAGCACATGGTGAGCGCTGTGAGCGGTCAGATGACTGGCATGAATGGAGACACTTCGGCCCGCTACCTCCGGTCCACAGGGTTGCAAATCCAAGCGCGCTGACTCGTTGCTATCGTAGCCCCGAGCTAGAATAGTGCTAGAATGCTGCCAGGCCAACGAGTGCTGACCATAGGCGTCTCCGCGTCCTCTTCCCGATCTTCCCCTCTTGCGTACTCTTCCCTACCTTTACGTCCTCATATTATCGTCGATGGCATCTGCATCCACCAATCATGGTATTGACGCTGAGGACCAACGACTCGCCTCACGGCCTCCTGGTGTGTGTGGCGCTCTTCCTCGTCAAAATCCGTCCAGCTAGAATTGCTCACAGCTCTAGAAGAAGAGGTCCGAGCCACTGAGATACGTGAGATGAACGAGACAAGGGTTGAAGTTCAAGTATTGCCAGCTTCTACCTACCAAGACCTCGACGTCACTCACGTCAAGGAACGGCCAATCTTCTCGCAAATCGCAGGTGCTACATCCATTTTTCCCCCCAGATTGACATGTCTTACTAACCCCTCGATGAGTAGGAGGCGAGAGAAACAAGAGTGGTGGCACGAACATCCCACAGTTCAGGCGTGAAGTATCGACAAGGCAGATCCCGACGCAAGCCGCCCTGGGGGAGAACTATTCTTCTGAGGGACGAATCGACCCTAAACTTCGTGTGTATTACTGAACATGGACGTCTGAATGATCTTATACAAATACAAATGGGCAGCGGTATCTCGTTTTCCCATCGATGGTAGCCCTGGGCTTCGCGACGGTGACCATAACCGAAAACATGAAGAGATCCGCATGATAGGGGATTTCGATGGCAGCGCTAACGCATTATGGGCACTTTATGGAAAGGAGGCTAAGAGCTACGACGAGGCTTGCATACAGACTTTGAAGGACGATATGGATGGCGTCCTAATATTCGTGCGTTCATATTTTGTCCATCAGTCTACCGAATTTGATCGTGTCGATCTACTGTCCCACAGGCCGGTTTATTTTCCGCCACTCTCACCTCCTTTATTATCGACAGCAAACAGAACTTGAGGGCGAGCCCAGCGGACCAAATGGTGTACTACCTCAAACAAAACGTCGCCATCCTCGCTCAGATCTCTCAGCAAGTTTCCTCTATTGCTCCACAGGTTCCTATCCCTTCCGCTCCACCACCTCCTTTCTCTGCTTTCAGCCCTTCGTCATCCGACGTCCGAGTAAATGTCTTCTGGTTCATGTCTCTCGTATTCGGCCTTTTCTCAGCCCTCCTTGCAACACTTGTTCAACAATGGGTTCGGGACTACATGCACGTCTTTCAACGATACAGCGACCCCCTGAAGAGCGCACGACTTCGGCAGTATTTGCATGAGGGCTCTGAGGGGTGGTGCATGCCCGTGGTGGCGGAAGCTGTACCTGCCCTCCTGCACGTCTCGCTGTTCCTATTCTTTGTAGGACTTTGTGATTCGGTGCTGAACATCAACACGACTGTTGGTGTCAGTACGATTATCCCTGTCGGAGTTGGCGGCTTGTTCTATGTCTTCACGGTGATCGCACCAGTGATATATCCACAATCACCATACCAGAATTCGTTCTCGAGCATTATCTGGTATCTGGCCCAGAAATTTCGCTGGCGGAGATACAAAGACCGGGGATTCGACGGAGAGTTGAGGTCCGTGAGTCCGAACATGGCCCAGGGACAGATGCAGCTTGCGATGGAAGAAACAGAGGGGCGCAAAGGGCGAGACGAGCGGTCAATTCGATGGCTTGTCGACAACCTGACGGAGGACGCAGAAATGGACTCATTTGTCGCAGCGATCCCTGGCTCATTTAATGTGGAATGGGGCGTGGACGTGTGGAAGAGAGTCTCCGAGGCCATGGATGACGAGAACAAGAAAACAAGTGGAAACGAACTTATTGCGGGACAGGACCCGAGTTTCTCCACTGGCTTGCCGCTCGTTGTTCGACCTTCACCAACTAGGACCGTCCGCAGCCCCTTCAGTTCGGTTTTCCGTCTTGTCAGGACGCGCGCTCCCAGTGTTCCCGCTATCCATCCCCTGCCTTCCCTATCAGTGGCGTACCCATCTCATGTCTGTCTACAATCCTTCAGCGCACATATTCAAGGAGAGGGCGTTATGCGCGACCTCAGCCGACGTGTTGCTCACTTATTGGAGACGTGCAAGAACCACGGTCTTTTCGCAACCGAAGAACTGTGGCGGAAGCGTACACGTGCATGTATCGAGACCACGGCGTCGCTTGTATGCTGTGCTGATGCTGAACCCAGCTGGTTCGGAGAGATTGGGAATCTGCTTGGAGAAATAGGGAGCGTTGAAAAGGCCCGGGAGTCGTCATCTGTGGGAATGGATGACTCGTTTGTGATGAGGTGGACATGCCTTTCACTTATAGCCATTCGACCGATCCTGGAAGGCGATAAGACGCTGCAATCCTATGCGGGACTTGCGATCAAGGCCCTTAAACAGTTCCAAAATGAAAAAGGCACCGACGACGAACAAGCTGAGAAGAACGCCCAGAGGATTGACGAGACTTTCGAGAGGGCGTGGACGTATCAGCGGCAGTTATACTATGCATTATTTCGGCATGGGAACCTGACTGTAGAGCAAGCGCACGATATTTTATATGACCACGAACCACAGCTCTCAGAACTGGAACGTGTCAAGATCGAAGCCGAACGCATGGGGGATGCTGATCTGTGGATCGACCAGCTCCAGGATATGGTGCAGGGTGCCACTCACGGAATAGTCCGCCAACTACCTGGAACCGATAATTTCCCCTCAGAGCACCTCTCTTTCAGCCAGGCCCTCAATCTATTCGTCGACCCTCTCAAAATACAATTTATTCCGCTTCAAAGAAGCCTCGATGGTGTGTGCTCCCTTTGTCCCAAATTCAGGGGCATTCTCGAACGGAAGGAGGACGACCTGGGATACCAAGCAACGCTCAAGGCCCTTGAAACGTTTGCGAAAGCACCCATTTGGCAGAACGGTCTGTTGCGGCGGCAATTGTGGCGTTTGCAGGACCTTCGTGACGGCGGCGGGCTCGGCTTCACCGTCGAGCTCTTCTTCCTCGCGCTCAGGCAACTGCTGTCCAATTCCGTGTCGCGCGAGTCCCACTCTGCGTTGTTCATCGGCACGTTTCGGGCCATCGCGTCTGACTGGCCCAAGTACAAACGCTCGCTCGGCACGCAGAAAATGCTACTGGCCATGGTGGCGCCTTTCGATGGCGTCATTTCGGGATTCGATTGCCCTTCCCACATCACTGACGAGTTCTTGGTTCTTTTGGGCAATGTGCTCAAAGGACAAACGGGCTCGCACATCGATCATGCCCTGCAAGAGCATTCCACAAACCCAACAGAGCTGGGGTCCAAAGTGATGGCGGTCATCTCTCAGTCGCAGTTATCATTCTCATAACACGCACAATTGGGATGATACAGATGCGTTGCTTGTAATTATAAAGTATGGTTTGCCTCGTGCGGACAACATGCATAATCGTGACAGGGTGGCTTTTCTCTCGTCTCGCTAGTCGGAAATTCATCAAATAGCAGAAGTATGTCAATTAATGTGAGCTACTAGATACCGGTGTATTGAATTTTGTGAAGATTGGGCAATAAAAATGTGAGATATTTGGACACATCGGTCGAAAGGGTAAGATTCGCAACTATTTGCTGAAGTGTCCCATCACCGATACCAATCCATTTCTAATCGATGCCCGTTACGGTGCAAATCCTATAGTACGATAAAACGCTTATATACTGTATACGACCGTCGTCACTGGTCTTACATATCTCTGAGGAAGAGTAAATGCGGGGAGAGGAGGTGAATGTTTACGGAGGAGGAGAGACTGGTCGGATATCGGCTTCACATCGAGGTGTCGCCGCGTCTCATCAATATTGGCACGTGTTCTGGGTTGTTGGCCACAACGGCTTGTAACCGCCGGGCCGTCAGCTCTGCCCGACTTCGATGGGTTGGACTGGCACAAATGGTTTGTTCGATGGATGAATTACAGATCCATCCTTGACTGTGTAATGTCCTCTCAGTGTATTCTCTTGCCGGGCCAGCGCTTAAATTTGTCATTTTAAGGCGTCTTCCGTCGCTAGGGCGACTTCCGGTCAAACTGGTCTTAACGTAAAATAGTCCTCAAATGGGCCGTTGACAGCCCTGATCATGAGATTTTTTCTCCAGCCGCCGCTCAGGGAAGATCTGAATGACACTGTACCCTCTACATATCTTTAACAATTCAAGCCATCCGGAGCAGGACGACATCGACATCTACTGTTCTTCATGGCCCTCAGGGCTATCAGACGCAGCACGGGCAACAATGCGCTTGACTGGATGGTCACCTCCGCTCAGATAGCTTCCAACGTCTCGTCCATGGTGCAGTTCCCACCCACGATGGCGGCGGCGACCCTCCTCCTGTCCATCCTCCGGATCATCGCTGTGAGCAACTGACTCTCTAGCCTTTCCACCTCAAACCGCCTCCCCGCTCCGATATGCGCGCTCACATACACCAACACAGGATTTCAAGTCGAACCAGCAAGACTGCTTCCGTCTTGCGCAGCGGGCCGCGCGGCTGCTCCTGGCTATCGGACAGCGCATGGAGGGAAAGTGGGAAGACGCGCCGCAGTCGTTGTTAGATAACATCCGTGAGTTTGAGTGGTGAGTGTCGCGCGCGTGCTCGCATTTCCCCATTTACTATCTTATTTTTGTTTTCTTTGGTTCTCTCAGCATGCTGCTCTCGATTCGGGATTTTATGCTCAGATCCGCGCAGGCGAAGTGGATCAGCCGATTTGTAGCAAAGGCCAGCATACAGGACGCGCTGATGCAGTATGATCAGCAACTCAGGGATGCGGCCATGTCTTTCCAGGTTCGTTGTCTCCCGGCTTCCATGCTGCCTTTTATAAAATTTGGGAACTGAAATTGAGGTCAGGTTTGTTCCTTGATCGAGATACACTACGCCATAGGTGCCATGAATGGTGCTTGTTCGAGTAATCCTCCTCGAATCACCGACGAAGATATTGTCACAAGCCCGATCGAGTCTTCGGAAGCACTATCCTCCTTGGGCGATTCCTCGTTGAATTGCTCACCTTCGAGTTTCGAGGTCGTGAGGCGATCTCGTGGTTCAGCTGAATCGTCGCATTCTTCTTTTACCCTCATCGAAGCTGACTCGGAGGCTCTGGAACCTGACTCAGAGTTGCCACTACCAGAGACTCCGGTGCCTGCTGAAGAAGAGGAATTCCTTGCCAACATGACCGGAGACACGGACGAGTTTGGGGTGCGCCTATTGTGTTTATACTCCCAGCTTACCTTTAGTTTACGTGAGCCATAGTTCCGCAGATATCACCAATCCGACGTTATAATCCGCAAGGCAAATCGTAAAGCCGTTGGTTGGTTTGCGGGAACGTCAGAGGCACAAGCAGGCGGTCAGAAAATGACAATCAAGAGATACGATGGGATGAAGGACCACGCGTTAAAGGTGCGCTTGTGCGCTTGTTTGGATTATGCGCAATGCTAATCAATCGAAAATTAGCAATGGGTGAGAGATATCAAGATGTTGAGAAACCTTCAGTCTGTCTTCGTTCCGTTGTCCCTTCCATCGGTTCCTGATGTGTAACACGATAGCCATGAAAACTTGCCCCAAATCCTTGGTTATTCTGATGGAAAGGCGCAGACGCCATTCATTCTGTTGGCAAGTGGTACGCACTAGAGACCTCCCTCTTACGTGTGGACTGGCTTATTGGTGATGAGGCAGTACAGAGCCGTGACCTCGCTTCGGCCATGCGGTCAGCGCTCACTACCCGCGGTCTGGCTGATTGCGCCAGCCTTATATTGAAGACGGTGAGTGTGAGAATCAGATCCGTATGTTCTTTGGAAAGCTGAGAATTGGTGCAGTACAGGGACATTGCTGTTCGTTGACTCATGTTCCTGCTGATCTCAAAGGTGAGACGTCCTGATACCCCTCAGTCAGCGATAACGCACGCCCAGCAGCAACTGTCCTTGTCTGAGAATGATGCCCAGGACTTCATCGACGTAAGACATTTCGGCAGATTTCGCGTGTCAATTACTCACCTTGTTCCAGCATGCGACTTATAGTATCGACAGCGAAAACAACGTCATCGTCGGATTGCCACCGCCACGAGAAGGATGGGTGACAGCACGTAGCTATTGCCTCGAAGAATCACTTTCCGAGCGTGTGCTTCAGGTATGAATGATGCCATTTCTCTCTGATTGGGCTCCCAGAATTGCTCTACAGTACCTGAAAGAGCTCATGAACGCGGAAGAAGCCGCGCTTCAACCTGGACCGTGTCAGTCATCGGTATCGCTCAACGTCTGTATCGTGTCGTGGGGCTTTTCAAGCACCACATGCTGATAGATTAACCTGCAGAAATACAAGCAGCTCAAGGCTCTTTTGCATTCTCTCCTTCCACGGCGACGAGAAGGCCCGTGTCTCTCCCCTGAACTAGAAGACCTTCTCGATGACGCGGATGAAGACAACCCGCTCACCCTTCGCGCGCTGCGAACCCTCAGCATCCAACAATCACGCCACGACCAGACATGGAATGCCCGAGCTCCCGTCGGCACCATCGCAGCGGGAGACTATGGGTATATCCCGGGAGACTCGACGGACTTTGCAAACTTCGTACGTCTTGGAAGCATCCAGGAAGGCGAGGATCGTAGTCGGGCGATGGACGTCGTCGGGAAGACTCACGGCACAATGCTCGTGCGGACCAGCGGTTCCAGCGGGTTCCCACAGCGGCAGCCCGCGAGTCCATTCCCGATTCCAGATGAAAAGGAGTGCTGGCCCATCGCGCTGCCTCCGCGTGGAAACGCAACGGTATTCGTACATCACGAGACGGGGCTAGATTCCGTCAACGACTCCTGGCAGTTCCTTATCACGCGTGGCGCGTCACTCGCATCTACGCACGGCGTCGACCCACAGAATCTCATCCTAGGTCAGTCCCGGGACTCCTTCCCCATTTTCTTCATAATACGACGCGTCACAAACTTTCGATGCCCACTCTTAAACCAGTGACCCGGTCGTTGCGCATCGATGACCAACAAGTCGAGGACTGGCGCCCCTCGCTGTTGCCAATTACCGGTATTGGCCATACGACGGGGTTCGGCCCCGCCGCGTTCGCTCCCCCCGCGCTCCCACAGCATGGCCGGTTTGGCGCTGCGCCTGCATTTCCGCATCACGGGGTTGGCGCCCAGGCGCCTCCACTCCCATCGATAGTGTACCTCATCACATCCTCCCGGCCGGACTTCGAGGCCTACATCACAGATGATCCTATGGGCCGCCCGCGCCCGCGCCCGACAGGGTCCACGTCGTGGTGCTTTAGCTGCCGTTCTGGATGGTCAGTCCCGTGATTCGCTTCGTCTATTGAAGTGGTGATGACTGATTTCGTTGTTGCAGTCCAGTAGGATACGTTGACTATATTCAACTGGACGCGGAGGATGTGGTGTTGTAATGTTGTCGATCCTAAACTGATGTTCGACGTAAGGCTGGATTACAACGCTTGCGTAGCGTTAATCTAGTCTGTGCGGCATCATCATTCACGCTGGGTGGTCATTGTAGCGCTTTCGGTTGCTCTTGAGGCCGTTGAACGGACTCGGATGGATTTGATTCCGGGTCAGCTTATCCTGTCAAGGATATCGCCCAAAATTCAAGCGTGATCCGCGCCAAATGACACGTACTCCGTAACGAAGCAGATGTGGCAATTACCCTATTGCATTGTGGCTAATTTCTCAGAGTCTATCTATGGAAAACCTGCGGAAAACGAGGTGAGGATGTTGTACAATCGCACGCTAGATCTCATCGCTATGCAACGATGATGTATATCGGCAAATCAGCGAGGATCTCACGAGCCATCGCGAGATAATATCCGCCGATCTGAATTATTATCGACGGCGTGAATCAGTTGCAATCTCGTTCTGGATCCACAGCGCCCCAGGAAACTTCGCCTATTTAATGAGCGATGTATCTCACGAAGCTATCCAATCTGCGTTTGAGTGTACGAGTCCAGTTCGGTCTGTCAATTCATTCATGATTGGGTACAATCGGTTTTAAAAGTATGAGTAATCCACAACCGTACACTTGATGCATAGGACTACAGTCGAAGCCCTTATAACGCATACCCCTTGGGAGAGGTCTAGGTACTCAAGTTCAAACTTATGTGGCATGCGGGTTCTGAGGGATACTAACAACAGGCCAACTAATAACAAGGCAAAGTTCCGGATTGGAATGTCCAATGAGTTGTTGAGGAATGTGGGGTTTTTGGGGTATGCGTTATAAGGGCTTCGACTGTAGTACCATCTGCTAGTGGGTCCATGCATAATTTCAAGCTTATTTTAGGAGTATGCGAACACCGTGACCATCTGCTGCGTCCCGAGTCATCGCACCCTCTTCCCGTGTCCCATTTGTAGCCCCAAAAGTGAGTGGCCCACGGCACTGATATGTCTCCGAGGAAGTAGATGGTGTTTAGGTGATACAACATGAGTCCCGATTATTTCCATCCGAGTAAGTCCGAGTCTCGTCCCTTCCTGGGCCAGCGTCGATGTGTCAGCCGACCTCGGTTCCCACGCTCGACTGTTATCAGGTCCATCATCCCTCTTCCTCTCCCCAGTGCGGGCGATCTCTCCTGGCTTTATGTCTTCGACACCGACGTTACCTTCCGACTTCCAATTGGTTTTCGACGCTGCCTTGTACAACTATTCCAAACAGACTGGAATAAACCTTGCCACGTATCCCTACGCCCAAGATATTCAAACCTGCCACTCTGCTGACGACCTCCTCAACGTGCTTCAAGACAGGGCCAAGCAGTTCCAGGCATATCGCGATGGGAATCACAAATTGATCAATTGCCTTAAGCCCGTGGTACAAATCCTTCATACAGTTTCCGGCATTCTCGGCGATCCAACCGCTCTGGTAAGCCCTTCGTTACACCGTGACCCCATCTTGTCTGATCACACTCTTTACACCTCTGGCTCCAGGTGCCGTTCCAACCTACAAAAGCAATAATCGCCGGAATCGATGTTCTTCTCACCGTACGTGTTTAACTCCACGTCTTCAACGACGTCCCCGCAACATCTCCGTAATTTAGGCCGCGATTGGAGTCAGCGCCAGTTACGATGCCCTGATTAGCCTGTTCGAATGCGTCGGGAGCTTTCTTGACCGCCTCCGTATCTACACCGAGATCCCGTTCTCCCCTTCAATGTCGAACATTATTGTAAAGATTATGGTCGAAGTACTGTCCATACTTTCTCTAGCAACGAAACAGATCAAAGAGGGACGGTTCAGTAAGACGTTCCATATTCGGGTTATGTCTTGTTAGTCATCCTAGTTTCAGAGAAGTTCGCGAAGAAGTTGTTGGGAGAGACCGAGATCGAGGACGTTCTCCAGAGGCTTGACCGCCTCACCCTTGACGAGGCCAAGATGACTACGACTCAGACTCTTCAAGTTGTCCACGGCCTTGTTACCAATATGAAGCTAGTCATGGACGGTATGTAACTCTCATTTTTACTCTTGACTCCTCACTAAATCGCTGGGATAGTCGGGAAGGCATCTATGGATGGCCTGCAGCAAGCCCTGGGTAAATTCAGCCCGTGATTGATATTATCCGAGCTGACCGGATTTCAAGTCACATTACAAGAGACAGCGAATGAAATTAACAAGATGAAGCGTTAGTTCATCTTTATCTCTGTTGATCGCGCCGATTGAGACTGAATCGTCTCGTAGGAGATCAACTTCAAGAGAAAGTTCGAAATTGGCTCTCTCTTCCAGACCCATCCGAAAATCATAATACTGCACGGGCCGCTCATTATGGTGAAACTGCGGCATGGTTTATCCAAGGCCCAACATTCAAGGAATGGCAGGAAACAGGATCGTTCTTATGGATTCATGGTAAACGTGAGTCTTTATCGCAGACTTTTTGTCACCACTCCTGATCACCACTTGTTGCCGAATCATGTAGCGGGCTCTGGAAAGAGTATCTTCTGGTATGTATTACTCCACGTCGTCCTTGCCAAACACGTTCACATTGCCAATCAGCTCCACCATCATTCAAAGCGTCAAAGCGAAATGCGATCGTGGTCTAGCCCTGATGGGTTACTATTACTTCGATTTTAATACTGTGGCGAAGCAAGGGATCCGTGGCCTCCTCACTTCGCTTCTTTCCCAGCTCTGTGCCAAATCCAATCCATGCCATGACATCCTCTCTGACCTTTATTCGGAGAATATCGCTGGATCGCAACAGCCTGGCAATGATGCGCTCACTGAATGCCTGAAGAAGATGCTCAGACTACCCCAGCAACCGATGAAGTATATCATCATGGACGCACTCGATGAGTGCCCCAACATAACCGGATTTCCGACACCACGTGAAGAGGTCCTGGATCTTTTGGAGGATCTTCTTAAACTCAACCTTCCTGATCTACGCATTTGTGTTACAAGTCGCCCAGAGGTCGACATCCGGAACGTTCTGGAGCCCCTGACATCACTCCGCGTGTCACTTCACGATGAAACTGGACAAAAGCAAGATATCCTAGATTACATAAGCAGTGTCGTTCACAATGACCGTAGGATGCGGAAATGGAAGTCGGAGGACAAACAACTTGTGATAGATACACTCTCAGCAAAGGCGGATGGAATGTGAGTGACCACCACGGCGAGGAATTGGCAAGCTTGCTTACTGAATATCCAGGTTTCGATGGGTGTATTGCCAACTCGAAACTTTGCGTCGTTGTTTCCCCACAGTAATTCGGCGTACTTTGGACGAGTTACCGGAGACGTTGGACCAAACATACGAACGGACTTTACTCGGGATCGAGAAGGAGAAACGAGAATTTTCTCACCGATTGTTCCAGTGCCTCATCGCTTCCTTTCGCCCTCTCCACATCGACGAGCTCGTGGGGGTTCTTGGCATCCAATCTGACCCTGGGGATGACCTGCAGTATCTTGCGGATTGGCTGCCGGAGGATCCTCAGGAGGCAGTGTTATCTGCGTGTTCCACTTTGATCGCAGTTGTCAACGTTAATGGGTCACCAGTTGTCCAATTCTCACATTTCTCGGTGAAAGAGTTCTTGACCTCGGACCGCCTTGTGAAATCATCAGAGCAGCTATCTCGCTTTCACGTTCTTCCCAAGGACGCACATACAACTCTCGCACATGCATCCCTCAGCATCCTCCTTTCTCTCGGAAGTGGCGTAAACAAAACAAAGATCGACCAAACTCTATTTGCACAATACGCTGCGCAGTACTGGGTCGAACATTGCCGTTTTGGGGACGTGTCGTCGAGCCTTCAGGATACAATGAAATGCCTCTTTGATCCAGGCGAACCATCATTTGCGACGTGGACCTGGATATACGATATCGACCACCCCTTCCGGGATCACATGCTCGGGACTTATCCACCTCAGCCAGAGGCATCCCCATTATATTATGCGACACTATGTGGTTTCCATGGCCTTCTCGAACACGTCATGGTGATCCATCCCAATGATGTTAATGTCACAGGAGGGTACCACGGCTCACCGTTGAATGCTGCCCTTGCGAAAGGCAACATCGAGATTGCGATGCTGCTTCTTCACCACGGCGCAAACGTGGACATCGTGAATGAAATCGGGAATACTCCTCTGCATCAAGCAATACGGGCAGGACGTCGTAATATTGTAGAGTTACTACTCGAACACCACGCAAATGTTGACGTACGGAACCGAGAAGATTGGACTCCATTGCTGATGGCATCACGTGAGGGAAATTTTGAGATTGCACGGGCATTGTTACAACACGGCGCAGCTGTGGACGCTTCGGACAACGAAGGCTGGACACCACTGAACGTAGCAACGCGGTTAGGACACCTAGAGGTCGTGAAACTATTGGTACAGAACGGTGCAGTTGCCGACTCTCCGGACGGCGAAGGCTGGACTCCATTGAAGTCAGCGTCAGGATATGGACACCTAGAGATCCTACGGTTGTTGATTCAGAGCGGCGCAGCTGTTGGCTCCCCAGACAACATAGGTCGGACCCCATTGTCTGCGGCGGCGCAAGGTGGACATCTAGAGAACGCGCAGTTATTGATCCAGAGCGGTGCAGTTGTCGACTCCCCGGACAACTTAGGCTGGACCCCATTGGAGACTGCGTCAGGAAATGGACACCCAGAGATCGTACGATTATTGATCGAGAGCGGTGCATCTGTTGACTCGCAGGACAAGCGGGGCCAGACCCCATTGTTTGTGGCGTCGCGATATGGACACCTGGAGATCGTACGGCTGTTGATCCAGAGCGGCGCAGCTGTAGACCGTCCGGACGACGAAGGATCGACCCCACTGGGGACAGCTTCAGCATGGGGACACTCAGAGATTGTGCGGATGTTGACCCAGACCAGTACAGCTCTTGACCATCCAGATAGCAAGGGCTGTAACCCATTGTTTTTGGCATCACGTCATGGACACCTGGAGGTCGTGCAGTTGTTGGTCCAGAGTGGCGCGGCTGTCGATTACCCGGAAAACGAAGGCTGGACCCCGTTGATGGCAGCGTCGGGACATGGACAGCTAGAGATCCTACGATTGTTGATCCAGAGCGGTGCGGCTGTTGACACGCCGGACCACGAAGGCCGGACCCCATTGGAGATGGCATCAACATGTAGACACCTAGAGACCGTGCGGTTGTTGATCCAGAGTGGCGCAGATGTCGACTGCCAGAGCAATGAAGGCTGGACCCCGTTGTTTGCAGCGTCGCATTATGGACACCTAGAGATCGTGCGGTTGTTGATCCAGAGCGGCGCAGCTGTCGACTTCCCAGACAACGAGGGCTGGACCCCATTGAAGATAGCGTCGCGACTTGGACACCTAGAGATCGTCCGGCTGTTGATCCGGAGCGGTGCAGCTGTCGACCGCCCGTCCAACGAAGGTTGGACTCCATTGCTGTCAGCGTCACGATATGGATATCTAGAAATCGTGCAGTTGTTAATCCAGAGTGGCCCAGCCGTCGACTCGCCGGACAACGAAGGCTGGACGCCATTAAGGGCAGCGTCGGCATCTGGACACCTGGAGACCGTGCGGTTGTTGATCCAGAACGGTGCAACCGTCGACTCTCAGGACGACAAAGGCTGGACGCCGTTGTTGGCAGCATCTGGATATGGTCATCTAGAGATCGTTCAGTTGTTGATTCGGAGTGGCGCAGCTGTCGACTCCCCGGATAATGAAGGCTGCACCCCATTAGCCGTTGCATCACGATGTGGGTGGACAAATACCGCCCAGGAGTTGCTTGACCACGGTGCGGACATAAATTCACACAACGCCGACCTCTGGACTCCTCTTCATCATTCATCAGCCGAAGGTCATCTCAGTATTGTAAAGTCACTCATTCGGTGCGGCGCGGACGTTGACGCACGGAACAAGGAGCAGCAAACCCCTCTGCACCTGGCGACGCGATATGGCCGACTTGAGATTTCCTCTTTCCTCGTCGAACTCGGAGCAAGTACCAACTCACAGGATCGCGGAGGTTTGAACCCGTTGCACGTGGCAGCATGCAACGGATACCTTGAAATCGCAAATTTGTTGCTCGAGTCAGGTGCAGATCTCAACATGAGGGATGAAGATAATAACACCCCCTTTGACTTGGCATGCGCTAAGGAGAACCACGAAGTCGCAAGGTTTCTAGCCGAACGACTTAGAGGCCTGGATCGTTTGCATTGCGGAGACATCGTGTTAGGGAACACATCATCCGAAAATACGCAACCAGAACTCGTGCGACCCTCGTTCAGTCATGGGGAAGACGTCAGTTCCCCGGATAGTGGGAAGATGATTTCGTTACTGGGTGCATCATTTGAAGGTGACTTCGACTCTGTGCAGTCATTAATCGACGGCGGTGCGGATCCCAACGAGAGGAATGGATTTCACCAAACCCCGCTACATATCACATCGAAAATGGGAAGATACGACATTGCGAAGGTGTTAATCGACCATGGCGCAAACGTGAATCCCCGCGACAAAGCTGGTCGAACTCCGTTGCATTTTGCGTCAGATTCTGGAGGTCTCGATGTCGCGCACCTCTTACTCGACCACGGGGCTGATGTGAATGCAAAAGAGCAGCGCATGTGGACTGCATTGCATTTTGCGGCACGCAAAAGACATCTCGAGATTGTAGAGCTACTGCTTGGACATGGTGTGAATGTAGACGAGCGGGATGATGATGGGCGGAACGCACGTCAGTTGGCATTAAGAGTGGGACATCAGGAAATCGCTAAACTGCTTTCGGAGTATACCACGAGTAGAGAGTAGCAATTAATCAGCGAATACGTTACCTGCCTATACTGTATAGAACCCATATCACGCTGTGCCCCGCTTCATGTGATGGTCACGTGGTTGTATTTCGCGCAATCTAATCACTGTGAGTTCCGGCGCGCACCGACTTCTTTCCTATGGGCAAATTTCCTCTTCCAACGCCCGTCAAAGACTAGAGTGAGTATTACCCCTTCCTTAGCTACTAAAGGTCATCGTCAAAATGTATCTTGTCCTCCCATACTTTGACGCCTGATCCCTGGACGGTCGAAAGTGCAGCGCGTCGTGTTCCACAGCTTCAAATCTCCCAGTGACCGTCCTAAAATCACTTTATTCGGATTTATCAACTCAATAAGGTCAAAAGTAAATCGTGGGCACTGACCGCTGCCATTTTGGCAATAGGCCATGAGTCAACTCGAATTTTGCTCAGCTCCTGGTGTTCTCACTGAGGATTGCAACGTTAACGTTTTACAAGCCGGTAATCGAAATTGTTCCCAATACACTATGAACACAACAGCTACTGAATCTCAGTAGGCAAAACACCTGAAATTCAGGGTTTTATCACTTGAAACTAAGGTGTTTCCACACTGTTCAGTA
>Ga0307512_10002730_pt1 | contig 21602 bp, 24 predicted proteins | sample 14_EM_MG_FD_200267 | JGI IMG/M metagenome (GOLD analysis project Ga0307512, IMG submission 200267) | Populus trichocarpa ectomycorrhiza microbial communities from riparian zone in the Pacific Northwest, United States - 14_EM | ecosystem: Host-associated > Plants > Roots > Unclassified | place...
ACAATCGGAACCTCAGGTCGTTGGATAGTCCGACAGTTATTCGGGACATCGACGTCATACGCAAATCTGCGTTCGCATCCCCAGTGCTCCGTTAGTGAGAGTTCAAGTAATACCAGACACACATACATGAGTCGTTATCGCCACTGCTGTTCCAACCCTGTCAACACGCCAATCCTTACCTGCAACGTCCTTTCCGATGAGGCGACACGCGCAAGAGGCTCACAACGTTCAAGCGACGATACACTTGTCCAATGCCTAGAGAACATGCTCGAGTATCCAGGACAAACGCCAATCTACGGTGTCGTAGACGCCCTAGACGAGTGTCCAAACACCATTAGCACGCTGGCCCGCTGTGATTAAGTCTATAGCCCTCAGAATCAATGCTCAGTTGCACGAGAAGAGATGACATGCGCGCACATATTCCGCGCTTGGCGGCATCCTTGAAGCGTTGTGGTCGTCAAGAGCGGTAGTAACGAGAGGAGTCTTGTTCTAAGAGCCCTCGTGTACTCATTAAGGTCGAGTCAACGTGACACATTGTGAAAATACCAATACTAAGTGAATCGCCCATTCGGTTGCATGGAGATGCAGAGGATCAGTGGGGGAAGAGAGAGACTGCTGATCGGTCGTCAAGATAGCGGGCTGCGCCGAGTAGATCACGTGATTTATGACTAAACCTTCACGTGCATCTTTTTTACGAACTTTTCGTCTGCCGGGGGGAACGAGGTGGCACAGCGGAGCGGGAGGCACGAGGTGAGAGCAAAGTGGTGAGACCCAACGTCGAACGCTGCCGGAAGGTGGACAGCAAGGCGATGCGGATGCAAGTGCTGGGAACGAAGGCCAGGACAAAAAAAGTGTCGGATATTAAAGGGAATCGGATGAGCAACACGCTGCGTCGCAGGGACGTTCGAGAAAATGCAGATGATATTTTCAGCCTACAATGAGTGCATTTATTTACCCGCATTACTCGCAAGCAAAGAAAATTCTGGTTCTTTCGGTTCAAGTTCTGTGAGAATGCATCGTTGTCAGTACATTAGAAGGTGGACCTCGCTTGAAAAATGGAGATTACAAAACCATAGGAGTGCTCCGCGATCATGGATTAGACTTCGAGGAAATAAGTTCAGTAAGGATCCGTCCATCACTGCCACCAGGGACTCCGAATTTGGCTGCAAAGTATTTCGCTCTGGCCCCGCTGACATGGGCAGCTTGTATGTCCCAGTGATACCGCCGGCGCTACATATACCATGTCATACGGGTATAGGCAATTGGACCTGACGATGTCAATTTTGACGCCGTCTCCCTTCCAAGTCGCGCAAAACAAGAGTACCAGTTGACCGGGTCGAGCGATTTTCCCGGCAACGTAGACGAACCCCCAACCATGGCATCCGTTTTACTGTAAGACGTCACGACCAAGGCCTATTACACTTAGCGCGCCGTTCACCATGTCGAACGTGTCTGCCTTAATCACCAAGGCACATGAGAAATCATGCATTGCGGGCGTCTGTCGCGATCCTCGTCGAGGCGATGTCGGTTCAATCATCCATCGATACCATCCCTTTAGCCCACCCTCGGTCACAATTTGCGTTCCTCACCACCTCCCCCAACTCATTCGATGTCTGCGAGCAGCCAAATATCCGGCTCTTCGACCAATACCCTTACTACGATATTCAATGCCGCCTCCACTGAGTACTACAGGGTCACCAGAAAACGTCTAGACACCCACCCATTTGCAGCCCTGCTTGATACTTGCAATACCCCAGAGGCCGTCTTGAACATATTTCGAACACAAGCACAAGCTTTCAGCAAATTTCGCGAGGGCGATGAGAGATTGATGGCCTGGTTGGATCCGATTGTCCATATCCTCTTCGTCGTTTCAGGAACACTTGGAGAAGGTGCCGGGCTGGTAAGCCCCTAGTTCATTGTTTATGTCTATTCTCTAACACCTAGTCCTCAGCCATTCTCACCTGCCAAAACGATCTTTACGGGTATCGGCGTTCTGCTCGGGGTGGGTCTCTTTGCGAATCCACTGTTGCGCATTCATGTAATGCCCAATTCTCAGGTCGTGAAGGATGCTGTAGCGAGTCACGACACACTGATCAACCTCTTCGAGCGCATTCATTTCTTCATCCAACGTCTGAACAGCTACACTGAGATCCCTCATACAAGCGGATTGACGGAGTTACTTGGGATGATTGTGGCCCAGATACTTTCTGTCCTTGCACTCTCGACGAAGGCGATGACAGAAAGGCGGATCAGTGAGTTGGTCGATTAGTTGTCCTTTCTTGGCTGACTACGATCCAGAAACATTTTTTAAGATCCTAGTGGGAAGGAGAGAGGTGGAAGATGCGCTGCTACGACTGGACTCGCTTACGAAAGAAGAGTCTCTGATGGCGGTTGCTAGAAACTTGAAGGCTACACACGTTATCAATCACATCGTCCGTGGTGTGGATGGTAACGTGAAAGCCGCCAAAGAAGGTATGCATTGTTTTCTGTCTTCATGTCTTTACTGACCGTTTTTCTCATTGCGCCCAAAAACAGAAACGCATGAGATAAAACGTTTGCTGCTCCCTAATACTCATATCGCTGAACATCGAGGTTGATATACCATCACAGGAAACCAGTTGCGAGACAAATTTCGGGCATGGCTCTCTCCTCCCGATCCATCCATCAACCATAACACCGCATGCGAAATCCACCACGGTGGAACAGCAGAGTGGTTTATCGAGGGTAGCACATTCCAGGAATGGAAAGAGAAGGGGTCTTTGTTGTGGATCCGTGGCAATCGTGTGTTTCTCCCACTGGCACCCTCATAACCTTTCTGCCTATTAATTCTTTCCCGAATTTGCAGCGGGTTCAGGAAAAAGTATTCTTTGGTACGTGGTTTCACACCCCTTGATGTAATGGGGTATTTATATTTCTGATAAGCTCCGCCATTATTGAGGACATCAAGTCAATGCGACAGGCTGAGTCGGCGTTGATAGCTCACTACTACTTCGACTTTAAGGACGCTTCCAAACGTGACGTCCGCGGCGTGTTGGCATCCCTCCTCTTCCAATTGGGTGGTCACTGTGATCGTTGTTGGGGCGTCCTTCATCAATTGTACACCCAGTGCGGCGATGGCTCCGAACAACCAAGCGACGCTAACCTCGTAGGATGTCTTGGATCGATGCTCGAACTGCCACGACAAGTCCCTATTTTTGTTATTTTGGACGCCCTGGACGAATGTCCGAATAGCACTGGAACACCATCGGCCCGCGAAAAGGTCCTGGATTTTGTGGAAAATCTTGTTGCGTCAAATCATTCCAATCTATTCATCTGCATTACGAGTCGCCCTGAGCAAGACATTCAAACTGTCCTGAACCCATTGACATTTGCGGGCCGCTGGGTTTCCCTTCATGAGGAACATGGTCAAAGGGAGGATATCAATCGATATGTCCGCTCTTTCGTTCGCGGTGACAGAACAATGCGACGATGGAGAGAAGAGGATAAAGAACTAGTCATAAATACACTCTCAGAAAGAGCTGATGGCATGTGAGGAACCTCTTTCCCAATAACTTGTTATCGAGGCTTACGGTCCCGGACAGGTTTCGTTGGGTGTATTGCCAGTTGGACACCCTACGTCGATGTATGCCTTCTAGTCTTCGCAAGGCTCTAAATGAGCTGCCAACCACGCTAGACGACACTTATGAACGGGCGTTAGATGGGGTCCCTAAAGAGAAGCGTCAATATGCTCATCGGCTCTTCCAATGTTTGGTCGCGGCCATTCGACCCCTCAGTGTTGAAGAACTGGCGGAGATATTCGCAATTGACTTTGACCCAAAATCAGAGCCTAATCTTTTGGAATGTTGGCGTCCTGACAACCCTGGAGAGGCTGTTCTTTCCGCATGTTCGACGTTAATTACCATCATCGAGGACTATGGTTCTAAGATTGTGCAATTCTCTCACTTTTCAGTGAAAGAATTCTTGACATCGGATCGCCTTCAGGCGTCGGAGCTCGGAAGCATCCGTCAATACTACATTCCCCTAGATGCCGCCCACACTGTTCTTGCGCGGGCGTGTCTCACGGTACTGCTGCAGTTGGACGAAAACGTGGACAAGATGTGCCTGGCAACGTTTCCTCTGGTGTTCTATGCAGCCGAACACTGGGTCAACCATGTCAAGTTTGAAAATGTGGCCTCACGGATCCAAGACATAATGGAACGTCTATTCAACCCAACGATGCCATATCTTGCAGCGTGGGCTTGGGGTCACGATGTAGATCGGCCCTGGGCTCGAAAAGCCATTAACGATCTCCCAGAGCATCCATCGCCGCCCAACGCAACTGCGTTGTATTATGCAGCGTTGTGTGGGTTTAGCGTGCTGGCAAACTACCTGGTTGTTACGCACGCAGAGGATGTAAATGCCAAGTGTGGTAGTCACGGAACACCGTTACACGCAGCGTCGTATGGGGGTCACCTTGAAGTTGCACGTTTACTACTTGAGAATGGGGCCAACGTCAATTCGGAGGACGACAACGGTAAACCTCCGTTGTTGGCGGCATATCGTCGTAATGATAATCTCGCGGCCATCATGCGACTGTTGTTACAGCACGGAGCAGACCCGGACGTGTGGTATGATGGCGATGGGCTAATATTGCATGACGCAGCGTACTTTGGATATGTTGACGTTATGGAACTGCTGGTTCAACACAGCGCTGATGTCAATGCCAGAGGTGATGGAAATAAGACGCCATTGTTCTGGGCCTCAGCAGGGGGAAGTGTGGAAGCTGTCCAGTTCCTCCTGAGACGTGGGGCTAATGTCAATGCGCAATCCGAAGGTGATGGTACTCCTCTGAGTAGGGCGTCGCGAAATGGACATCTGGACGTCGTGCGGGTACTGCTTGAGCATGGAGCGGACGTGCATATCCGACAAGGCAATAATCTGGCCCCATTCCAGGTGGCTACATCGAACGGACACACTGAAATCGCAAGACTGTTGTTAGAGTACGGCGCAGAAGAGGAAGAGACGGCATGACAAGTAAAACCTTACAAATACTGTACTCAGGCTTTATCCACTCTTCGGAATGTCCGATTTGTTATTCAGCCTTTTACTTTTACGGACTCTATACGTGCATTCACATCGACGTTGTGCGGTACTAGCATGTGTACAACACCGGCTTGTCCACAGGACGACGCCTAGTATTGCGGTAGAAGCCCGAATGATGCGTACGGTATATCCCCCTTGCTCTAGTAACAGCCACAATGCACCAAAACCTTGGAGATCATATGCCACCTTCAACAAAGTTCGATCATATACGTCGCGAAAATTCACGCTGACTCCATGAGCAAATAATATGCGCATGGTGTCAAGGTATCCCCGGCGCACCGGCGGAGTGCTTCATGCTGTTGAACAGAGTTTCATAATCGACATATGCTGCGTGCTCAAGGATGGGGTACTCTGCCAGCCAACTGGGTCCAGGGAATACTACAAGGTCCAACGCAGTTGACTGAAGCGGACGCCAACGGTTTGGGACGAAAGATTCAGGAAAATCCCCAAACCAATCGCATATCCAAACCCACGCTGCAAGGTATGGGTTACCTGGGTCGAACAGCCGTTCTATGGTATCCGGACTCGAGGTGCAATGTCCCCAAATTTGGGGTGAGCGGCGCGGTACTGAGCAGCATAGAACGGCAGAGGAAACGTCGTGAGACGCCTTTCGGCGGTTGCTTCGTCCAACTGCAGCGGCACTGTGAGGCATGCTCGCGCGAGAATAGTGTGGCTGTATCCAGAGGAATGTGGAAGTAGAAGATGTTTCCGAACACTAAGGTTCGAAGGCGATCAGAAATCAAGAATTCTGTCACTGAAAAGTGAGAAAGTTGAACAATATTTGAACCTTTTTCTTCGACGACGGCGAATAAGCTGGGACACGTGAGAAGTGGTTCTTTCTGGGTTTTCGGGGCGCCAGGTCTCCATAAAATTAGGCGACGCGCCTGGCCCAAAGTTGATGGCATATACCCCTGAAAGTTCTTCAAAACGAAGGGGCCGAATAGCCGCAACCAAAAAAGTCGATGAACATCTCTCTTTAGGAATCCCTTGTAATGCTAGTTCATATGTTTTGTCTAGAGTGGTTGGAAGTTCGTTCAACGCGTGGCGAATACTTGAAGACATACTGTACGTTGACGAATGGTGTCAAGCTGGCAATATACCCAACGGATACCTGGCAGACTATGAGTTACAATGACTAGGTACTGCGAAAAGTCACCTCATATGCCGTCAGCTTGTTCCGAGAGCGCATTTATAATGAGCTCTTTGTCCTCTTCTCCCCATCTACGCATGTTGTTGTCATTGCAGACAAAAAATCTAAGATAGCACTTGATACCCTCTTTTTGACCACCTTGCTCGTGAAGGGAGACACGGTGACATGCGGACGTCAAGGGATTTAGAACAGCTTGTATACCATGCCCGCCCGGGGCGACTTGTAATGCACATGTGAAGATTGGGAAAAGTTAAAGCAGCAGAAAAAATTGCAGCAAAGTTATCTGTCGAATGGTAGGCTGTTTGACTGTTCCCAGGAATAGTGAGTGGCAAGGGGAGATTGGGAGTAACAACACAAGAATGAATGACAGAGAGTCGGGGGGCCTGGGGACGGTGCCGATATTTATACACAGCCTGGGGACAACGAATTGCCGTGATATTTAATATGGGGAACAGAAAATGGTGGGGTGATAGCACTCTGTGGCTGTAACAGACATAGAGAGACCAAAGTGGCGAATGAGAACTACCCTGCCATGCTTCGTGTGCCTATTATATGTCGCCACCACGGCGACTGTGAGTTGAAATGGTAAGGATGGTGCGAGGTATATGGTATGCCTACTGTATCGGATGGACCTGTAGAGTCACTTGAGCTGAGTAATGGTGGGTCTGCGCAACATGGATATTCCGGAGAACCAACTTTAAAGTCGACGGTGGTGGAGCTACGAACATGTGCCATGGGAATCTGGGTCACAAGGGCTTACCAGTACAGAAGGGGTTGATTGCTCCACAGAAGCCGTAGAGGCAAAGTAAAAAGAAAATGGGGGTGCGTCCACAAGCCAGTCGCACGGCAACTCTTCGATATTCGAATCTCTGGCTTTCGATTCGAGCCGGAGCCCTCGTCTGCATATACGGTGAGAAGTGAAAAACGTGTCCGAAATTACCTCCGCACGGGTCAATAACAAAGGCGGTAGTGGTTGGCGGCATATAAATTGGGTTTTTGGGTTTTTAAAAAGAAGTGATGGTGGCAGAAGTGAGTGCGGCAGTGGTAGTGGCAGCAGTGGTAATGGCGGGTAGAGCATCCCGTGATCTAATCATCCCTGGGTTTGCCTCACACCGGGGGTCAGGTTTCTGCATCATTTCCTACAGTAGTCCCGGTCGGCGGCGAAATTTTAACAAAGTAAAAATTTCATGCTTACCTCAACTCTAGATTCCACCCGCCCTGACTTGGACCAGCCGTGGGCCCATGAGCTGACTCAGCTGAGAGCCGTTCCTAAATGGGCCCAGGAATAGATCGAGCCGACTTTGGCGGTATAAACGGATAATAAGCTTGTATCTGTATTACTGTGGGTGGCGGAATCCAGGATATGACTAGGATGGAGTCCCTCGTAAGAGTGCTGTATGGGTACAGTAAGCTACTGCATGGATGGTGAATCAAAACGGGACCTTTTGACTCCATTTCACAATTAGAAGAAAGCATTTACGTACGTTGGGCACTGTGGAAGGCGGAGGGGGCCAAGGATTTCAAATAAGTCGATCGAGTGGCACAGGAGCTATCATATGCATCAATAATAATTCGCTTCCGCCTGCATGGCGAAAGGACGCGAACTGCTCTATTCGGTGTGTGCATGTGTGTGCAGATCGGATGCGAGCGTCAATCAGAGCTAACACCAATCCGGATGAGACGTCCTTAGTCCTGTAACTAACAGCTGATCTCGCACTTTCTCGCCATCACGCACTACGGTCCTGACGTCCGGGCAATTGCTTCCGCAGCAAGGGGTCTCGATGCAACCGCGAAAAGAGAGATGAAAATAGTTATAGAAGCGAGGGTCCCGTTTTCATCTAAAGTACATACATCGCAAAAATGCTTCGAGCAACGCAGCGAGGAAAAAAATATCTTTTTTTTTTCTGGGTACTTCTCCCTCGTAATTGAGCGTCGCACCCGAGAGAGTCCTGCTCATTGCGACGACGGCTCCCCATTACATCCCACCAGAGAAATCCAGGTATCCAGCATCCACTGTGAATCCTGTCAGAATGTGCTCGCCCACGCCTCCAGATCAAAGTTTGTCGTTTTGGCATTTGTGATCCATTCGTGGTGCTGTAAAAAAATAACATGAATTAGAGCCAAAGTTCTGCGCCCGATAGATCCACGCACCAGAAGGTCCTTTGGCGTCCTTCGCTGATCCGGATCTTTCAACAGACAGCAATTCACAAAGTCCTCAGCGACCTTCGGGAAGCGACCCTCAGGCGTGAGCTTCGGCGCCGGCTCGTTGACAATGTGTTGTAGTAGTTCCAGGATGCTCATCGTCATCCCACCACCCTGAAGGCTCACACCTCTACTCTTCCGTCGGTTACGCTTCTTTGCTTTGCTAATGGCTTTCTTCTTCTCAAGCGGCACCGGTCGTGATGGCGAAAGCGTGCCCTCAAATTCGGACAAGTCAGAGTCGTCGTCCGACGCAGACTCCGAGAACGGGAATCGGCCAAGGGCGAGTTCGATCAGTGAGATCCCCAGGGACCACACATCTGACTTGACCGTATACTGCGCACCCTGTATCCGTTCGGGCTACGAGTCCCGTTCCGACCTCAGTATCACCAACGTTACCAGCACAACAGCAATCACACGCACGCTCATATAGGTTGAGGTCCCGACGAAAGTATCCGCAATTGAATTGATGAGTTCCCCTGAAACACCAAAATCGCATATTTTGATATGGCCTTTGGAGTTGCATAGGATATTGGATGGCTTGATATCTGATGATGGGTGAAACGGCCCGTCAATTGCGTGGTCTCAAGGAAACCGAGAAGACATACCGCGGTGAATGATACGATGAACGTCGTAGAGGTAAGTGAGTCCTTCGAGCACGGCGTGCGCAACTTTGGCGACGACCTCGATATCGATGGGGCCGATGCGTTTATAAATCCCATCAAGGGAACCCTTGTCCATGAACTCCATACAGATGCAAATGTTGGGATCAGACAGGAACGCGCCGTAGAACGAGATGATGTATCCCGAGTGACAGTCGTGCATGATCTGCAGTTCGCGCAGGATCTGTTTACGAACCGACGGCTTCGCGTCGATGAGGACGATCTAGGTCGGGGGTCCAGTGAGTGTCGTGTGCATCAAGTCGGGGCAGGGGGGATAGCTGGGCTACGAGGGCGAGGGAACCAGGCTACGCGCATGACGTACCTTCTTAGCCATAATAGTATGTGACGGGACGTGCTCGACCTTTTTCACGCTCCCGCCGTTGCCCTGCCCAAGCTCATGCAGATCCTTGAGGTCCTCGTCGCGCAAATCGTACTTGACCTCCGCGTTCAGATCGAGGTTCGCGAGCGTGTTCGAGAGCGTGGTGTGGTACGTCATGCGCTTCGCGCTCGCGGACGTGGGACCGCTGGCTGGCGCAGACGTGGGCGCTGGCGCGACGGCGACGAAGCCGTCGACGGCCCCCGCGCCCGCGTCCGCAGGCGGCTTAGGCTTGAGGTTCATCGGCGGAGGGCGCTTCTTTCCGCTCCCCGCGGCGCCGGGTTTGCTTGCCGGTGCTTGACGAATGGGCACGGGGTCGGGCTCTGGTGGAGGCGGGGCAGAGACATCAAGCTGGAGCGCCTTGAAATTACGCTTTGTGCGAAGAGGGCGGCTCATGGCACTGTATGTACAGAAGTTGGATATTAAAAAAACAAGACGACTGAGAGCCGACGGTGGGAAGCAACTGGATAGGAAAGAGAGAGAGAGAGGCGGGAATGGAGATGGGAAAGGAACGAGTGGCGAGGACAAGGACGAGTCGGAGGCGGTGATGTCTTAATTTTGAACTAGTACAATTATGTAAGCATTCTATGTGCCAGTTATGTGCCTCGAAGAACTCTTGGCTGGCCTGGGCTAGTAACATCTCTGCTTTTCGTTATTTTATTTTTTCTTGGACAAAGTGGGCAAGGCGGCGTACAAAATGGCACGAGTATGAGATGTGCGCATTGCCGATTTACCCAGAGTGTAATAACCTCCTTGCTTCTCGGAATCCCTCTTCTCGATGGCCCTCGTGGCGTGAGCCTCAACGCTCTCGATCCAGTACACCTTCGCCACATAAACACCGAGGCGAACTTCTGAAACCGCAGTAACAAGTGAATAACCAAATTGGATCCATAGCGTCTGACAAGAATACCGGTCACACGACGGGAAAGTTTTTTGTCTTCTTGCCTTGTGCTCATGTCGCCGCCATAAGGTACGTAGCAATGTGCGCGTGATAACGTGCTGAACGGTCTAAAGACGATATTAACCCGATTAGGCCACATCCTCCGCGAACAAGGAACATATGTGGCCTCAACCCTCGATGGCGCATGACGAGCCTTCCCTCGTCGGTGGAACCATACCCTCCCACGCGTCTCTTGGCGAGCTAGAACGTCGCGCCATCTTATACACGTAAATGATGGCAGTTCAATAGCACCCCCACAGAAGTACGTCCTGGACCAGGAACGCGTCTCCCCTCTGATCTCTCACGCTTACCCTAAAGAAGCGCGAAATATGCCGTCAGTCCGTCACCGGTTGAGTCGCCAGATGCCATCCTTGACGTTGACGAGACCCTCGCGACGGGCCGCGTCCATGAACGCACCAAGCTGGTCCAGCGTGCGGTCATACCCCGGCGCAAACTTGAGCATTGTCTGAATGCGATCCAACGGAAGCCCACCCAGGTTCGTGAGCATACCCTCGATGAACTGCCACCAGCCGTGTGCTCTGAGCAGCGCTCCAATACCACACCAAAGGTCACGGCAACGCACCTTCCAGTACACCTTCATCTGCTCTGCCAGCTGTTGCTGTACCGTGAGCACAGCTGGCTGATCCTCAGCAAGCGCGGCGCGCGACCCAGCCGTCGCCATTCCGACTGGTGCAGCGCCAGCATCGGTTGGTGCGTGCTCAAGCAAGCGGAAGCGCTGGACGTCTACGCCGTTGCTCTCCTCACGCAGCACTCCACGGTCAACCCAGGCCAGCAGTGCCTTGAGCGCAGCCGAACGCTCGAGAGGTCCAACACGCTCGATAAGGTCGCTTACGGTCCAGACGTCTAAATGAGAGTGAGCAAGGGCACATGCAAGCCATGACAGGAACCGTACCCTGCTCCGAGAAAAGCTCGATAAATGCGGCTTCGAGGGGTGGAACATCCGCGCTGACAGTGCGATCTTGTAATTGGATCTCGAGACGGATGCTCCCAAGGTGAGAGAAAAAGCGTAATTTCTTGTCGGGTTTGAACGTTGTAAACTCTCGCGCATATGATTCTTGAATACTGCCACGTGATTCAATACAACAAAAACCTTAGCGGTTCCGAAGGTGACATACTCGCGCAGTTGGCCAGGCATGAGAATCTTTGCTGTCTGAAACTGGGGCCAGAAGTGCCGAGAGATGATCGTTGGGTGCAAGACAGACTGTATATCGTCAACATCGGGCGCAGCAATCGGGTTACACTGTGTGCCCACCGAACTTTGAGTTTGGACGTGCTGGTCTATACGCTTGGAATCCGTCATATCTTTGAGCATGACCTCACAAACTTGCAATGGGGCTTCTCCAAAACGAATCTTGAGAATCTCCAAGTTCCGACGCTGTCCATGATCGTGCCATGAGCAATGAGAATCCCGGACATTAATCAAGAGAGATAGACGTACCTCCTTTTCATAGTTTCCATCGGTGACAGCCAGGAGACGCTGGGCAAGGAGGACCTGGAGTTCCTTGACGAAGAGATCCCTCGAATCATAAATGCTGACAAGGGTGCTGACGACGTCACTGGGTCTGTTTGTTCGGAAGTCTATCGCATTGATCAGCTTCGATGATTGGGAAAAAACGATGGGAAACTTTACCTGGGCCAGCATCGATAGGCTCGGGTTCCCAATTTGGATCTGTGTAGTCATCTACCTGGGCACCTTGTAGCGGTTGAATCGGCTCGTCATCATCAACTATGGAATCGCCACTCTCGCCATCAACCACGAGGCTTGCAACGATGCAACGAATAGTGTCAGGTCGATCACTTCAATTGAGAAGCTGAGTGCAGTGCTTCCAGTCCATCATTTGGGCCACCTTACCGGAGATAGCGTCTAATCGGGTCTGCGACCTTAAATAGTAAAACTCCAGGAGGGTCTATGATGCGTAAGCAACGTATCAACGACACGTATTGCGTCAGGATATCTTTGGTGTCTGCACCGGGGTGGAGCAGCCTTTTCTTATTTCTGCAGGGACCGACCATTTATATCGAGCAGCGGAAAATCTTCGATGATGACGCTTACGCTTTACGCAACGCTTGTACGAGCTGGCTGCGCTGATCAACGCGCTGTAGGCATTCCTATACGCACCGATGTGTCAGTGGCCAGGACAGAAGAGTCGGCGCGCCCAATTTACCCACTTTGAGGTCATGAAGGGCAGGGATTGAATCGGAATAGTCAATGACGATATCGAACATCTCATTGGTTCTACAAAGCCGAAAAAAAAGGTGGAATCAGGGTGGCGACTCGGTATAGGACACCCCGACAAATCCTACCGGAGATCACACAAGGTTTTGCAAACGTGGAAATCGAATCGAGATCCAACACCCTGCAACATCGTCCGAGCTTCCTCGGCTGCGTGCGAACACATATGCATGATCAGATCGAGGTATCCCCATAGGGGCCGCACGGGGCACAAGAGCAACTCACTCGTCTTTGCGCCCCTGGCGTATGGGAGCAGCATCCAGGGCACAACCTTATCGGCCATCCACTCCCGCAGATTGCTGAGCATCGGCTCGTCCCATTTGCCCGTACACGTCTCCAGGACGTGCGCCTCGATGTGCTCGTAGCATACGCTCGCGATAAGTGCCTCGTAGCGATCGGCGAGCCCGAGGAGCTCAAAGGACGGCCATAGCTTGGAGTTCTGGACCGAAGCAGGGATGTCGGACGTCGTACCCTGTGTAAAGAGGGCGAGTGTTGCAGCGAGAAGTTTCTTGAACCCGCCTGCGAAGGTCGCGGGCAGGACGGAGAAGAGATGTGTTTGGAAGTTGACGATGTAGGTAGACGAGATGGTGTGGCCTAGCCTGGACAGGCTGGGGTCGTCGGACGGAAGGGGAGGACGATGTGTGCGCAGGGGTACTCACTCGCCACCCGGAGCCCATGCAAAATACCAGTCCGCCAATAAAAGCACGAGTCGGCCAATTACGTCGGGGTCCCCGCTGGCCTGCAAGTCGAGCTCTCGGTCGACGGGTTGCATAGGGCGCGTAGGGAAAACGACTCACCTCGTACTCCGCCAAGAATCTCGTTACATCGTTTGTGATCAAATGTTGATGGCGCCGCATGTCCTCTGAGGGCGTGGCTCGGGCACCGGGGACATGCAGGGAATGGAAAAGGCGTACCGACGAAACTCTCCAAGAGCATAGGCAGCATCCGGCACTGCATGAGCACATCAAAGGCGCTTCTCACTTCAGGCGTGTCTGCCCGAGTGTAGTCATAAGAGTTCAATACAAGCACAGCGCGTCACACGGCACGCATAGAACTCACTAAAGTCTTTCGGAGGCGCGCCAAGCTCCCGCGGACGGAGAGCTTCTGCGGCGATTGCCCAGGCCTGTAAAAGGAAAGAACGACGCGCGGGATCGCCAAGTTGAACGGCCGAATGCTAAGGACGGGGTTGACAAAGGGTTCCACGCACTCTACTGAACTCCATGAGGCCAGAGATGCCTGGCACCGCACGATTGAGCTTGTTGAATGAGTCTTGCCATTTTGCTGCTACCTGGTTGCCCAGGGCCTTGGAGGCCATCATATATTGTATATGATATACGCGTCCTGTGGACGAATTGAATTCAACGACTCCGTTCAGCGATTCGTTTGGGCACGCGTCACGTCACGTGACCAATACAATAATCCAACGCTTTAACCGTGCCATGGCACACGACAGTGACTTCCCTTCGTTCCACACAGGCATGCTCACAGATTTATTCGCCGTTGTTTTGTTAAGAAGTATACCTCCGAAATTCTATATCTCCTTTCATGGACACAAATACAGCACACAGTGACGACACGGTACTTGTGAAACATTGACTGCGGAGCGCCAGCACTCATCAGAAGCATGCGCAGTTATTCTGGCTACCTGCAGTCATTACAAGAGAAGAGACAATTTTTAGCCCAATTCTAGGTCTGTTCGGGACAAGTTTGCACTCCTTTCGGTTGATTACCCGTCCTATCCCCACCGTACTACTTCTGAATCTTCACCAAAGGATACGACCGCCCTTCGCCCAAATCGACCCGTCCAGCTGCGTCCAGACTCGCCGTCACACCGCTATAGAATAGCTCTGTCTTCTCATCCAGCCCATTCCAAAGCCCATTTGCCATAATCGTTTTTTTTTGACTGGGCTGGACGAGAACGCATCGCAACGTCTCATTTCCGTCGTCGTCGCATGCTCCAGCGGCTGCCGCGACCTGAGGACCTCGAATGGCGCGCCGTGATCTTGTGTGGCGGTGATGACCACTACCACCGACAGTACTTGTATAACAGCCAGAGGTATACCCGTGCGGCCCGAAGGACGAGTCCAGTCTCACCCGGCGCAAGGCCCAGTTCGCACGCTTGACGTCTTTCTGGTGTGCATCGGCAGTGCCTGGGCACGTCACTGGCACCGTGACCCCCCCTATCGTGATGGGTGCGCATTACCGCCACAGACGACGATGTCCACGGCGGCCATAAAAGACACCCTGTGCGGCCTATCTTTGGGATCCAGAAGTGGAGCACCGGCGCGAAGCCTGAGCGGAGAAACATCCGGTATACCCCCTTCGTCACCGTACTTAGCCTCTTTCCCAATCCCTGACAGGTACAGAGGGACAGCCTCGCCGTCGAACCTTGACGAAAAACCTAGAAACAAGGGGACTCGTTCAGTAGCCGAGGGTCCCTTCTTTTTTTTTTTACTCAATCGCCTCCCGATCTCTAAGTTCTGATGTTTCCCCAGAATCACACAAGGCAGGAGAGATTGGATGGATTGGACCTGGTACCAGGACGAATGTGGACGTAGTCTGACCTCGTGGCCTGCAGTGGCACTTTCAGTGGCGCGTTCGAGGCATTCAAGTTACCGAAAACTCGGCGCGCGTGATGCGATCCTAAATTCATCGTAGTATGTACACCCAGTACACCATTACAGTATGCAGCCCGAAAATAATCTCGATTGCTTGCTGGCAAAGGAAATAACGCCTGCCCATACCAGCTTAGATGCCGCCCCTTTCCGGCAAGTGCCACTTAGTCCGCCTCCACCATTACCACGCTCCACCGGATGCTCCACGTAGGACACGAGAACCGTACAGTTATGGCGTCGGTTTTTGCGAGGTTTCCCCCCTTGCAAAGGTCTCTAATGGGACAATGACACAAGGCCGCGACCGGCCGGACGACAGATCATGATCATGATGTCCAAGGTGCAATTTTCGACATCATGCGACGGCGCAAGTGTTCTGTCCAGACCCCTGCCATGCCAAGGGACCCAAGGCGCACGTCTTCGTGATGGAAGAACGTCTTTTATCTCGCCCTTGACCTTAGTTGATCAGTGACCCACACCAGTACATACGGTGTGGTTGCATCATAGCCGTTAGCACTCCCGACTTGGGAATCGGGAGAACGATTTGGCCGGTTCCAGCGATCAACCGTTCAACTCCTTCGGGGCATAACATCTAGTGACCAAATCAGTCATCGCAAACAAGCAAGTCGCAACACCGCCATGAACCCAGCGGCACAGTAGCTACCGGGTAGGCGGTATCAATAATAGTAACACTGCATCGTCCTGTTAACAGTACAGTGGGTCAAACGCTGGCAATGCGGTGTGTCCTACACCTACGTATGTCCTAAATGTGCGGTGCGCAGCATCCACTGCGGCATCGCGGCAAGCAGCACATGCGTCTGTGCCTATGCAAAGCGCTGACACCTTCCCTGTCAACCCTCCGTTCCCTGACTCTACCCGAAATTGATCCCTCAGAAGTCTGATGCTAATGCTACCCTAGCTAGGCAGGCGGGCCTCACCCACTACGCCCGACACCACAGCCCCTTCTCCCCACTTTTCTCAATGGTCGGCTCCTTATTGCCTCGCTCTCAGGCATGAATGATACCACCAAACGTCGTTCTCGGATCCGAGTCTCCTTTCACTGCCCTTCGTCAAACCAACGGGAAGCAAAAAGGGGGGTCTTGGCGTCTTCGAGAATATCACGAGCTGATTCTAGATTCCGGGGTTCATTACGTGCGACACGCTTCTTTCGGCTACAACTACTGTATAGGTTGACGGTCGACGACTCGACAGGTGGCTGGCTTCAATTCAAGCGAATCCGGTGAACTTCGGTGCATGCAAGAAAAAATTACTTTATCACCGATCAAATTCCTTGTCGACGAACTACGAGCTTAGCCTACATTCATTCTCGTCGATATACATGGCTACGATAATAGCATGGTATATTGGTCAAGCTACGGACATCGAGTACTTGTAAAAAAAATACCGACCACGGCGCTGTCAGCCGCTTGTCCTGTGAGTCCGTGCGCGAATGCATGGAGTATGAGTATAGTACATCATGGATCACAGCTTATCAAAAGAAAAGGAGAGAAGAGGGAATGAAACAGGGGGGAATGATGCGCGCGCGCGCCGGGCACTGCAAGTAAGAAGCATCAACATCATCAAGATCGTAAGCATCACAATTTAGGCCGGTGGTGAAAAAAAAAAGGTTGGTTGAATGGAAAAAGAAAAAAACTATGAAAACAGCGAGAAATGAAAAGGAAAAGGGTGAAGCCCTGGAATCGAAAAATCTATGGCCCGGCTGCCCCGTCTACGGCTAGCTGTTACGGATACACATTATTTTTGGGGAATCGGTGGCAACAGGGGCCATCACGTAGGCTTGTAGTAAATCGTTGTAATAAACTGCATAGAGAGAAGAAAAGGTTAGAAATCCACCCTCGGGGTCTAGAGAATATGAGATACCGCACCTTCTTCTTGTAGCGAGTCGTATTTCCAACAGCAAGCACGCCATTCCGAATCGCGCTCGTGCTGAGGTGGTGCAAAACCACATGCGAGGGGACTGGAAGCACGCTCGCATCATCTGCGAGCATCAACGCTGCAGCGGTCGTGCCTGTTGGCGCAGTCGCACCCCCGATGAGCGTGCGCACAGGAGAATGCGAGTGGGTATGAGAGTGCCCGTGGCGGGCCGCTGATACGTCTGTCCCACTCGCCGTCGTCACAGGGATATGAGAAGACCCAGATGCGGAGGGCTCATCCTGCTCAGTCCTTGTCATCCCCAATTCACCGTGCCGTGAGCGAGTGCGGTGCCTCCTGTCTTTCACAGGTGCAGGAGGAGGAGCACCAACGCGTGTGTTGAGGATGAGCTTGTCGAGGTGGCGCGGGAGGACGGGTGCTGGAGGAATGTTTGGGGCGATCCCGGAGGCCTGGTTGGCAAGATACACCTCCTCCTCACGGGCGGCGGCAGTCAATTCAGGAGGAATGACGTTTGTCCAGCCTTCATCTCCAAAAGATGTGCCACCGCCTGCGTCACTGCTTTGGGACCAGAAGGAGATCTGGCCGGGAGTGCGGGTCGAAGAGGCCGTAGGAGGAGGGGAAGCAGGCGTAGATGGGACGGGAGGGGGGTTTACAGAGACATAATTGGCGAGGGAACCATCATCATCGACTGCAGTCGGCAAATCTTGTGCGAGCTTCCAGTTGTCATCGACGATGAATTTGATGTGGTGCGTGCCAGGTAAGAGTGAGACCGTGGTGGAATGGGTGTCAGGGTCCGATGCGCTGTGGTTAGGGTTATAAGCGACGAGGTGGAGATGAAAAACACTTGTGTTAGCACGCACCTTCGCTCCATCCGTTGGCGCCCCTTCCAATTAGTATCACCAGCACGGGCAAGATACACCGTTTTTCCGCCACCTCGCCATGAGATCTTGATATCTACAGGGTGTGGGGGCTCATCGATGGGAGAGAGACGAGAACGCGTGGGAGCTTGAGGAATGTCTTCCTGGGCCAAGCCAGGTGGGATCGTGCTACGAATCGTCTCTGGAAAGAAGGATATGACCTTGGGTTGGGGTTCACGTCCTGGATCTACATCTCTGATCGGGGGGAGTTGGGGAACCTGTGGCGGTCGTGCGAAGGATCTGGTAGAAGCGTTTGGCGTTGAGGTGTGGCGTTTTGCAGGTGGAAAGACTGGGATAGGATGATGGGGCTGATGCTGAACGAGGACATCTGGCATCTGGGTGGTGGAGGGGAGATTGGGACGGGGGTAGGATTGGTAATGGTGATCGACGCCGTTGGTACCAATAGACTGAGAGGGGATGGGAATAGGGGACGAAGGCTTTGGCCTCCTGTAGTGGGGACGAGGAGAGTGATTCGGAGAGTTAAGGTGAGAGGGGGCAGGGGAAAGAGAAAGGGACGCCAGGTCGGGCAGTTCGAGGGATTTCTTTTTTGTACGGAGGGATCTATGTACGGGATGAGGGGGTGGTTTTTCACGGCTATCTCTATCTTGGTTGTTGTTTGTTACGGGAGGATTGTGAGATCCAGAGGAGGCAGAGTTGCCCATCTTCTTGCAACCGACGAAAAGGCTTTGGGTACTCTCACCCTATCAATTCCTCTTTTCCCGCGCCAACGGCGGCTCCCTTGTTTGCCCTTCTGTTTGGCCACGATAACCCTCTTTTTTTAATTTAATTTTATATATTCGTTTTCCCCCTGACCCACTTTCCCGGAAAGGCACACACGCTTTCATGGTACTCTAATTTACTTCTCAACCCCCGTCCTTCGGCTCTCACCTTATCGTAGCCACCAATACCTCCAATTCTCTACAATTCACTATGACATGATCTTCAGTGTCCGCTGCCATCCAATCGTCACGAATGCACTGCTTCTTCCCTACTAGGAATTCTCGGGACCACTCGGGGAAACTGCTGGCCTGAAGAACGCTGGATCGTTGGAGGAGCTGGCTCTTCTGGAACGTGCGTCATCTCTGGCCCTACGGACACTGTACATTGCGTATGGTCTTCCGAGTCACTCGAGCATTAATAGGACAGAGGGCACATCCAGCACAGCTCCCACCCTCTGGTGCCGCACCATCCATTCAATCAGAACCGGTTTCACTCGATGGGAGACCCAACACACTAGCTAAATCCGGCGACAGCTGGCGCTCTCGCAACAACATACAGTACAAGACATCTATTCTGAAGCCGGCACGTTGGCGAAGAGGCCCGGAAATATCTTGTCGTCATCCCTGCTTTCCTTTTCATTTGGTGGCTGATTAATGATGCGCGCTTTCAATACGTCAGTCATCATTGGCGACAAAAAGCTACCGCAGTCCTTATCATACCCTGTCATGATGATGCCACTCTGGGCTTCCAAATCTCGACCTGGTACATTATGAACATGTGTCGCCCATCTTTTCGACCCTATTATGCAACGTGGCTGGTGGTGTTAGCGCAGCTAGTCCTCATTCATTATTCCGAGCAGTACCAAAAGAGGCAGCGCCCGAGTTGCGTGTACCATCACCAAAACGGCCTCATCACGAAACTGGGGACATACCTTACAGGGGCGGACGGCGACGATCTGTCCAACAATTGTCGTTACCCCCATTCACCCCCGTTACTGTATGAACTCCACGTTGAATCTGATCCCCTTTGGCCCATAAGATCGAATTTCAAACACTCTGATTCCGTACATCGACGCGACGGGTGTAGTGCCCGCACGAGCTAATTTAAGCTCTCGTCACCGTCCAACCAATGAGACCGTCGCGACCCGAGTCCCACCAAAAGCCGGACTTGGCATGCGAAATCTCCAATACCGGTAGTAGCAAATGGAAGTTGGACCATCACCGCATGGAAGGAAGTAGACAACGAGCAACCGTGGGCCGCCCTGTCGTGCCGTGCAGGCAGGAGTTTCCGACACAAACCGTTCCATTCGCCCCACTCCACGATCCGGGCACCAGAGAGCCCGCGGCCGGGTGAGGCGAGACGGGAAGAGGGGAGATGGAACCCGAGAGCAGAACCCGGCGCCAACTGGAATGTCCCCGTTCCTTGATGCTGACTTGGCAGCCCATTAAGACTGGACGTCGATCGGCAATGACCTAGCGCCCGCTTTGCTTTATCCCCCCTCCCACCCATCGCGCGCGGCCAAGTCCGGACGCGCTGCTGTGGCAGCGCCACACGTCCGAACCCACACGAGTAGGGGGTGCTTCTTTTCATTTCCACCAGCGTTTCAACCACACCCGGTATCGCGCGCATCCACGCATTTATTATTGTTCTTGACATCACCCCTCATTTCCGCGCACAAATGCGCGCTCTCTCTTTTTCGCCTGCCCTTATCGCACCCTCTCTTTGTTTCTTTTACGGATTCGTGAGAGTGCCTCACGCAGGGTCGCAAGCTGCGACGGCTGGCGATTTATTCGCATGGTACTACTATACCGCAGTTACCCGACTTCGGACGATCCCGACTCTGACCTCCTTTTGAGCTGTACCTGCAGGAAGTGAAATGTGATTTGAAATTTTCAGACTTCAAGGTTGATAAGACCGCGGGTTCCCTTCTTCCCGAGGCTTGAATGGACCTCTCTGCACACCGGTGTTACCCATACCGCAAGTTACTGCGGCATCCGTGCGTGTATGACGGCGTTTGTGCCACACACAACGTCATTAATGTCATAGCGTCATATCGATAAGAGTACGCTGTGCGAGTCAGTCCACGATACTTGCGGAAGAGAAGAAAGACAGCGAGAAGGGAGAGATAAGGATTCCTTCCTCGGAGACGGACCCATTTGTCCTTGTCCTTCGCGGTCAACCCGGTGGCTGCGGCCAATTCAAACTACAGCACGGTATCATACAGCACCGCATAGGAATGCTCGCGCCCGCAACCTGGTCCAAACGCCGAGATTGGCGCCCGCTCCCCCCGATAACGCGAACGCGCTTTGTCAATGCGGCTTAGTAATCATGCGGGTGGGGCACCTCACTTGCGGATGAGTATCTCATTTCCGTGTAAGAAGCCTTTTATTTTATTTTATTTTTTCACTTGTAGAAAGTTCGGATGACGACAATTTCCTTGCGGCTTACTCAATTCGTTCAAAGAAAAAATAATCATCAATAATCACGGACTCTCTGGTGGGAAAGGAGGGTGATGACGTTTGGTTCGCCGACGTGACAGAGAGAACTTCAGGATGTAGTCAGAGCCCACAGAGCCGATCACAGAACAGAACTTGACAAAAAAGCAAAACAAGACAGAGAGGAGAGAAGGAGAAGAATGTAGAAGAAAATCGGTGAACCGGCCTTCTTGGTGACGTGGCAGAAGGACGCGTTGCCCAATCTACCGTCGACTACCGATGGCGATGGCCACAATGTGTGCACGGGACCATCAGTGAACCATCCTGGCTTTTGACTGACACTGAACATGAACGGAATAGAC
>Ga0307512_10002731_pt1 | contig 21596 bp, 28 predicted proteins | sample 14_EM_MG_FD_200267 | JGI IMG/M metagenome (GOLD analysis project Ga0307512, IMG submission 200267) | Populus trichocarpa ectomycorrhiza microbial communities from riparian zone in the Pacific Northwest, United States - 14_EM | ecosystem: Host-associated > Plants > Roots > Unclassified | place...
GAAAAGGCTATAAAATACTCAGGTCGTCCCCGACGATTGAAAGAACCAAGCTCTAGCAGCAATCCACAGTCAGACATTACCAGCGAAGAACACCTTAAAATATTATTAAGAATTCTATCTAAACTACCTTCACGATTACCGCTCTATTACCTTTAAGTGATTTTCAGATACATGTTTACCTTGAGTCAATTGAGGAAGCGTACGACCCACGATCATCTCGTCCAACGATTCGGAGAGTTGTTTCTTTGGTACGAGGAAACGAGGAATACCTCTGGGCAGTATTGGGTATTGCACTCAGCCGAGTATCTTGGCATCACGTACGACGTCTGCAGATTCGTTTCGACGGGCAGGTTACCTTTCGAGGAACTTATCGATACGAACCATTATCACGATCAGGAAGAAAACGGGGACTGTTTTTAGAGGGCGCTCTTGTACGAGGACAAGGGGTTGAGTCTTAGGATAAGACGAGGAAAGAAAAGAAGTTTAGTTAGGCGGCAGTATTTAAGTTAATAAAAGTGTTTTATTGAAACGTGGCTTAATACCCCCGTAACAATGCATTACCATATATTCATAAAGCCTGAAGTTTGTCTTGAAGGCCATATACTTCTTGTGACCAAGTGCCATTCTCATCAAATGAAACCCAGCTTTGGTAACGATTTTCATAATGTGCGTTGCTTTACTGATTTAATTTGACAATTCTTCCATTATCAGTAAAGGTGTTTTATCTTTCTTTGTATGGTTATTAAGATGTCTGTAATCCACGCAAAGTCTTAAACCTTTCTTGTTTGGTTTTGGCACAAACAATATAGGGCTTCCGACCGAACTGCTGGATGGTCTAATTTTGCCTTCTTTGATCATTTTTTCAAGGTATGAACAAGGATCTTTGCATCTTCCTGAGATAATTGATATATAGGGCCCATTCGAAGATCTTCTTCAGAACCTTTAAGTTCAATGATATGATCACATCCTGGATCATCGGGTAACTTCTCGGCATGTGCTGGATCAAACAATACCATAAACTGATGGTATTGCGGAGGTAACTTCTCGAATATCAATGGATTATTGAGTAAGATTGATCCTATATGTATCGCATCAGGTTTCAATGCTCCTCATTTATCGAATGTTATTGAATATTCAGGATGAAATTTGCGGTGTCCGCAACAATTTGCCCACAATGCGGAAAATGTAAATGCCTGGTTGTTACTCCTCGAGTTGACTTGTTCGGATACTGAAGGAGAATGCACACCTCATTGATCTCGAATGGACTGAAGAAGAGCAAGCAAAACTGAAGACCCTTGTGGCGAGATACACTTCACGGGGTGCTTCAGGAGTGTGTAGGGTTCATAGATGGCGGCTGGCCTGCTTCTCATTGGTATTGGGAGACACCGAGGATCGGAATGACGTTTCTGGACAATGGCACGATGAATGGCCACTCGACACATGGGTGGATTCACCAATTTTCCGATGGCTGAGAGACACATTTCTGCCAATGCTTGTCAAGGAACCAGCGGAGTATCCCGAGCCTGACCGAGACTAAGCATCAAATCAGGCACTCCTGCTTGAGTCTGAAAGTAATAAAAGCGCCTTGCCTCGTGCACCTACTCCTCAAAAGGCGGTGCTATTTTGTCCGCTGCCAGGCCAAGTTCGTCATTGAAAGTTGTGGCTCACAAAGTTTTTTGCAGATCAATTGGATGTTTTCTACGTGAATGCAGAAATGGGCAATGATGAGCGCACAGAAATGCAGCTCAAATTCCAAGATTCGCCAAATGCCTCTGTGTTCATAACTACACCCCAAGTGGGTGGGACAGGCCTAAATCTCACAGCAGCAAACCATGCGGTAATAACTCTGAACATCTGGGTATTGAGTGAACAGCGGCAGGCAGTTGCACGGGTTGTCCGACTGGGGCAAACTAGAGTTCCACACACCTGGCTATTGAACACTGGACCAAGTGGTTATCATAACAGAGCGAGTGATCTCCACGAGCACTCTGAAGTGGCACAAATGAAAGTCCTGCATGGCCTGATGAGCCGACCGAATATCACGACTTTGATGATAGACCGGATTCTGGAGTGTCGCGAAGACCGTACAATGCAGCTTACGGAGCAATGAGATGTTGTGCTGTGAGATGGTGAGGATGAATGATAATGATCAGGGCAGTGAAATCAAGATATGCCTCTTTAAACATTCTGCCAACACAATCTCACCAACTGATGCAAAATAGGCAAATAGTATGGAGAATAAGGCGCTCGTGGGGAGCATTGGTTAGAGCTCGATACCATTTCACGTTAGTTGATTATAGAGGTGAACATGGGATGAAGTCAATGATCAACTGATATCTGGTAAATGGTAACATAGCCTCATTTGGATGCTCCAATATGTCCTGAAAAGCAGGTGCGCCGGTTTAATGGCTGACCAGGCCAAATTCTGCAGTGCCGTACATTTCTCTTTGTGACAATTTGACGAAGCTACAGTCACATATCATCTTCATCGTATGTTGTCCGTGTGGAATTGTGATACCAAATCCTGCGAACGCGATTCCAGTTATCAGGTGCGCCTGAACCTCCATGTGTGATTCAAGTGATTTGTTCCTTGTCTATTGCGGGCGCACCAGACACTGGAATTGCGAAAGAATTCGGGATATTCACTGAATCAACAATGCTGAATAATTAATGCTGAATAATGTACAGTCAATTGCACTTGAGTATCGCCATCAACATCTTGACTCTCTTGAGACAGATCCATCACAGTATATCTCTAAGCATCCAGCAATAGAAAGACTGTCTAAGCGATATCGAGTTGATGTATCGTATCCTAAGACACGGCTCGCGTATTCCAGGCCTACTGGAAGAATACAGCCAAGTATTTCATCTCTCAGGAACGAAGTTCAGGCACACCTGAGATCCACTCTCCTGTCGAGTATGATGGTCTCAGATTTGACACCGCACGCATCCTCTATTCAACGGCTAATTTCGACATGCAGGCACTCATGATTCACATATGATCCCACTCCAGGCACGCCTGTGAACCGTGAATACCCACTTTGCATTTCCTTTGAATCTGTCGCTGCCAGCACCCAGAGTGTCATCAGTCAGATAGTAAACTTTTAGGAGCAGGCGCGGCATGTCCTGCTCGAACCCAGCTTAATATCTGAATCTATGCTCAATCAGTATGTGAAGGCCGCTGCTTAAATGCCATAACTGTCATGCTCCATCTAAATCTATCGTGTGGATGAAGGTGTCCACCACACGCTTACCATAGATGCACTGCCCTGGCCGATTAGTTCCCACACTTGTCTGAATTGTGACTGAGAAGTGTATTCGGACCTCACATTTCCAAGATCCTATAATAGCTTCTGTTGTTCGGGCTCCATAATCGAGCTGCAGCTTGAGAGAGTGAACCTCACAAGACAGCTTCTGCTCAGCGATTCTGCAGATGACCGGCAACTCCCACTCACTTGTATACCACACTTCCTCGAATTGGCCTAAATTCACAACTCTTCTCATGCAGACTTAACTACATTTTGACTAACTTGTATGTTTGGGCCTCCAAAAACCCATATCTTAAAATAGATTGCGTGAACCAATTTCCATCAAGAGAGCTCAAAGAGATACAATCTGAATGCCAGTCTCTGCTCAGCGGCTCGATCCGTGACTGGCAAGCTCCCGCCCACCTCATATCTTGAATGCCTGCAGTTCGTGACAAATCATAAACAGACGATATCTGATTTCCGCCAACGTCCAATCCCAAGTGTGCATGAAGAACAAATCATGATGAAAGCTCAAGTATACAAAAGGCAGTTTCTGAGAGTACAAGTAACGGTCAAAGTAAGGCGAGCCTGCAATGGCAGCTATTAGATCGTATCTTGCATGCTAATTGAATGCTAGCTGCACCTCAATTGGCTGGAACTGCATGCTGTTATTCGTCTTTCCGCTGTCAGATGAAGCCTCATGATGCATTCATATTGTTCTCATGCACTGCTTTGAACACCAATATTATGTTAAATCAACATTGTAGCATTGAGACTCATAATGTTTGTGATTAAATGATGCGGTGTTTACATGACACTATGCGCAATATCTTCATGTGAGTGACTGTTTATGACCCATTAGCTAGCAATCTTGGCATTGACGAGAACTGGAATCGATTAGATTACCCCTGAGTCTTCATCGTATCTTTACTGTTCTCTCTCTATGATGACTGTCTCCGTTGTAAACCCAAATTCTCCATCCTCTCTTACACTGACTGCCTACATATTGTGACTTCAGCAGACTCGGACCGCTGAAAGTGAAGTTCTGCATCTGATATTGCCTAATCAACCGCTAACTTTGCTGCAGAATGCTAAAACAACAGAATATCATCAAAATAGGGTGTCTATCCGACTGGTATACCGCATTTGGAGATTTATATTTATCCACTATCAGCAACAAACTCAGTTTGAACCCATGTAACTTCAGCTGTTGCCACTCACGAAGGTCCCAACTCTATCCTCCATCCAAGTCCTGCAAGATTCTTCAACACACCGACAATTCTGTGCCACGCAGTCTCCTCTCATATGCTTGATCTAGAGGCATCATGAACTACCTTTGGCGGAGTTACATGCAGGGGCGATCATGATCAACCCATTTCTCAGTATTCCACCTATGTCCGTTAGTTAGTGATACAATCATGTTAATGTCTCGAGTTCTTCAGGTGCATCTGGTTGAAATTCTAGGTAGGTTGGCTTAATCCAACCTCCTATTCTTGCATCAATAGCGTATTTGGATATGAATGCTAAAATTCGGGAATTGGGGGCATGAAGAATCCATCTAATCTGGTGCACCTGACGCTTCGTAAATCACAACACAGAACTAGCTTCAAAAATACATCTATGAACCCCAGACACCGCCAGACTCTGTCCAGGCATGCCTCGAATTGCATCCTCCTTAGCTGAGCGTCACTGTTTCCAGGCACGCCTTGAATTGCATCCTCCTCAACCGCATGCTACTTTGTTGCCCTATTTTCCCGTTATTCTTTTAAACTTCCTACTGTACTTACTCTTATATGCTTCTGTCTACATTCCGCAACTATACTTCATCAACATGGAACCTACGGCCAGCTAGGTGAGGAATCACAATTCGCAGAAGAATCAAGAAGCACACCTTGAGCGAGCACTTGCACGTGCATTCAAGGAGACAGCCACTTGTCATTGCCGATCAAATGTTGGAACCCAACCTTCATGTATAGTGTTAGAGATAGCTAATGCCTGGACTATGATTCATATGAAGCAGGATGATGACCATACTGATCGGGAGGAGATCAGCGATGATGACAGTGAAGATGCTGGAGAGTCCACCTTGTCATCTGATATCAAAGAAGACGATTTGGACACCCAGCAAGAGGTCCTACATCTAGACTAGGTGCGCCGCCATAAGATAATACGAACTACAAGGGTTCCACTGCCAAAGAAATGGAACCGTGCCAATACTGTCATTGCCCGCACATCACTTCCAAATCTGTGACATGCAGCTGGGGCCCTGGCACCACCATTGCTCATACGCCAAAAGTCAACCATCAACAAATTACCCGAGTCTGACATTGTACCCACCCAGGCGCTCCCGCTTCCCAATGCTGCAGGAGACCATAGTGTTCCTCAACCAAAGGCCGGTGGAGATCACAATGTTCCTCAACACCAAAAGGCTACCTTTGAGGTAGCCAAACGGTTCATGGAGGCAATCGTATTCACAAAAACTCCCTGGCCAATCATTTCCGATGAGAAGTACTCAATGGTTGCCGAAACTTGGCAACTAGCCATTGAAGCCCAGGATCGACAGCGGGGATTAGCAGGTGCTCCTGTAGGTACACACCATCCATGTGTCAATTGCACGGTGGTCCATCTCTTAAAATTGTTCCGCAAACCCGAGAAGTCATATGTGATTACTCTGTGTTCTGCTCCTCAATTGGACTTGTAATGATACTCATCCCCAAAAATATACATACTCAAAACTAATGATTAGTATTATTCGAGGGCGTTTGGCAGATGGAACTTGTTGAACTATTGTCTGAAGTTACCGATTGGATTTAGGATCAGAGACTGAGCTTTGAATCCAGGTTAAGGAGCTCCTGTTTGACAATGCTTATCTCTCGAAGGTCATCAATGATAAGAAGTCCTGGTTCACGCTGATGGAAGTGCTTGACTTAATCTATCATCAGTGTTTCTCCACAGCCAATAGCTTGGGGTGAAAACCGACCACATCGCAATTCTTTCAACCGCTCACACGGCAGACGTTAGCCCTTGTGGCCGCAGCTATTCATTGTGTGCTGTCTGAGTATGCCACTGGGAAGAAGGTTACTGTTATGTTTTCACAAAATGAATATCGAGGTAAATTTTGCCCTTCCACAGTGATGGATTGTATTACTGCGGAAGCCACTGCACTCATCAATTACGCATGGTGGGCTGCTTCATACCCCCCCATGGTTCTCCTCCACTATAATACGCGCTCCTCAATCCCCGTCAGCGCTCCTCAGTCTGGATTGGCGCTTCGATATTTCATTCAGTGCTGCATACTGCATTTCTGTCGGCACTCCTCAATCCCGTCCTTGGCCTCGATCAGGAGCGACTTTATTTCATTCCAGACTGTGTACCTCCCACCCGTTTGGCGATGCTCAGCATAGATGGGCTGCTCCGCTGGATAGGCGCTCCTTGGCCTGGATTTGCCCCTCACACTTTCATTCCGCACTCCTCCATCACCATCATCACTCCCCTTCCCCACCCTGCACTCCACATCAGGCACTCCTCCTTTCTTGGTGGCGCACCTCTTTTCCCCACAAATTCATCATATTGCTTTTCAAACTCCATTTTGATTTACCGCGCGCTAACCTCTCAATTCCAACCCTTTAGATATCACAAATCAAGCCAAACGACATTAGAAATCAATTTTCCCCACTCGCCAGGCCCGAAGCATTCGGAAATTCAAGGAGCGCCTCCAGCTTCTTTGGGCCGTTGATGAATTGTGTGTTCCCGCGTTTGTCGGCCCTGATGAGATGGGCGATTCAGTGGATGACATTGAGACAATGTTCGATTGATATCATTCGATCGCTTAGCCGGGTTATTGTTTCTGGTTTACCTGCTTTCATTTTTCCATCACTCGTCATTTTCTTTGGTTCTCCTTAATGTAGCGAAGCAAACAGTAGAATGTTGAATGAGATGCTGGGTACCATAGTATGATTTAGAAGTTGATAATCAACAATAATCTATGCATCATACGTGGAGGGTATTGTTATTGCTGGTGTACCTCTGGAGAATCTCAGATAATGCCTGCAGTCCTTCGAATGAATATCCCTAAGAACCTAGGCATCTCTCAAAGTTAGTATGGGATTCCCGTATTGGTTTGGTGACAGTCCCAGGTGCTCCCAAAATTATCATAACCGCTCCCCTTATGCTCCTGTACCAGTCATCAGAGATCCCAGTTACTCCAAAGGCCGGCCCGAATGCCCTCCTAGGGTCTGATTTTCTCCTGAAATTTACACTTCTAACTTTACACTCCGCCTCCTCTCACACACTCTTGGAGGCTCCCAGTGACAAAAATACAGTTTGCTGATGCATTGTCCAGAAACATCATTGCAATCCTTGGTGTCTCCCAACACTAACGAGAATCATGCTCGCCGCCATCTATGAACCCTCCATGCTCCTGAAGCACCCCGCGAAGTGTACTTCTCCACCAGGGTCTTCAGTTGTGCTTGCTCTTCCTCAGTCCACTTGAGATCAATTAGGTGTGCATTGTCCTTTGGTATCCGGATGAGTGGTTTTCCATTAGCTAGTTTCGATTCTGACGACTGCCTTATCGTCCATGGCTCTGCAATCTGAATCATCCAGTGCGCCGCATCATGTTGAGCTTCTTTGTCTTTAGTCCAGATAGCATGCATCAAACTCTTCACAGCTGAATACAATGCCTCAGCACCATGCTTTTCCTACACAGTATCATCCTCTGAAGCTTCAGGCGCACCTGGAAACAGCCACATCGTCTGATAACACATGTCATAGAGTGAATGGAATCCCAGTGTAGCAGTGACTTGAAGTTTGAATCCAATTCTCCCATTCGTTGCAATTTGGCAGCCCACACTGTTTATAGTCTTATACCGATGGGACTCATCAAAAATCCCAAAACTCCATGAACAGTAGGAGAGTTGGCCATCGCTTGATGGTTTCGCTCTGGATGTTAAGGGATCATATGAAACAAGCTGGATATTTCATCGGTTTTCTGGTTCGTCAATACTGGTGGTCAAATCCTTGTGGGTGAGATTTGCATTTTCAACGTACAATAAGTTGACGAGTTTGAAATCGATTCAATAGGTCGTATCGTCGATGACACTTTGAAAGGTCTCAGCCACTCTGGGCATTGTTACCACGAGAATTTGTTCAAGGGCCGAGATCAGTTTTGGATACCTGTGGGGTGGTGTTGGCTGGATCTCCAACAGGCAGTGGGGCGCACAATTGAATCTCTGGAACGGATACCACTCTCGTTCTTCACCAACAATGCCGGGAAAGTTGATCTGCACCAAAATCACCCACTCTTCAATGGTATTCCCCCATAAAATCGACAGTGGCAAACCCATTACAACTTTCTCTGTGACCAATTTGCAAAGCAATGCTGCTGCAACCAAGGTGAAAGTCTTTCCAAGACCCATTTCATCCGCCACCAGTGCTCCTGGCATATCTGCATCCCAAACCCATCTCCTCACAATCAAGAAGATGGCCCAAACCTGGCGTGCCAGAGGGTGAGTTCGGGGCAGGCCTGGAATAGAATACTTGCGGCCTGAAACACGGTCATCTGTTGATTGGCGAATAGGATGCACATTCAGCAGCCCTACTGCCTCATCAAGACACTCGTGTTCAAATTCGTTGTTCATTGTATTGAAAACCATCTTCCGTACAGAGCTTGTATTTTCTAGATCAAGGAACTCCTCACCATTCTCCACTAGCTCCTGGACCTCTCTTGCACAGTTGTCAGTGTTCTTTGCTTCCTCAATGATCTCTTTCAGTTGCTCAGATGTAAGCTGGGCAGATGGGCTCATATTCCGGCACTCCTGAAATTCATCTGAGTGTTAGGTATTTCACAGGGAAGCAACCATTTGAACGAATACACGTGGATGGAATATAATCATTTCTATTCTTTCAATCAGAACTCACATTAATACAAGTATCATTCTTGTGCCCACCATCCTCCTCTCCCTTCTCTTCTCCCTCTCTTCCACCCTCTTCAGAACCTTCCAAAGTCTATGTATAATGATTAGCAGTTGGTCACGTCTAGCCAGGACATGGCTAGCGAGGATTACCTTGGTCGGTCTAATTATGTGCTCGGCAATCTCCTTCCCTGTCGCTCTCATCATTTCTACCAAAAATATCTTGACATTATGTCCAAGTTTCAACTTGAAAGCATTTGAAAGGCAACAGTTGTACGAAATCGGGCCAGATATGGGGTCATTAATCATTTGCCCGTGTGTATATATTCCCATATACTCTTCTTCTAATTTGTCCCGCTCCAAGGTGCACTTCAATATTGATGTAAAAATGCATGGCTCTTTCAGGCCGCTGTATTTGTCGATGAAACCAACCAACTCTTCCCAGTGCCTCACATCTGTATACAAGGCTTGGAGTTGTTTGGGGGCTAGAATGACATACTTGCCATTCAACACCCAGCAAATCATAACCGTGAACATTGTATTTCACAACTCCGGTAAGTTGCTTCTCGCCATTTTGCCCGAGCGCTCACCTGAATCCGTCGCCGGTCGCTTGTTGCCTCGCCTTCCCTGTTTCCTCGCCTCTCGAATTTCGGTTGCACATTTCTTCACAAACATTTCAACCCACTGCCGGCGAATCCATTCCACATTATGGAGATTAACCAATGGCACCCAGCTCTCGAATGTCGCCAAAAGATCTGTGACCACCGTCTCCCTGTGCAGGTGTCCATCTCGAGCCTGTTTCAAATGGTTCTGCGCCCGGATAATGGACCAATGCTTCTTGTCGAGTAACCCTGTCACCCATACCTTCATCCACTTGTTGAATGCACTATAGTTGGCCTGGCCCATCCTTTGGGAAATTGCTTCAATGAGAATTCAGTTGGCTTCAGGCTGATTGGGGGATTGCCTCCTGCACCGCCCAAGTTCGACGAATCGTCACTCTCATCCGCTGCATCATATTCCTCGTACGACATCTCCGGCAATGGGGGCAAGTCCACAAGCCATGCGACATCTGTTTTCCGCGGGTCCTCTGGCAGCTGGAATCTTTTCATTGGGAGGCTTATGGGGTGTCTCCCAGGTGAACCGGAAGGAGGATCAGGTGGAGGAGTCGAGCTGGAAGATGTTGGCCGATTGACTGGATGATTTTCCAGCCTTCCTGGAGCAACTCTCGGTGCACCTGGAGATGATGGCCCTTGCCCTGGGAACCACGGCGGGGGGAACATTTGACACCCGCCATAACCACCTTGGTGCAGCTCATATCCTTGCCATGGTGGCCCGTAACTTGTAAATCCTTGGCTTGCGCTGCTGGTAGGTTGCGAACTATGTATCATGTTGAATGGAGACAGGTGATGAAACTGCGGAGCGCCTCGAAATGGCTACTGTGGAGGAGGGTACCATACCCTTGCAGCGGATGATATTAATTGGTGTGTTTCCCAAATTAACTGTCGTGGGGAGTGGCATGTCATGAACTATTATCCAGTGATTTTGAATTGTCGTCACCACGTTCTTGCGAATGAAATGGGCCACCAGGTGGAGCCATATTCACTGTCATCAGCCGAGATCCTTTCGTTGACATGCTCAGTTAAACAAAGATAGTGGTAAACTAATAAAGATGTGAGATGAGATATAGAATAAATCGGAGTATGGTTGAGTATTTTGGAGTTAGCAGTGATCTTCGGTGGAATGAAGGGGTTCTTATATCTCATTCTGTTGTCATGAACTGTGGTGTTTCACTACACCTTTGATCCATGCAACCAACTGCGGGCCTTGAGAAAAAGAAACCTCAATCACACTCATCCTGCCTTTCTTAGTTATATGCACGAATTCATATAGACGGATATGGGATAGGTGCTCACCTTCGTACGCTTCCATGACTTCACAGGTCATTGACAGGATATGATATGATATCTCCGGGAACCCAACAAGAACTATATCCAGTATGAAGGTTAGCGCGACTAGGAATATTACCCATAAGTTGTGCGTGTACGACCTTGCAACCTCATTCAATAGAAGGCCTGTGAGTCGAACAGCAACAGTGATTGCTTCCTATTGAGCTTCCTTGCCTATAAATCTTAGTTATGCTCATGATCCACGCTCCAGTCAAGGATTGTTACTGTAGCAAACATCCCACCAGCCTTATCAGTTCTCGATGATCAATGCCCGGACATCCAGCTAGCTAGGAAACTCACCTTTTCATTGTATTAGGATGATCTACCTTCATTATCCACTGCTCGGAGGCTCGGTTGTAGGTAGTATAACTCACAATGCCGCAATGACGTAGTGTAAGGCCCCATTTTGGTCATTGCAGTGATGACAAAAGAAAACTCCCCCCTGCATATGGCGGGGTGTGATGCGGCTGTGAATATGTTACGCTAACCTGAGTTAGCTTGCTTTCAAACCAATATCCCTGAGGCTCTATATCACCCCCTGAAGCATCATTGAGATTCCTCCGAATACATGTTCAGTGACCATTTCTCAAATATGGTCAATAATCGCCGGAAACAAGTCAAGTGCTTTTTCTGCAAATGGAAATTATTCGACCCGAACCGACTCGAGATTCACGATCAACAATATCAACCAATATTAATGACTGAAGGGCTATTACCTGATAGGATTTGACCACCTGCAGGCTGGGATCGACTCGAGCCATCAAGGTTCAACTTTAGTCGGTGCACCTGAATGGCCATCGATGAGCTTAGTCAAACAATCCATCTAACCATAGACAATGTACCTCGTGCACCACCACCTGAAGATACTCCCGATGAAGAAACGATGGACCCCCAGAAGCCTGATCTGACTCGTACCCCTTATCCAACAATGGCAAGGGCTCATAGGCAGGTAGTTGGAGTGGAAAATGCGGGGGGGGGGAAGCATATGGCAAAGCAACTGGATTGTACAACAAGCATCGCAAGTACTCAGAACAATGGAATCCATGGCATCCATTTCAGTCGGCACACGACTTTCAACAGGCTCAATCATTTTGCCAGCAAACTAAAACCTGGATAGATCAACATCTGAGGTGTGGGCTGCACAACTTCAACATCGAATCATTTCAATTGGCAGATGCTCTATGAAAGCTTCTCTCTAGACTCGATTTTGGGCTCTGGGATGATAGTTGGATTGAAGATCATTCACACATCTTCGGAACATTATACTACCGGGATATATTCAAATGTATACAGTGCCTTTTGCCTCATCTCCCACTCCAGGCGCACCTCGATTTTGAACCGGTGCGCCTTGGAGAGATGGAAAGTCGCCGAATTTACAGCGAGACCAACACATGCAATTGGTGGTGGGATATGGAAGATCAGCTTCTTGCTGGAGCGACGATTGTCCCAGTCTTCTGTGCATCAGACAAGACCCACATGATCAAATCTTCGGGCGACCAGCATGCCAGCCAGCTGTATCTCACGATCGGTAATATCCGGAAAGATATCCCCCGCACACCTCAAAAGCGCGCCTGGATTCTTGTTGCGCTGATCCCCTGTCCCCCGAAAGGTGCCAAAATTACTGACGAGGCATGGCATTCCGCAGTTGGAACAGTGCTGTCGCCACTCCGGAATCATGACATCACTGGCCCAGGCTTGAAATGGGATTGTGCTGACGGATTCCAGAGACAATCTTATCCTGTTTTGGCTGCCTGGGTTGGGGATTATCCAGAACAAGTGAGGATTGCTCAAGTGGCATATGGCTCACACCCGATGTGTGAAATTCCTACAGGTGCGCCGATGGGGCATTCAACTTTTCGACCACTTGATAACCCAAGAGATCAGCATGTTTACTTGGAGCTTCTGGACAAAACTAATATTGATGTTCTGCACACTCTTGGAGTTCATCCAATCCGTAACCAGTTCTGGCAATACCCTCTCTGCAATGTCTATCGCCTTTGGCAGCCTGATGAATTGCATCAGCTGCTCCTGGGTTTGGTTAAAGACTTATTGCACTGGCTACACAAATACCTGAAAGCTAGAAATGTCAAGGTTCAATTTGACAATCGATTCACATCAGTACCATGATATCCAGGCCTCCAGCGCATCACTAAATCGTTCGATTCGATGAAAAGCGGCTCCTGGCAGGGAAATGAAATCCGGGGCATGATCAGAATCCTGGCACTGAATTGCGCTCCATTTCTTGACTGCTCCCAGGATGCCGGGAAAACTGCGGTGGAATCAACCTCTGATGAAATGGTGATGGGAGCAGTGTGGGCATTATGTGAATTCTCTTTACTTGTCAGCCAACATAATCACTCTGATCTATCCCTCACAGCACTAGACGATGCACTGAAGCGATTTTATAGGAAGAAGGGTGCATTTGGAGATCAGACAATGTTGAAGTCTGTGAAGGCCAAAGTGGATGAACTATTGGCACAAAAATCCCATCAGTTACGAGGACAAACGATTCATAGAATCCGTGCTGCAATGGAGGATCAGCAGTATGGGGCTGAAAAGGTTACTACATCAAAACCAAGGCAATTTCAGGTTTGCCTGAATAGAGCCCGACAAGCGGCAACCATATGGTCAGATACTGATTGGCAGAGGGCAATCGAGCGATTGGAGCACACAATCCATCAGGTCACACCTGCTGAACACAAGCTTTTCGATAAATTATTCCAACATCATGAGCAACAACCATTGCTGGATGTCGGGACTAAGGCAACCAGTCCCAGAAGCATCTTCACCAAAAAACTTGCTCAAATGAAGACTGCTGCAGAAGAAGAGGCTTACGGGGCGGTAAACATGACCGCCAACAAGTGTGTGCAATTTCAGGTCTGTCTATCTGATGCTGACATTGAACCCACCACATGGAGTATCGCTGATATGGACTGCATTGTGAATCAGCTCAAGAGAGAGATTTAAGGTATCACTTCGAAAGACCAGATGCGGTTGACGCAGGAATTGTTCGTCCGCTAGGTCGAGTTTGACCCTTGGTGGCAGGCAATCGGCGTTGAGCAGCTCCGGCAAACCATCGAACAGCGTGTAATCCATTTCGGATATCCGAAGATGCATCATGTAAGTCAAATATTAGAGTCAATTCGGCAAATGGGTTCTGGCGACAATTTCACCACTGATATTTCTGAATGGCTACCTATCGGCAATGTGAAAGAGGCATATCAATCTACCAACAAAGTCAATTACATTCAACAGATGCTCAAGCACAATGACCGGTATACCAGTCTTGACTATATGGAGGAGTCTCTGTCTCATCTTGCCCTCCAAGGCTGGTATGATATTGACTCTGTGAAAGTTTTCAACCTACTATCAGCTGCCGATAAACGGCGAAATACGCACAGAGCCCATCTTTTATGCCTCCACCATTGTCAGGAAGAGCCATTTTTCTGCCCCGTATCACAACAGGTACATCATATAAAAGGATCTCATGTCTGCGGCGTGTGCGGAGGTATCAAATTAACCTCACCCAGAGATGCATCAGAGGATTTCGGATTTCACAACTTTGGACAGCTGTTCCGTACACAAATTGAAGATGACTGGGGAAATGAAGTTAGTGGACTGGTGCTCGGATATGATCAGAATGTACTCATAGACACTATATTTATCAAACTTCAGAATGGGCAGCTGTATTACCGTCAACCATTTCACTGCCCTACATCTGTTGAGGCTCTGAGACTTGATTGCAAGGTAGAATATACCAATGCCAACCAAGGGATCATGCCTCAATCTCATAACATCTGTGTCCAATATACGGACAGTGACCTCGATAACACCTTCCAAGGCCAAGTTCCTTCTTTTCCTGTATTATACATCGGCTGGACCCCACCAAATCAGATCCTCCAATTTCAGGAGTTCCTGCCTGCCGGAAACACGATATCAACCGTTTCTAAGAGGTTGAAGAAGACTTAACAATGGATAATACGTCCTCAACCTCGAGAATATGCAGTGGTGATTCCAACAAAGTACAAAGATCCTCATGGTTGGGGTGATTGTGTTGACGGGTTCATCCGGGTTGTCAAACAGACTGTGAAGATGCATATTGTACCAGTCAGAGCAATTGTTGGACCTGCACATTTGGTGCGAGAGAATAATGCTGCATCAGATAGAATCGATAGCGTATGGCTTGTAAATAATCATGTGGATTTAGATACCTACCGGACTGTGTATTAAAGTTACAATACCTCAATCAAGGTGTGCAGAAGATAGTTAATTGAATTGTACTATTTGATATAAACAGTATAATAATCACTCCAGGAGAGTATGGCTCCATGTTCGAGGTGCACCGGAATACTCTCGGAGACGCGGCCAATACTCCCAATAGCTCTGACATTTGCATATCCTAATGGTTTGATTTGGAAGCATTTTGAAGACAACTATACACTCTTCAGGAGATTCTTGGATTCTGTTCCACAACTTCCACAGCATTGAGGAGCACCGGGGAAGTTGTCTCGGAGCATCTGGGAGCATCTGGGAGCATCTAAAAGGATCAGTGTGGCTGTTCAGAGTTGCTGAGTGGTTCAGTTATGACTTCCAAACCATTTTACATTTTGCTGATGGAGACTGGGTTACAACTCCAAGCAGGTACCAGCTTATTTCCTTCATCTCCTTCCCATTCCATTGAGAAACTTCCTCATATGACTTATATTTTGGTGTGAGGTTGTGGTATGCAGGCACAGATAACCAGATTGCATTGCACTTGTCGAGATGTTCGTGCGTCTTCTGAAGGTGGTCACACATGCTGATCTCTATTGCACGGAGAAGGTCAGGCTTCAGGAGGTCCCTTACTATACAGGGATTATGTTGAAACACGTTTAATCCTCGGTGAGCATGGCGCAACGAGTGCTCAGCATTTGCTGTCATCGTGTTGTAATCACTGAGCTTTCTATATTGGTTGTGATCCTGCCTGGGGTGTTGCTTGTCAGGAGGGACACAATCTCGAAGTTTGTTCTTTGGACACTCACACCAGAAACAGTCATGCCGCTTGAGATGCTGTAGGACGCTATACCCAGGGCAATCTGCAATACATGCTGCTAAAACCGGTTTGCAATGCCTGAAGTTGGCATCTGCACAGAGAACATTGTACTACCCGCTCTCGGCGCTGCGATTTTGTTCAAAGGTGAGAGGCTGGAGTACCCGCCGGAGTACTTCGTTCAGCACCTCTCGGTTCGTTTGCAGCTGTTCATCCAGCTGCTTCTGAGGAATAGTGCGGTGTTTGATCGGAATTGGCATGAGAGCGACCATTATGATGCTATGCTTTGAGGGCATCTGGCGGATCTTCACAGATAGATTGCCAATTGTTGTATATTCAGGACACTCTTTCTTGTTGCCAGCAAAATTCGAGAGATGTGTTCCGGCAGACATGAAGATCAATGGAACCAGTGTATCCCCCACTCTGAGGGTTGACGAAACGTTGATTAGCACGTTATTATCCTCGAGTATCTCTCCATACCTGTGTCTCCCACCACCAGTCCACAGTGTGCATGTGGGTATAGAGGCGTTTCGGTGGGGTATCGCTGTTAAAGCAATGCTGAGGGGTGTAAATGAGATCCTCGGGGTAGGCTGGCTGCCGCATCAACCATCTCATGCTTTTGATGATGTATCAACTCCAGTATTTGATAGGGCTTTGGTGATTGTCATTCCATCTGATATCACTCCCCGGGAGCCTGATCATCTGGCATGCTAGCCACAAGCTTCTGAACGCCATCCCCATTTTTGAAGCTTGGGAAATGCAGAGCGGTGTTTTCTTCCTTCAGCACATTGTCATAGTACGTCTTCATGCCTATCTTCTTGATCCCACACTGGATATATTTGTACTCTTCACGTGTCGCAAACGGGTAGTAAGGATTGTTTTGTAGGTTCGTCTCAAGACAACCCGGAGCATCGCATTCCCATGGCTCAGCAATGAAATCGATCGGCGGAGTGCTGGCACCTAGGTGTATGTCTTTCCGCGGCAGAACAGGAGGTGGTGGCTGAGACTCCAAGTTTGCGATGTTCTCAACATGTTCGAGGGTGGGAAACACATCCAAGTCTTCGACTAAATCTTTGTTAGCATTGAATCCATGACTCTAAGCCAGTTCAACGCGTCGGGGCGCGTCGCAAAGAGTCTGATTCTTCAGGAGTGCAACTTGAAGGTGTTCAGGATGGTGTGATTTGATTTGTTGAAGTCGCCAGCTGTCTGATGTGAACTTCTTTCGGGATGAAAATTTGGGGCAATGGAACGGGGTCTTCTCTAGCATTGTCGACGACACTCGTGGAGCGGAGTATGCACTGTAGAAAGAGATGAAAGTTGGTGATTGGCGTAAGCAGCCTAGTGTGTAAACTCACGATACTTTCAGCTAACTTGAGAGATTGATTGAGCCTCAACACCATCACAAGGAGGTTCCTTACACACTAGGAGTTGCAAAAATGCTGCATGCGCGATGTCCCATCATACTATAAATAAAATAAAACCAATACCAAACCTATAAATAAAATAAACCCTGAGCGGTCCAAAAAACCTCGCAACACGTGTAAGAGTCAATGCATGAGATAAATAGATTAGAACGAAGGAATGCATCAAGACAAGAACCAGACCCTAACCCAACCGCAACAACCATCGTGTCCTCTGCAACATGAGGATTAGTTCACTCCTCGCCTACCGAGCCATTCGGGTGTGCCTCAGGGTGAGGGGAATCAGGGAGGGTGAGATCAGGGAGAGAGACATTGGGGAGACCATCGCCACCTGCCGATTCGCCGAGCAGCTGCTGATTCTCATCCACATCAAAGGTGTTTCCGGCTGCCTCAGCTTCTCGCAGAGTTGGCACCACCGGGCGAGGGTTTTGCGGCGTCACCAGCCCCAAATGCTCCAGCCCACTGAGGGGATACGTCTCTGGAGTTTGTGGTCGTGGGCAAGGCTCCAGGGTTTGTGGCCGTGGCGCATGCGCTGGATGTTGTGGCCGTGGGGTATGCTCGCGCATCCCCTGGCCTTGCTCAGGTAGCACGATTGGCTGATCGTCCCCCATGGTATCTGCATCGTCAGCCGATGTATTTATCATCTCTCCCTGGCCAATGGTTGTGGGCAAATAGCCTCTCCGTACATATAGAAGTGAATGTTATTGATGATTGAACTGACATCTCGCTAGAACTAACTAATACGCGAGTCTCCCGCAGAGCCGCACTAATGCCACAGAGTCGCACATTAACATGACCAGAGTCGTCCACCTACATCACAACCTTCTCCAATCATCTTCGAGAATCCTCTTGAAGAAACAAAACACCCTGATCAAATAACAAACATGCCTCTCACGCCCTATTGTGTGTCGCTTGTCTCTTCGCCTTTGGCTGTCCGCCTATCTCCTTCCAATATTGCCTCACCATCTCTTTTACTTTTGCCATATTCTCCTCTGGCTCCCATGTACTATCCTTCTCATCCCAACCTTCCCATGTCACTTCGTATTCCCAACTAGTTCCGTCAGTGCTTAGCCGGTAGTTTGTGATTGATTCGATGACGTAGCTTGTGCCTGCGCGGCTGGTCCATACTGGCGGAGGCGGCGGCCGCCAGGCAACCCTAGAATCATCCGTGGGCTCCACATTGAGCCTACTGACGTTAACTGTGTCGTAGATTGTGATATCGTTTGGGAGATCTAGTTCGACGGCGTTTCCGTGTATTCATAGGAACTCGTATCGGCCAATGTGACAGTGTACCAGTTTGTGTCGTGTGGGGTTGACATTGGCGTATGTGATTGGCAAATCCTTTGCATCTAAAAATACTGTTGCACCGGTGGTTTTGCCGGGGTCAATTTGGCGTCGTAACTTATTAGACTCAGCCATCTGTTTATCCTGAGCATCATGCAGCTCATCCCTGGTGACTCCCAAAATGCGCGGCAATTGTTCGACAAATTCGCGGCCTTGTACAGTTTTCTGAGATTCCTTGGCCTGCGGTCATTGGAGGTCTGCAATTAAGTCTAGCGGCACAGGCGGCTCATAACCAAGATCCAGTTCAAAAGGCGTCTGCTTCGTCGAACGGTGTTCTGAAGAATTGTCAGCATACTCCGCTAATGGCAGGTAGTCGTCCCAATTGGCTTGATCGTGAGTTGCGAAGCCACATAAATAGGGTACAACTGTCTTGGTTGAGTTTTCAGAGAGACCATCCATGTCTGGATGGAACGCCATAGACATGAGCAGCTTTGTCTGCAGAATCCTCGCAACTTCTCTCCAATAGTCTGCTGTGAAGCATACATAGCAGCCATATACAACCTCTTGAAGCACTCCGTGTAGGCGGATGATGTCGTCGATGAATATGTGCGCAAAGGCCGGGGCAGTGATTGTCATCTTGCCGGCTCGCCAATGTGCTCTCTTCGTCATGAGGTCGACAAACGTTACAATGCAGTCATGGCCAGTTCCCAAGATTGGCAGGTCAGTTATGAAGTCGATGCCAATTTTTTGCCAATGCCCTTTGGCTATTGGAAGTGGTTGTAGGTGGCCCATGGGGTTCCCACTCTGGTGGTTAGTTCGATGGCACAAGTCACAGCCTGCAACGTATCGGTGGGTATCGCGCCATTTTTGCTTCCAGATATACCGGTCTTTGGTACGTAAGTACGTTCGGTCAGCACCGAAGTGTCCCCCTGCTAGAGTGTAGTGGGCTTCATGGAGGATTCATCGCTGCATCGTCTTTTGAATACACAACCATCCTCTCATATCTGCCTTTCTGTCTTCCTCCTTCTCTTTTGCCCTTGCCGTTTTGTTTACCTGTGTCTTTTCCAAATCTCCATGTAACCACAGTAGGCCATTCTCTTCCAAATAGAATCATTGCGCTGCCACCCATAATTTGCGTTCCTTGGTAGATGCAGTGGGGCGGGGACTTGAGTTGGCCAGGCAATGTGCAATAGGCCCGAACCGTTAATCATCAATTATGCCCACCTTGATGTCATCAACCCATTCTCCGGCCGCATTATCGTTCAGTGCCATTACATTGCATCGCTCCCATCGGAAATCCAGGCGGCGAGAAAATGCATCTGCAACCTGATTCTTGACACACGGAATGTGCTTGACCTCCCAGTCAAAATTCTGTAGGACTGTCAAGATATCCATCTGACATACAGTGAGGTGTGGTTGTGTGAGGATCCAACGCAAGGTTGCATGGTCCATGTGTACCACCAATGGCTGCTTGGCTTGGTGTAGGTTGAATTTCCAGTATACTGTTGCATCTCCGATGCCCAATAGTTCTCTGTCGTATGCAGGGTATCGTGTCTCCGCATCGTGTAACTTACTGCTGAAATCACCCAGTACCAACTCTGTCTTATCTTGCACCTGGGAGAGCACCACGCCAAATGCATAGTGGCTAGCATCGACGTGCAGGCAATGTTTCGTTTCAGGGTCCGGTAGAGCAAGGACCAGAGCATTGGACATTGCCTTTTTGAGGGTAGCGAAAGCCTGCTGGTATTCTCTATCCGAAGCGAATGGAGTGTGCCTGACTCTCCTCTGTTCTCCATGTCGCCACCCCACATCCCCTTGTTCTTTCAGAGGAGTGCCAATTGCGTACAATGGCATCGCAATGTCAGCGTAGTGTTCGATGAATTTTCTATAGTAACTGGTGAGGCCCAGGAAGCCTCTGACGTCCTTACTACATCAGCAAAATGTAAATCAATTTGGAAGCAACACGCAATCCTCCCAGATACTCCGGGCGACCTCACCAGTGCTTCTAAGTACTTCTAGATGATCCCAGACCCCCCTGGAGCTAAGCAAAGTGCTCTCAGACTCTGCAAGAGCATTCTCAGGTGCTCCTGAAAGCACCTGAAGTTATGGAGGTGCATTCAGGATGCTACAAGATTTGACTTATAGAATAGTCAAATTTTGGAGCTCCTGAGACCTCTGTGCAGATCTGCGGGAGGCTTCGAGAGAAGCTGAGACCGCTGCGCAGCTCTGCGGGAGACTTGGTGCCCAATTATCACAGCAGTGGTTCTTACATAACCACAAGGCATTTCGTCTTATCATATTCGTCTGTTACAGTCACAAGATCCGCTACATCATAATATGGCATGCATTATTTAAGTCTCTCCATATATATACATACGGAGAATCTGGCCACAGATGGTACTCGAGCATAATCGGAGGAGCACCGGGACATGCCCATTGAGAGAACTCACAGATGCACCACTTGGAGGCCATTGTGATGAAACGATGCAGCTAGAAGACAGAGAGCCCACCATCAACGCTCCGCCGCACCTCTCACGACATCCAAACAGAATTCATAAGGAAGAGCAGAGGGTAGGAATCGGGTGAGAGGATATGATACTACCCGGCGTTGAGAATCCACGAAATCTCGGACAGAGCGAGTGAGACCAAAAGTTGGGAAAGATAGAGTGGGTATTTTCATTGTATGATAAGATGAGATGGAAATGAGATGATGTCTATCTACTCCGGGGTCTGCCGGATATATACTCCCCGTCACT
>Ga0307512_10002732_pt1 | contig 21596 bp, 33 predicted proteins | sample 14_EM_MG_FD_200267 | JGI IMG/M metagenome (GOLD analysis project Ga0307512, IMG submission 200267) | Populus trichocarpa ectomycorrhiza microbial communities from riparian zone in the Pacific Northwest, United States - 14_EM | ecosystem: Host-associated > Plants > Roots > Unclassified | place...
TGGTTCATTGGCGGTCGTTGAACTAACCATGGTTCATGTAGTTATCGAACCCATGATACCATAAATCCCGTACCCTCTCACTACGAAACAACGACAATCAGACATTGCATCACTTATGGATCGCGGAACCGACCGTAGGGCGACAGTGCGGTTCAATGACCATCCGTTGGTTGGGCTTGTGGTGGTTATGGGCGTTTCCGTGGTCGACGGCCAGAACTGGAATGCCAAAATGCAAAATCCCAGAAGTGCACGAGTCCGCCAATTGTGCCACGTCATGGGCAACGAAGAGTGAACCGATGCAGGCCGTGGTCTGTCCGCCACCGTATCCAGATCGAACGAAGCACGTTGTCGTTGAGCGTTGAAGTATACGTGGATGGAAACGTCACGTGCAATAAACCTCACTTCATTCGTGCACGCGATAATCATGAGCCGAATCATGGATGTCTCCACTAAAATGGGGCCTTTGATGCTTAGGGGATGGGTACGTGTCTACGAAAACTCTAAAATCGACAACCTGTGAATTCACAAGGCATAGGTCTTAACGGACAGAGGGTGCTCGAAGTGCCAGGTCCCCTTGATGAGATCACCAAACGGCCAGACACCTGTCGTTCATTTTTGCGTCAGCTGCGATGGGGACCCATCACAAGGTCCGACCCAATCATCCACACAGCGAAGTTTGTCTCAGACATCGAACCCAACGACCGTGTCGACCCATCATCCGGCTTCACGCGCTTCGACTCCATTGACGGACCTCCCGAGTGATACAGAGTCTCCTCTGTTGCAGCCTATTTTTGATACGGAGATGACTTTACGTCGAAGACAGCAGTCTGACAGGGCATCCGCCGAGATCGGCAACCGCTTGCTCAAGGGATGGGCTATGCTCGCAGACGAATGTCCAAACGTAGAATGTTATGGGGTACCTCTTGTTCGCCCACCGAAACCAGGGGGCGGTAAGGATCCCAGAAAGGTTGGCAATCGGCTCCCTCTCTTATCGGATTAAGAGGATTACAACTATAACTCAGGAGTGCGTTATCTGTGGCACGGTTTACGTAGACGAGCAGAACCTAGGTGATCTGGATCACTCGGTAACCCACCCTCGTACAAATCCAACCGAAGAGCGTGTCGACGAGGATAAGAATTTTCAAAACTTCGGTCTTCCCAACCCCGCCGAGTTTAAAAACAATGTCACAAACCCACCAGCGGCAATCCACTCCACAGTGTGTTGTGGGTTACTCTACTCGTTGAAACAACTAAAACGTTCTTGTAGAACACAGCATCCACCAATATACCTCCGAAGCGTGGAGACTCGCGGCGAGCACGTGCATCAGACATTCATCTCACTGCCCCCTCATGTGTGCACAGTCCACAAGGATTACTATCAACACACTCGTTTACGCAAGCACTGGGAACGGTACGTTTCAGCATTTTATTTTCGGGTATTTCCCATTGAGGATACTTCTTAGGGGAATCTATCCGATGCTAACGCGATATCAACTCTCGAATTAGCTGAGCGAGCCTTGCAAGCTGGCTTGCAAGCTCTGGCCGACCGCCTCAACCTTTCAGTCATCCCAGGGACGACCTTTGATCCTCGATTTATTGGTGACCTAGCAGAAGCAATCCAAAAGGTTACAACGGCTTTAACTAGCGTTCGATTGGCCCGCCAATCCGAGTGCCCCGTTGCGTGAAACCCAACAAACGTCAGTCTGGTGTTTTTCAACCCACGTTGCTTTCATTTTCGTTGGTGCTCCGACTTTATGTAGGGACCGGTGACCGATGTATTAATGTCACACTACTACGTCCGAATCAATATCCCTTGAACTCACACTATTTTCTTGAATCACAACACACGACTTCCCCATGTTCTAACACGCCCCCCTTATATCAACTGTTATCGCTCATCTCTTTGATTCGCACCCTCTTGTTTCTACCCTCCTCGGTTGTATGGCCCCCCTTGGTCTCAAGAACATCTTCTCTGGTCCAAGCAAAGAGCCTCAAATGAACAAAGTGGGAAGACTATCAGATCAGGACGGCTATATGGGACCGGGTTCACTTCCAGGCGGTCTTCCGCTTGACCAAGGCAGAGAGCCCCCCACGGGACATGTAAGGGCATCGTTCTGTATACAGAGGTATCACATCTGACCCCGAACGTAGTGGGATCAACAGGCTGTAAATATTTGGGTCGATGGTGTTCACAGTCGTTCTAAAATATTACCACAGGGCCTGATGTCCCGTGGTGCAAGCGTGGCGGACTACGGCGGCCTAAGCGAGCTGAACCTCGAAGATAGCAATGGCCGTCCCATCAGGACTAACCCCAGCCGCAGCCGTGTCTCTTCCCGTCCTATCAGCCAATATCACTCCGGGGAAATTGACGGCGACATCATTCAAGTAGGCCGACCAAGGTCCCAGAGAAGACATTCATCCGAGTCGTCTGAGTCGTTTGAGGTGAATCGCGTCGATAACCAAGATACCCTACCGCACAGTGCCCACGAGTTCGGACTGCCGTCCCGTTCACACCATCGACACGACTCCAGACACCCATCTGATTACCGTCACGGCTACTCGAGCCATCGAGCGGACTACGATGGCAGATCCTATCGTGATGATGGAAGATCACACCGTGACCATAGTCGGTCGTATCGGGACGATCGGTATCGAGACAGGTCTTATCGAGACGATAGGGCATACCGCGACGATCATAAGTACCATCGGGATGATGATCCTTACCATCGCGAGAGGGGCAAATCTCGGCATCATTCCAGGCATCGCAGTAGCAGGTATCATGACTACCCGGAAGATCATGAGGGTAGACTCCCTGTGATTATCATGTTCGATAACGGTCGAGGCAGGCGAGTATACATGCATGCTCCGGCTGTGATTTTGACTCACACCACTTCTATCTTAGCTACGATAACGCCTGGTATATAAAGCCTGCGACTTCTCCTCTCATCTTTGAGGATATTTACGGTAACGAGATCACGAGGTGCGCGATCTCTCATATCCCGTCTGCGTGTCTGATTTATCACATTCTCAGGGTTGGCGATTTCACTAACGGAGGCCCAAGTCGGCGCGAACCGATTGTGCTTGATCAGTACGGAGGGTATGTGGTCCCAAACGACGTCAACCCGAAGCTAACTTTGCTCCCCCAAGCCCCTCTCCCTTCGAACTCATGAGTGGGCATGGCCGCCATTCAAGCAGGCACCCATCACACATGCCTTACCACAGGTCAGATAGGCGAGTTCTTGAAACACCGGGCAATCCGTTCGTTCGGGCTAACTCAACAATAGAAGAGACTTGCGAGGATCTCCCGACTCCAACCCGGCGATGTTTGCTAACCACCCGGGATCAGGACGTGGTGGAATGTCAGTGTAAGTGTAAAAGAATTTCCTCCTTGGTCTGGTTCCAACGAACTTCGCACAGTAACTCACACTATGGTCCACATACCCACCCTACTCCAATGCCCATGTCCGTCAGGAGGTCCCCGAATGCCGATCGAGATGACTATGGGCATATGGACCTCCGAGGACCGCCTTCGTTAGTGAAGTCTGTTCCTCATCTTGGTTGATATATGCTAAGTGTTTTCGTGATGCAGGGCCGATGAGCTACACCACGCTCTCGACCGACAGTTGTCTATGAGATCCCGCGCTCGTACACCTGCTCCTAGCCCTCAGCAAGCACCAAGCATGTCCCGTGCTCCAAGTCGAGCACATTCAGCCACTTCCAGGCGTTCACGACCTGCCCAGTAATCGTGTGCCGACAAAAATCTGGTGTATATCCGCGCATTGTCATATGTATCTGTAAAATAATACTATCGATTGAGCTTCTAGGAAGCACCTCTCCCTCTCCTTTTGACAAGTGAACTGGGTGGTCGGCCTGCAACACTTTGAATTTCGTTCTGGCTGAGCTTCAGAACACCACCCTTGAATCTACCAACACCCATCTTCAAACCGCGGTCTCGTCGTGATGGATGAGAGTCGGGTTCATCTTCGAATATTCGCTTAAGCGTTGGGTGGTAGTTCCCGAGGTCCTTCGCCTTCAGACGAGCAAAATGAGGGTTGTGTTCGCTCCGCGGGGTGGGAGAGTGACGTACCTCTTCCAATTTTTGTTTCATTCTCGCTTTCTGCTTCGATTCGATGCCGAGGCGAACTCGTTTCGCACCTTTATTCCGTTCGGCTTTTCGAATCAGAGACTCTCCTTTCCCAATCTTTGTTTTCTCAGCCAGTTCCAACACACGACCTTCCAATGCCCTTCGGCGTTGGGCCCTGGTCAGGTTGAGCTCGTTTTGGTTCGCCACACCCGACAGGAGTTGTGTGTGGATCAGCTTGTGCAGAAGCGCATCATTTTGTCGGTTCGATCTGAGATTGTGTCAGCGCTTGAGGGATGGAAAGGACGAGAATGGGGTAGACGTACAAATCTAGGTCGTCGTCCTCACTTGACTTTGTTTTCTTTGTTGTATCAGTAGTTTCTTCCCGTAACTTGGAAACTTTCGATGACTGAAGGTGAAGGTTATTGAACCAAATAAGCGCAACTCTTTAAAATCGCGTACCATGAAAGCTTTCTTGAGTGCTCTGTCAGGTGTAGAGGCCTCGGATTTTTTGCTAGGGTCCTGGAAGGTTATAACAGATGGTCCGCCAACTGGCGAGGTATTTTCGTCGGAAGGTTCCTCTTCACTATCCTCTTCGCTCATAAACACTTTTGTAATCAAGCATAAAACAATGTAACGCACCATGAAAAGAGTCTATTGAGCCTCCGTCTTCGGAGTCGTATGAACTCACGTTTCCAGTGCCGAAACCATGCCATTCCCCATACTCATCCCCACTGACTGAAGAATTATCCGACTCCTCAAGCTTCCGTTTGCTACTGGAAGGTTTCGAGGACTGTCCGAACGAGTTCAAGAACTGTTGCCCATGAGCCTCAAGAATTTGCAGTAGCCGTTGATGATCGTCGGCGTCGGACATGGCAAATAGATCACGTGGACTTTACTTCCGTTCCCGACGCGGCGGCGGTGCCAGACTGCTAGTTCCGTCATGGCACGCAAGAACGCGAAGGGCACGAAGGAACCTCCCTCGAACGAGCCAGAGATCTCTGAACAGGAACAATGGAGGATAATCAACGAAACTGATTTGCTCAAGCAGCTACCGAACTCCCCACGCACCACACGAGTTGAGGAAGAAACCCCGTTTGCTGAGGAGATCCTGAATGCGATGCTGTTAATTGCCCCCTTTACGTTCCTCCTCGTTATGATGGATATGTGAGTTAATGTCCACTGTCGAAGCGTGTCTTATGAACCTGGCAAATAGTGTGGTGCACCAGCAGTATGCTCGCAAAGCTGATCTTAAGGATATATGGGACCGGCTTGTATCTTCTCTACCAAGTGCGTTTGTCCAACCACAGTCATGTATTTTAGGCTTACACTGTACAGTTCTATCGATTTTCATTTATTATAGTGAGACCTGGAATTCACCTTCTCCAGACTTCAGTCTGAACCGATGAACAGCAAACAAGTACAAGCGAAATCGAAGAGCCGGGTTCCTCTTCTTCGTCATGTCTGTCGTCGTTGGCCCGCGGTTAATTTGGGTTGTAAACAAAGCTTCGTGGAAGGTCGTGATGCAACAGGTATGGTGCCCGACAGAATAGCAGGAGATAAACTAACGTTCCCCAGTCACCCCCGCTGGCAGTGTTATGGATCTACACCATTTTCCAGATGGATCTTGGCCCAGCAGTACTCAGCCTTTTATTCGTAGGAGTGTGGTTCTTAAGTTCAGGTCTAAAATTCTTCCCATAATATTCATAATACATAGAAAATGTATCCTACACGGACTCATCGAATCACCCATCGGACATTCCAACTGACAACCGTGGTGAGGATGCGAACAACAGCTCGGTCGTCTGGACCCTTCTGTGAAACGATGACACTATCATTCTTCGCTCGATGATACGCCGAACTCGAGGTGTACGCTTGGTCTCGGAAGGCACCTTATACGAGCGAACCGATGGAGCTCTTGAAGAGCCCATCGAGGGAGTGAGGAGCAAAGGCGCTCGGCCCTTTCCGTGGTGACCGCGTCATACTCCTAGACCGTCGTCAAACTCTGTCCGAAGAGCATCGACTTTTTGCTAATAGTTATTTAGCTTGTGCAAGCTCGCGAAAGATCCAGCGGGGACTCACCTTGCTGCTTGTTGAACGACCCTCCATCACCGTTCTTAACACACGGAATTGCCACCTGAGTCGGCGTCCAGCCTTGTGGTTGATGGTAGTCGCGTATTTATCCAGTTCAAGAATGAGAGTTTTGTGAACCCGATCATCACGAGCAAAATACCACGTCTAGAACCGGAGCAGTTAGCTAGCCGAAAACGCAGGCCAGAACCAAACTCACTGGTATGGATTCAGCGTCTGGCAACAAGTCCAGAGCACAGTGCCAAGCAGCCATCATGATGAGATCTGCAGTGGCATTCGCAACACTAAGTAGAGATTACTTACTTCGGTGACACCATGTATCTTAGAGAAGTATACTCACTAATCCTCCAACGCCGATATGTAGTTTGCTCGGCCGAGTTCGCGAGTAGCAAACTTTCGGACGCAAGTCTCTGCGGTTTCCACTGGCTTCCCCTCGGTTCCTGAGCGTAGTGCGATGGCGATGGCGATTGTCTGGTCTCGAACCCATTTCTCCCCTTCACTCATGACCAAAGTCTGCATAAACGAGGCAATTAGGTCGTTCTGCTGACTCTGAAGACCATAATCGATTGCGAGCTTCAGGTTTGCTCCTGCGCAAAAGCGATTGAGGATAATAAACGTCTAAAAACGGCGTGAGGCTCACGTAAAGCTCTCAGGAGGACCTTGGTTTTCGGGAGGTTGACCTCTTCATCAGGCAAATTATTGACCCACCTCGATAGGGCACCGAGTATAACGATAGTAACGTCAGAATGTGACTTTCCGATCCTCATCGAGTGCACTAAAGGCGTGGCACCGCCTGATTTCTGTAACAATACCTAGTCGAGTTGTAAGCCCCGGTTCACACTGGCCATGCCCCCAACTCACGTGGAACGCACGGTCACGGACTTCCATGAGAAACATGAGATCCTTCTTCTCAATCGCCCTGAACACCTCCCACGACTACAAGAATTAGTCTCAATAAATTGATCTGTTTGTTGAGGATGCGAACCTGGGGCTCCGAGCCTTGCCATAAATTTATTCCGGGTTTTGGCCCTCCCAAGAACCTCGATAAAAAGGTTTTACCGAAGATAGGAGAGCGTGGTGTCGTTGGGGTTGTGGGAGCTGTAGACTCGCTAGGAGTCTCTTCAGATGCCACAGACTCAGGGGGCGGAGATGGACTGTGACGCAATTGTCTTAGAATCAACCTGGGTAATTCCTCCTCTGCATCACGTTCGAGCACTCCTACGTGAGTAGAATATAAATCGCTGCGTTAACCAAGATTCGGTTACCCACGTACCTGTAGAGGGTAGTCTCTGCGGAAGACACGGCGAAGACCTGATCCGCTCGCGTGGGGTATCACTAAGTTCAAGATGTGGGGTGTCGTTCAGCTGTTCTCCAAGCTTGTCGAGAAGGAAGGCGTTGTTGAACATGCAGCGTCCGATGGTATAATGTAAGTGACATCCGCTTGATCCAGTGGATGCCTACCTTGAGCTGTAGAGGCACCTCGATCATCAACCGGACTCCAAAGCGGTCACCACGGCCACAACCACCGCAGCCATTCACATGCCAGACCCAACTCGGGAGCAAGATAGTTGGGCTCCAACCTTGAAAAGATCCCGAGACACCCCGGAATCGTACCAATCTCCCCCAGTCAAACGTTCTAAAACAAACCGGGACCCCACGACCACCCTCACAGAGTCCACCGCAAGCTACGATGCGTGCCCTATGCCCAACGTCATGGATTATTTCTACGAAGACTTGATGCCAAAAGCCCCGGAATTGTCTCAGCTCTTTCCGACCCTCTCTCACGATGTCTATGTCGTGCACAGGTGGTTGGGATCAGTTGGGTGTGCTACTTACTGGAGGATGATTATGGAGGATATCAACAAACTGTCCAACGCTCCCAACCCCCTGGCTGGACTCATCAGTCGTTCTCTCGCGAAACTAAGTGGACCCCAGAGGGAAACTTCAAAATTCCATACCCTCTGTGAAACACTTAGGTCACACCTCGGATCTGGAGACACTCATAGAATCATGGTCTTTAGTGAGCTTCTATGGCCTAAGTTCTTACAGAAACTGATCCCGAACAGTGCGTCATCATGCAGTTGCACGAGTTATTGTGCAGATGCTGATGGATCGCGTCCATGACGGTGTGAGACCAACGCTTGTCCAGGACTACGGGGACCAACTAGTGAGGGTAAAATCTATCTCATATCTACTACGAGCATATCCTGACTTTATACAGGCGGAGGAAGCTGTTGAATACGGTAAATTCAACGTGATTGTGACCACACAGCTCCCCGTCGTTCTAACCCTCCGAGCACCGGCTTTCATTATGTACGTCATACCCATAGTAGTCGTTCGTATTCTAAACCTCTATAGGTTCGACGAACTCCCCTGTCATCTGACCCAAGCACTCTGTCGTGAGGCTACCACGAATCATTTGGTTCAGATGGTGGAACGGGGCAGACTCCAAGACACGAAGTTTCCGCAACCTACCCCCGATGCAGCAGGCCAGGAATGGATCGAAAACCTTACAAGACTAGATGATGCCATCCCACCCCCATCAATTTATATCCGCCCTTCCACTGAATCTCCTTTACCGTTAACACACCGGAGACTTCGAGACACGACCACTGCTGCTCGACTATCCCCCTCCGATGCGTTGATAACAATCTACCTTATCCTCCAAGAGCGATCCAAGTCCGGTATTGGTGTTCCCGGTCAACGTACCGTACATTTTTCGAGAAGGGACAAGACCCCGCGAGATACTTGCCAAGTTAGCATCCCAGGGTTCAAGGACTGCAACGGAATCGAAGAATATGGCCACTCCAGGTTGGAGGCGCTGATTGCCGTTTGCTTCTCCGCCTGCCAACTCCTTCAGACTCGCGGCCTGCTCGAGCCTGCGCACTTCTCCACCATATATCCCTTCGTGCCCGTCCCCCGAGTGATCGAGCCCCAGCAGTCGAAGAAGGCAAAGTCGAACGGTGTCCGCACTCATCCCCGGAGGTCTCCACTCTTCTGGTCCCTATCGACCGAGACTCTAGGAGGTTTATGGCACCCTACCATCGTATTTATTGATGGCTCTGCGGGGGAGTTTGGTCTACTTGCCATTCTGACACGACATCCATTGCCAGTAATTTCGGATTTCCCGTTGTCCATCTCAGGGAATCCTATCAATGTGCGATTGCGGAAGTGTCAGTCAGGACTTTTATCTCTGGATGAAGCTGAACAATTGCGTCGCACTACTCTCCGTATCATGCGGTTCGTTGGCAACAAGCCGTTTGTTTGCAACTTGAACCAACTCCCATATCTGTTGTTCCCTTTGGAACCCGAACCCTCACTCTTAAGGTCCCTTCATGAACCATACTGGGCGCACGATGGATATCCGCGACTAGACTGGATATCCGGGATCGTAATGAACATGGCTGCTTCCGCGTTCTTGCCCATCATGACCGACAGAACCGAGGACATCATAAAAGAGCTCGACGACGCTATAATTCAGGATAGGAAGATCGAGTATACGAAACACTACTTCGTGAAAAAGATTCGCGAAGACCTCACACCATTACATGAACCTCAAGAAGGGGAGGTGAGGGTCTTGTAATTCGACTTGTCACCCTCGTTAATATTCCCACAGCGTCAGCACGGATACAAAAATTATTTGGAGCATTGCAAGGCCTGCATTAAGGATTTCCAAGGGATCAAAAACCCTAACCAGCCATTGGTGGAGGTGGAGGTTGTTCCTGGTATTATCAATCGACTCAACCCTTCCTTTAAGTCTCAGACTGCTGAGAGGGGCATCCTTCAAAGTAAGCTAAACTCTCTCGACGCCCAATATAACTTTAACTTCGTACAGCGTTCATCCCCGAGCTTTGTGTCAAGTCAACCGTTCCTGCCAGGTGTGACCTTTCATCCTGTCCAAGTCTATAACTTACGTTTACAATTGGGTCGTTTCCCAGCATTGCAAGAACGGCACTTGCCCTGCCTTCGATCATGACGAAGATTGACGAGACCCTGCTCGTCAAGGAACTCAATGCAAGGATGTTTGATAACGTTATCCGAGAGGACCTCCTAAGAGAGGCATTGACACCACCTGCTGCGGAGGCAGGGTTCAACTACGAACGGCTAGAGATCCTCGGTGATGGCATATCTACCTCCCATCTAGACAATCTAACCTATTAGGACAGGCGATGCCATCTTGAAATATTTGATCTCGTGTCACGTCTTTATGCACGACTTCGGTACTCAGAGTCACCTACACGCTCATCGACGGGACATTATCAACAACAAGGCGTTGTACCAGTATGCATTGAACGCTGAACTCCCCCAGTTCATCCTGTCAAAGAGGTTCTCGGCCAAGACATGGCACCCGGCGAGTATCTCCGTCCGGAATTCATTCAATCCAATGCCAAATGACGAGATGTTACCAACCTCTGAGGATAGATCGGCCGCTGATCCGGGTGCAACTGGATATACCGTTCATAAAGATGTGAAAACACACCAAATGGGGGATAAGGTTCGACCTCGCATGATCCGTGCGAAAAGTTTCTCTAACACTGGGTTAATGCATAGACCTTGGCTGACGTCGTTGAAGCTATCCTCGGCGCTGCATACCTTTCCGTCGGTTTCCCTGGTGTATATATCACCACGCAGTCTTTCGCTATCCCCGTGCTAGAATACGATACCACCTCGGAGATAGGCAAGAAAATGCTCCCTGAACCTCCAGCAGAGGTGTCTCACCTGCTAAAACCGATCATCGTACAAACGCTGGAGGAAATTATCGGCCACAAGTTCAGAAGGAAATACTATCTCGCACAGGTGCTGGTGAGCGGATCCGCCCCTTGATTTTCGGTCCAATATCTATGTTCAACGCTGTGACCCGATAGACAAACAAAACAGGACCTCAGTATCGAAGTACAAGCTGTGAACGGCTCGGTTTCATTGGTGACGGTATACTGGATTTCTGTGAGTGACCTTTCCACCAACTGCGGGCGTTTCGTGTAACCATTGTATTTCAGTGACGATCAGATACATCTACGAACGCGAACCAAAATTGGCCCCGGGGAGCCTGACACTATTAAAGGTCCATCCCACTTGACCTATTTGCAGAACCCAAGCTGACAATGACGTGGATAGTGTGCTATGGTGTCAAATTCCGCTTTGGCCGCTTTATGCGTGAAGTACGGGATACACCAGCTCGTGGACACGAGAGCGTATGGGATTTCAAACAGTTTGAACACCTATGTGTCCGCGGTCACAACAGCGCTGCAGGAAGAGCAACGGGCTTCGTCGCGAGAGGGTAGACCCCCTGGTCAATACTGGCTCCGAATTCAAACTCCCAAAGTACGTCCGCCGATTCTGAATGCGAAGTGCGATCTTACAGGCATCCGTCCAGGCACTCTCAGGCGTTGTGGAAGGTGTACTGGGTGCCCTATACGTCTCAGACAACTGCACCCTCGAAGGGGCGGGGAAATTCTTCAACCGGGTCTTCAAGCCGTTCTTCGACCAATTTGTGACTTTCGAAATGCTCACCCGTAACGCAGCCGATGCGGTGTTGGAGATGTTGAATCGGTTGGGATGTCAGCGGTATTCAAGAGCCCACAGTCTCGAAAATGGGGTCCACTCGTGCAAGCGTGAGTCGGCTCTCTCCCAGTCCTGCAGCGTTGTACTGAAGAGTAATAGTTGTCTGGCACGGGAACACATTCTGCGAAGCCAAAGACGCCAATTTGGACGTAGCGATGCAAAAGGCGAGCGAGAAGTGCTTGCAGATATTGACGGAGAAGCCGAAACTTCTAAGGGACGCATGCAACTGTTTGACCACGCAGCCCACCGGGGGGGACCCAAACTCGGTCAAAAGAAAAAATAAATCTATTCGTTAGTTTATCCGTGGATAAAAACGCTAGCTTATTTCTTGGACCTAGGAGGGGGATTAGGCTCTACTGCGACATGTAAAACGTGTTACGAGTCCAGGGATTACTCACAGTTGGTAATAAGAAGCAACGAATGGGATGGCGAATCCGGTGCTGAGGTAAAGGAAGGTCTTGATGGCGAGAGGAGCCTTCTTGTCGTAGTCGAATGGGATGTGCTGCAATATACGTTTGTCAACCTCCTTGCCTGGAAAACGAAGCTTCCTTTTGAGAAAGACAGACCTTGTATTCGCCGTGCATGCCACGGGATTGAACGAGCGCGTTGGAACGCGCAGAACGAGCGGCCAGACGTGGAGCACGAGCGAGCAAAGACATGGTTTAGAAGAATGAAGTGGTGGTTTTTCGGAAGAAAGCGTGTGAAGCCCTCTCATCATGTACTATAGATCAATTCCGACAGTAGGCGACCATCCTACTCCTCAACCTCAACCGCGTCCCCACATCCCATCCAACATTCCTCGGTCCCTAATACTCAGAATTTTGTTCGCGAATGTTAGAGGAGGAAGAAGAACTCGACGATGAGACTATTCAGGCGAGAGTGGACGCTTCACTCGCGAAGATTTACAGCGTCACTTCTACTTGGCTGAAGCCCAAGAAAACACCTTCGGCTCCTGGGAAAGACTTCGAAAGGGAGCTCGAAGAATCAATGCGGCGCCCCCCACGGCGAGTCTTATCTCATCCTTTCCTTTGCGGATCTCCGTCTGATACTTTGACGTCCCTCCAGCTTGGGAGTTGGCGCTGAACTCCCAGAGAAACTGACTCAATCTGGGTTCGGTGAAGTGAAACTTAAGAACAAAATGCTCGGAAAGAAGCGAGAGCGAGGGGAATCGAGTTACAACAATACTACCGTCCTTCCTGCTCCTGGAGATGATGAGGAAGAGAGCAAATCAAGAGTTATTCAGAAAAAGCCTAGGCTGGATCCTTTCGCTTCAGGCAAGAAGAAAGGCAAGGGGCTGAATGCACCAGCCACGGTTCCCCTCAACAAACTGGTTGGTAGCCCCCCAGCGTTCGAAACCAAGCCTGAGAGGGAAAGGGTGGTCGTCGCCCCCAGCATGGATGTGGACACTCCAGGGCCGTCCTCGTCGAGAAATGCGTTAAACACGGCTTCGATATCTGAGTAAGTTCTTGCTATCTCCCCTTAGAAAGCCCCAAACTCAAGTCATTCTAGACTAACCCTTGGCGCTGATGAGTCGGACAGTGAAGAAGAGGAAAAGCAGCCCGTCATTAAGAAAGTGGAGGCGATTCCCAATCCAACACCTAACCTTCTGCCCGTCCTGAATCTACATGGTCCTCCCATCATACGTGATGCAGATGTCAGCCCCAAGAAGAAACGGAGGAAGAAGAAGAAGAAACATCATTCCAGGGGAGAAGCTGGTATTACACCTCGAACCCCTGCAGGTTGAGATGTGGGGCCCGGGGCCTGAGATCGTTTGCTAAGTTATACTTAACTAATTATGATGATTATACCGATTCCGCGGCTCGAGGTGTTACGTGGGTGTCTTATTCGGAATCCAAATACGTGCAGGCTAAAGTTGCATCCGAGCCGTAGACGCCGATCGGTGTGGCTCTCTCTGTCTGACCCTCTCGACCGATTCTAAGATCCAAAGATCCTGTCCCTAGCCGACGATGCTCGCAAACCTACCGATTGAGCTTCTCATCAAGGTCCTTGACGACTTGGACGTCTTTACTCTTTCCTCGTGCAAATTTGTAATCCCCTACTTCCCTCGTTCACCGCAGCCCAAACGCTAACGCCACCTTGAACTCTGAAAGGTGAACAGATCCTTCAATGACGTGGTCAAGTCATCGTCGCTGCTTCAGTGTAAACTCGAGCTAGGTTTAGCGGGCGTGGAACCGAACCCCACCTGCACCATCGGCCTGTCCGAGTTCTTGGACGCAGCCCGATCGTATCGTCGGGACTGGGAGAACCTCACCTGGTCATCCGCAGGCGGATGGAGAGAAGCGATTGGGAACATCTCTCATAATCGAGGAACCTTCATCTTGGGCGAACTAATCACGAGGGACGATGACGATCCTCAGTTCAAGTTGAGAACGCAGAGGTTCCAACCAAGGTCGAAGCACCGCCGACTGGAAGAACGTACCTGGTCTGAAGATCGCCCAGCTGTTACCTTCGGAGGGATCGATCCAAGCCAGAATCTTTTGCTTGCGATGCCAGAGGAAGGGTATTCACGTTGTTGCCTCTCAAGTTGTTTCATTCTTCGCTAATGTTGACATACTACAGGGACATCCGTATCCTTTCGCTCTCGACTTTCCAACCATACCCCGGTGTAGCCCGCCCCACGATCTCTATACCAGTTGGACAGGATTCATCTGTCGAGATAGACATATGCGGATCCCGCTTTGTGGCGTCGACACATATCCGTTTCACGTTCAAATACGAAGAGTCCATGCACGTCTACAACTGGAGGACAGGAAGGATGCTCGCTGTAAGCATCGGTCCCTGGCACACCTGTGTACGCTCATAATGAGGCTATTTTCATAGGAAATCTTCTACCCTTGCGACGATTTCTTTCTCCTCACTGAGGAACTTGTCGCATGTTACGTGACCGGGCGGGGACCCACCGATCGCCCATCTCACTTCGCCATCTTCCGCGTTCCTGGACCAGAAAATACCACTCCTTCTGAGCCAACCCCACCCATGCGCGCCCCTCTCTGTATTTTCACTTTACCCCACCCCACTGGAGGCAAAAACTGGTACCTCACTCAGGGAAGGATGAACAGCAGCTACAGAAGCTGTCCTCCACCGAAAGATTCTTCCGTACCATTCTACTCTTCCGGAAAACGCCTACTGCTTTCTTTGTGGTTGCTACCGTCCCGTGCGTTTTGGCGAAATCCGGACTGTTCCCTCATAATCCCTCTGCGGACTCTTATCAATAACATCCCCTCGGAACCAACCTCCCGCACAACAGTATTCGATTGGGATATGTGGGGTCCAACAGGGAGTAGAATTTTGACCGGTGTGGAGGCTCGGCAGATGAGTCTCCAATTTGGATGGAAGATCGCCCGCTTGGGTCCTCCTGACCTGTCGACCGTACCTCAGGGAGCCTTAAGAGAGGTTGGTATTACGGTGTACGACTTCAATCCACTCCCGTTCCATGGACTGCCAGATGTCACGGAGGGTAACAAGAAAGTACCCCAGTATTCTGAAGCGGAGGCGGGGGAAAGGTCGAGAAGGGTCGTGACTTCACCCAGTTTTTGCCCCGACTCTGTTGAGCTGGACGGAGTTCAGACATCCCTCCCCTACCGCGTAACCTCCGCGCCGTTTGAGATCCGCGGACGGCCCACAGACTCCGTTCACTACGAAATCTCGCTCGGAGAGGATGGGATGATTGTGTGGACCCATGTAGGTTCTATCGCTGGCCATCATGCACATATAGAGCACGTCGGTTGATTCTTCACCGTTCTAGCTCACTCTTGACTACGTCGTGCTTACCATCTGATAGTGGGCGGAACGTCTCTCAGGCACTCAACGCTCTAGGTATATAGATTTGTACATGGTATCCGGTAGTTAGTAATGTATTACCTCGAGAGGCCATCAGAACGTTTGCAATGTCGACCACCCAACGGGTTCATCATCGTTCAGGGTTCGAATCTTCTGGGGGACGAACGCCAAGTCTCCGACCTCCCTGAACTTGGACAAGAAGGCACCAAAGTCCACTTTCTCCGCAACCAAGGGGACAAACAAGAACCGTGCTTCGATCATCACCTTCAACCTCTTCATCCGCCTAGGCACCATCCAGCTGGGCGTGGTATCCGACACCGAAGGCTGAGATTCGTGCATCACCTGCAATCGTTTTGCCAATCTATGCAGGCTCTTGTCGACTCCACTCCAATCTTCAGGGTAGATAGACGCATCGATCTTGCGAGAGTTGAGCGCGACGACGAAGTGGAGGATGATTAGGGAGAGGTGGGGAGAGGTGACCGAGTCGAAAAGGTGGATCGTCCCCGGTCCGGGGTCTCGAGCGTCTCGGAGACTTATTCGAATTTCCTCGAGTTCGGTGCAAGGGGTTAGAGTGATTGGACGAAGGGCCACCACATCTGAGAATTCTCGGTTACGGCTGTTTGGGCTATAGAAATGTGGGGAGAGAGGGGGGACGCACCAAGTCTCATGCGCGTTACGTGGAATTTTTTTATCGTCTCCCCGCAGATGACCAAGATGTTGTTGATTTCGAGGGCACACTGTCCACCCGGAGGCGACACCGTTATCGACTGAAATCGCAGAGGGAGTTTCGAAAGGGAAGATAGAACACCCTCGACGCCATGGTAGAGGAATAACAGCTTGAGTTCTCCGTTCAAGGGCGGCAAGGTGAACTCGTTCGCGAGCCTCGACTCTTCGTGAGGGACGACACCAGAGAACTGTGGGCCAGGTACGTGCACGTCCCGGAGTTCGGAAAACATACAGAAGAAGGGTCTGACGTCCATGACTGGGGGTATACTGACCGAGCCCATGATTACCGTTCGCACGCTGGAGCGTAGAGGTCCAAGAACTCGGGATATGACTTCCCCGTCCAAGTCCACGGACGAATCTATGAGCTTCAAAGTGTGTACCCGACACTGTTCTGCGCTGTCAATGCCGGAGCTGCCGCTGCTACCACCAAAACAGCTCATGTGTCGTTGAAAGTCGGCGTCCATCCAATCGCGCGGATACACCCCCACCAGAGTCAACGTCCGGACGTACGAGAACAACAAAGGCTGATTGTCCATGACCGGCCTCATCCAGCGTTCCGTCGCTTGGGACGAAAGCGTGAACCGCACGAACAACCGTTCTTGACACCGACGGACCCAACGCTTCCCGACAAAAGCGCATTGTTTGAGCTGGACGCTTTGTTGGACGAAGTCTATGATGGCGTCGAGGAGTTCCTGGGGTAGGTCGTCGATGGTAGCGTTTACGGCGGTGCTGGTCATTTTCGGGACGGGAATAAGGGATGCGGGTAACGTTGGAATGAGACTTTCGGCCGAACGAGGGTGATGAAAGACCGAGGAGTGGCGATGCAAGATACGAACCACATTCAACCGAAATACCACCGCATCTCTCTACGGATCTCAAGTCGCACGACCGGACCGTCTGAATATCTGAACTGGCTTTTTTAATAATCCGTGTTCGCAAAGGCACGTGTGCGTTTTGCAGTAATGTTGGACTTTCGGGAGATCCAAGCAATCCAGAGGGAGGTATGTTTCTTTCGCAATCGCACTCATTTTCGTCAACCTCGTCTCACTTTCATCCATCTCACTAACCCAGCTGAACGGCGTCACCAAGATCGTGAATGGTATCACTCAGCGATTCCAACAACGTCTCGAGCACGCCGCTGGCACCGTCCCTACACTCGACGCTCTACAAGATCGAATCGTGCAGCTGGAGAAGGAGATTGACAAACTCAAATCCGACGGCGACAAACTCAAAGCTTTGAAAGAGAAAGCTGTGGCAGATGCGGAAGCATTGAAGAAGAAAAATCACATTCAGAGACAGAAGATCGAACAGATCATCGAGGAAAGAGACGGTGCGTTACAAAGGTTGGAAAAGCTGGAGGTTACATTCCGTGGGTGTTTCCCCGGAGATAGGCCCGGGGTGAGTCGTTCTGTTCGACCTGGTTCGAAAAATTGTTTTGAACAAAAGTGACCGCGATCGTTTTAGTCGTCTGTGGGCGTGAGAACACCTGAACGGTCGAATGTTAGCGTTCATGAGGAGAGGGCCAGGACAAAATCACCGGTGGAAGAGCGTGAGCGGAGAATCTCAATCCGCTCCTCGAAAGGGGGCTCGGTAAGGTCCCGGTCCCCATCAATGATGTCCTCAATCTCGGAGCATATGGCGAAGCAAAAGTTAAGCCGAAGCATAGGAGGTTCGAGTGTGGCTAGTTCATCCATCGCTGGCTCAGCTATCACCGATTCGATTGTCAGTAGACCTACCTCTGTGGTCAGCACTCCCCCCCGGCCGCAATCACGGGAAACCTCGAGATCGACGTCTCGAGCAACATCCCGACGGAGAACAGCCGAGCCCGAGGGATCTGATCTCTCTCCAAGCGAAGTTCCTGGGACCAGAGACTGGTATCTCGAAATGAAAGATCCGCCTCAGACAGCGACATGCGCCCGAGGCCCGTTCGAATCCAAGGACCTGGTTGAAAGACTCGGATTGAACAACGGAGAGGTCATTTTCTTCGCTTTGGCATGACTGACAAATGCTGATGGCGCTTGTGCGACAGGTGTTCAAACTCGAAGAGTTAGCTTTTGTTTATCCGGGGTTGATTAGATCTGTTGAAATTGTTGAAACAGGACGATGATCGTACCCAAGAAACTTGGCCCAAGAATACACATCCACAAGGACATGATATTCCTCTACGATCCGTTCTGGCTAGAGAGAGAGGACGGGACATACCTCATCGATTGGGCGGAGCGGGAAGAAGTCAATAAGATCAAAAAGTACCTCAAGGGGAAGGAGAATCCAGCAGCGGTATTCCAGTTGTTCTCGTTCCCAATCCATAGGGTAGGTTCGTTCCGTAGTTTCCCATGCACTCAAACTCATCGCCCCATTTCCAGAGGGGTTGGGTTTGGAATGGAGCACATCAGTTCAGAGTGGCTGAAGAAATGCCCGCTTTATGGCCGCAGTTACGACAGAAGGCAGGTGTCAACTTCCGATACCATCGTGCTTTGCCGGCGTCAATGCCATCACTATTAACCGGTCGCTTGTAGGAAAAACAAAAGCTGATGAGCAAGATACGACACCGGACGCAAGAAAAGTGGAGTGAGACCAAGCTAAACGCTCTGGCGGAGAGCGGGCTGCTCGAACAAGTCACTGTAGAGGTTCTCGAAGTCGCCGACGCACGACCGACTATTCTGCAGAAACTTGTATGACACAGGGAACGGGCGGTTGATAAGTCACGTGGTACTGACGGAGTGACGGGATAGAATATATGGTTTCCTTATTTAGATTTCCCCCACCCTCGCTCTCTCAACTCCCGTCGTCACACAGCGTCGCACCCTCCGTCGCCCACCGCGCCTTTCCCCACACCACCGCCCCTCCTCCTCCCTCCCCCCTTCGTTATCTCAACATGCGATGGTCTACTCTCGTTTTCTCAGTCACTCTTTTCTACTCGCTTTCTTGTGTAAATGCTATTCCTCACGACGCTGATGAAAAGCGACATTGGCTGCACAAACGACAGGGTCTTTCTACCAGTCAATCACTATCTGACCCAGTTGTTTCACATTCAAGTCCGTCCGGAAGCCAATCGTCCTCTGTCGCTTCGCCGACTCCTTCGACCACACCAAAGCCGTCCTCGAGCCCTTCCTCGACTTCATCCTCTTCTACTCCGATACTGCCGTCTTCTACTCCTCAACCATCCCCCTCATCCTCGTCGACTAGTTCCAGCTCTTCCAGCTCAATATCGTCTTCCTCATCCTCGTACGTTTCTCTCTCATACAATCCGATCATCAAGCTTAATTGGCATTCAGGTCTTCCAGCAGTACCAGGTCCAGAACTTCGTCGTCCTCTACCATCACCAACCTTCCGGACGCCCAAGGTTCCACATCCTACCGCCGCTTCAGTTCCACTCTTGACCTTCCAAGCGATACCCAGTCTGCTGGAGGAAATGTTCAGACCGGCACCGGATCAGGAAGCTCGTTGGTCTTCTTAAAAAATGTCTTCGATTTCAATGGAAGTTGACAATTCATTTCCAGATTCCTTAAGAACAAGGCGGCCGTGGGCTCTACCTTCGCCATCGTCGGCTTAGTCGGAGTTGCCATCATTATTGGCGCCACCTTCTTCTTGCTCAAGAAGGTTCGCAAGCGGAGGGACGAAGAGGAACTAGACAACTATTTCGAGAAGCTTCCCGGTAACAACAACGCTAGCAACCAGAACCCCAGCGGTAACGATTACGGACTCGGACCCAGCGCTACCGATTTGACTACCCCGGCGAATGACCAGGCCCACATGTCTCGTGACGTCCACTACGGCGCTACCGGCCAATATCCCAACCAGTATGCAAACTACAACGGTTTTGAATACCCTCCTGAGAGGGCATCAGTCGTCGAGCGTCCAGTGTCATATGCCCCTGGGACTGCCTACGCGGCCGCCATGTCCCAACGCGGCCAGTACCACTATGAGGGACAGGTTGAGGATCCGAACGCGGTCCCGAACCACCCTTTCGCCGATCCTGAAAACAGACGCTACTGATCATGGTCAACACGAACATTGCTATGTCCGTTTTCGATCGAGGTACGCTCTTTGACTTGGGTTCCGTTGATGGGATTGGACACTTAGGCACGATCGATCTGCAGGGCGATGCATGACATGTCGCGAAAACATATACCATCCTTGTCCCCTGCCCTCATACCCGTTCACTCACCACGATTCCTTCACTCTTCACCTCTCGTGTCTTGACTCACTACTTGTTTACCACGTGCCTTGTTGTCGAATCGTGTATCCACTCCTTTATATGTGATTCCTCTAGGGCAAATTGGATGTGATTTTCTGGTAATAACACGGTGTGAGGCTGAAACCCCCTGCTATATCTTGGCGTGGGTCTGGGGTATGTCAATGCCACCCATTCATCTGTGTTGCGGCCGTGCTGGAGGGAGTCAAGTCTGGATCCTCTTCATACTGCCGCGGGGCAATCACAGGTTGAGGTGGGACTAGGGCTCTGCGTGTTAACGCTGCGCGGTTATCGTATTACCTTCTAACAAGCGAAAAAAGCTAATCCCGCACAGATCTTGATCAAGGTTCATAGGTTGCAGCGTCATATGCGATAATTGAATGAGATTTGGGCTTGCCCACTGCATCAGGGGATAATCCGGTTCCGAAGGTTCTTGAAGTAACCGGAGTGGGGAGGGAGGTGACAGAAGAGAGATGATGACGAAAGTGTGTGCAAATCTGTGATACAGGAACTGGATTGAATAAAGCGCGTGAAAGAGCCAGGAACACGAGCGCCATGTGTGGGGCCCGGGACGAATTTGGAAATTATATTTGGGGGGATTGAGCGGACGTTGCAAGCGTGGGATCATGGATTGTATGTTCCCGATCAAACTTTGCTCGGTTTTACATAATGTTCCAACAGTTTTTGAGGGAAAAAGCGGTCGGGTTCTTCCCCGCTACCGGTTACCGGGTTTAGGTAAGCTGAGAAGGAGAGGGCCTCTTTTTTTTTTTGCCCTGCTTGGGGGTTTCGGTCTATACGATGACGCAGGTGAACCCACATCTGAGCCTGTTTCTTTTTGTACAGCCCATCGTTCTTCCCGTTCCCGTTGTCTATTGTTCCGGTGTCTGTGGTGTCCATTAGATTAGTGATGCAAGAGCTAGAGGTCTTCTTTCCTTCTCTTCCCGTCCCGGATGTGCTCCCCTTCCCTTCACGTTTCTTCTCATGTCACAGCTTCAGAGCTTCCAAGTACCTCCGATCGACTTTATAGGCCGTCTCAGTGTGGAGTAGGCGTAAAAATGGATCGAGATTGTGATTCTCCGGTACGTGTCGGGAATCGGAATGAAGGCAACCTCGTCATAACCGATCGCGCTTGAAACCCTG
>Ga0307512_10002733_pt1 | contig 21593 bp, 22 predicted proteins | sample 14_EM_MG_FD_200267 | JGI IMG/M metagenome (GOLD analysis project Ga0307512, IMG submission 200267) | Populus trichocarpa ectomycorrhiza microbial communities from riparian zone in the Pacific Northwest, United States - 14_EM | ecosystem: Host-associated > Plants > Roots > Unclassified | place...
TCGTACTGGACGTCTTCGTTGTTGACTTGCACATGAATGGTGTAGGACTTTTTGATCACATCTATTGCGGAAATTGCCGTAGGCGTCAGTTTGCGGTCAACAGAGCGGAAAGAAGTCGGTGAACCGACCTCTGTCGACGTGCTTGTAAGTCATGCAAAGGTAATCTTGGCCGGTCTCTTGACAACGACCAACCCACTTCATGCGGTCCTTCCACCGCTGGATATCGCTTTTCAGGAAGACCCAAGCGTAGCCGAGGAGATCGTGTTCGGAAAGATTGGTCGGGTGTTCGGTGTGGGGGCACGCCTGGTACATGCGTACGAGACGCTTCGCAAGGTCAACGTTCCGTGCCCATTCGCTGTGGAAACAAGGGAAGATGTGAGTGGTGGAGGGACACGATGGATGAAAACACGCGACATACGCAGGTATGTTCTGTTGTGGACCGTTCATCATTGTCATCGGGAAGAAGGGCTCGAGGTAGTTTTGAAAGGAGAGCGGAGGAGGGTGGGCTCAAAGAGGGCTTGGAGGTTGAGAGCGTAGGGGGAGGAGGCTTGGTGTTATATACCATCAGGAGCAGTTGAGATTTGTCGTAAAAAACCGATACGTAAAAAGAGATTTTTGATCATACCTATGGCAGATTGTAGCCTTTGCATCTTTTTTGAAATTGAGGGCGGATTTTCTCATTTTCCTCGATTATCATTTAGATCTCCTATATCCCATTGAGTGCCGACAATTGAGGAAGCTTTCCCATTCAGTCGCGACCATCCGCATATCTCCAGCCTCGCCCGCCAGGGAGCCCCCGCACACCGTCTCTCGCCTCGCGCTCACCTATCCTCACTCATGGCACCGACCCCGCGGTTCTCGCCCCGGGGTATCATGTTGTCGGTAATGGTTTCAGGGTTGTAACCCCGTCGGCACTGGCCTTGGAGACAGTCATCAACTTTAGTCTATACCCTGAGAACACGTACGCTTAACCCAACTACCCTTCCCCAAGTCCGGATCTCCACTGGACCGCCGCGTCCATGGACCAATGAGCTGCCGCTGTAAACAACGATCAACTCGCCGGCAACTCCCGTCCTCTGATCTCAGTCCTCCTATCCTATAGCCACCAAACCCTATGTCCGATTCAAACCTCGCTCAGGATTTCTATACCCAGTTTCAAGCTACCCGCAATGGTCTGTCCGATGCTCCACTCCGAGATCGGGCTCGCGATTCACTCGACTCACCCAGATATTAGACTTTACTTCTCGTCTATCTACCGCGACAATCTCACATGTATCTGAGCTTTCAGCCCAATTGGCCATCCTGAGAAAACAGTTCGTGGACGCACGATCGTTCCTCCCCCCTTACGACCAGCGACAGTACGAAATGGTACCAATCTCGCTCGATGCCTTTGACGTGATCGTTGATGATATGCCTGGCACGCAAGCAACTAAAGTCGTGGGAACAAGCTCTGGAGAAATTGCAGACGAATCAGACCTCTGCTGGAATCAAACCAAAGTTTGCCTTCAAGCGGAAGGACAAGTCCGAGAAGCCCACACCTGACGCACCAGAGGTCGAAGCACCTATCCCTGCAGAGATAATCAGTGGATCACCCGCCCCGCATCTCTCATTGACCTCGAAGTCGGGATGTCTGCTCACTTTCGCATCGCTTCCGGATGTTTCTTCTATCCCCATTGATTCGGAGCTGATCGTCGCCAATCTCGACAATTGTATTGTGGACTTGGTGGAAAGTGACAATCCTGTCATGGCTCCGACTGCCGTCCACATCCACAACGTGATCAACAGTGTTCTCCTCCTGCCAGTTATCAAAGGAAGCGTTCTTCTCTACGATCTTCGACGCTGTGCGGTGGTTATTTCTGGCTGTCATCAGGTACGTTATAGCCTCTTATCCACCACCCATTCGTCACCCAGGCACCCGCTACCTTACTTTCCGGCGCCCTAACCGCAGCCTCCACCCCCCCAGTTTAGGATGCACGCATCAGAGCGCATTGATGTGTACGTGTCTGCCGCGGCTAAACCGGTAATTGAAAAGTGTACCAGGATCTGTTTTTCTGAGTATCCAGCCAGCTTACCCGTGAGCGGGGATGGTCCGAAGAGTGTAAGTTACCAGGTCCCTGGGGAGACTCGTGCATGAACTGAATTTGTGAACCACAATCGCAGGCGTTTCGAGTCGAGGACTTTTCTCACATCCGGCAAACACCGTCGCCAAACTGGACTCTCCAGAACGGTAAAACCGCGATACTTGACCATTGGCTTGAGAGGCTCCGGGACAGTGGTAGAGGTGCCAATGGGTGGGATTTGCAGATGCTTGACGAAGTTCTGGCTTGTGTTGGCGGCGAGGGATCTGAGTGAGTACCCGAAGGGCATCATATCGGTGACACACCATCAAACAAACTGGTTTACACGAATTTGAAATTATCGATTCCGCTGATCGGGGCCAAGACGGCTAACGCGAGTGGTCTAGACTCAAGCGGTGAAGAGGGATTGCTTCCGCTCGGAGCGAAACGTTAGAATGGAGCTTGTGTGGGTGTTTCGACCAGTCGTCGACTATCATCCGACCAATTTCATTATCGCCATCCGCCTCCCTCGTTCATGTCTCCGAAGCGAGACGTAAAATGCAACTTGAAGTAGGGGTGGCAGTGTCGACTGCTTCCCTGACCCAGCCGTCGAGCTGTCTTCATTATCGAGGACCCGGGACGCACTCAATTGTTGACTGGTCTGCTGCTTCCCTTCCCTCGATCGTACTTGGCCTACTCACCACCTCGCACGGGCGTCAATGGAACGCTTACTTGAAATACGCTTAAAGAGTTCAGCATCGTGGTTCGAGTTCCAGGTTTTGATTTCCGCCGCGCCCCCGAACCTGGATTCGAGTGGAAATTGACCTTGCCATCGCTTCCACAGTTGGTAAGGGTGGGCCATCTGCGCGTGTACCAACAACCGGAGGGCACGCGTCCTCACAATGAAGGATAAACAGGTAAAAGGCCGCACAATTCAGAAACGCCTCGCGCGAATTGGTTTCTCCACCAAAGGGCAAGGTTACAAATACATACCGCGGCACCTTTGACCGAACCGTTCCGGTGCTGGTTACAGGACACTGACAAACAACGAGACTCTATGTAAACCGCATACACATCCGGCGTTTTTGTCGGTCTTCCCGAGTATGGCCCTTCACTCGCGCCTCGTTAGCCAGATTGGCTGTAAATGACACACGCGGACTATCGAAATTCCCCACCCTAAAAACCGTCGCCGCAAACCTCCCGTCCGACCTATTCATTCGGCAGTGGGTGATGACGATGATGATTTGAATTGACTGTGCCTCCGCTTGCCCCATGATTGCCCGGCCCAATTTACCGTTCCCCTTGGCTGCGGAGTTTTCCTGACATTGTCTCTCTTTGGGTTGGCCAGTTATCACATCCTCTGCATTCTTTCACACACTAAGCGACCCCATCGTTCTCGAACAACTTCTTTCGCTTAGAGCCTCTCCACCCCGTGGACTCGGACGAACTATCCTTGGATGGCCATTGGTGGATGGACTCCACTCAAGCGTCGCGTCTGTCGGGCGGAGCGTCCACTTTAGTCGCTCAGCGGTCAGCCTGATCCGGATCTCTCGGGTGCTTTTTTTCCGGAAGCCTACCCTTAGTGGGTACTCGAGCGTTGTTTCCTTAGATAACCTCCTACTACGATCAATCCATTCCGTGACCCGCCATCGTCCAGCTCGTATGAGAAGATGTCGTGTGTCCGCCATTATAGGGCCATATATATATGTGTGTGACGTACAGAATAGGGTCATGAATGGGAAAATGAATTCAAGTGGTTCCGCGCGTCTGGGGCACTGGCATGAAACACTGTCCCTTGTCCATCTGTCCACTGGGCAGGACGTGAGCGGGATTTCGAGAACAGGGTAAAGGTACAGCGCTGGAATAAGGCGCCGGGACGTTGGTCGCGAGGGTCAGATTACTACCCTTTCGTAATGTTAGCCCGGAAGACCAAAATGACGGAACGCATGGGAGACGTCTAGCACAGCCCCATTGGGAGGGTGGGTGTGAGGGTCCCTAGCTTTTATCTGATCTTACACCTGCCGGTCGCAGCGTTAATCCTACGCGATGCATATCAAGCTAAAGAAACAAGAAAAAAAGTACCCTGTCTATACCATACAGTGTGCCAGAGGGTTTAGAGGTCGTGAAAAAAAAAGAGACGCAAAGATGTCGAGGTTTTCCCACAACCGTCCGGAACCTTCCACCCTCACGTACAATCATAACCTAACCTTTTGCACCGGATCTTCTTCACGTGGTTGCATTTTGCTGAGCGTACCGGAGGCGATGATACGGCCCGAGCCCTTCTCGATTACCTGATGCGCCGCGGTGGAACAGATGAGGGTTGAAGGCGGGACGGGTGGGTCAGTGGGTGACTGCGGCTGAGCGGACTGGGCAACACGATGGGAAAACCGGACTCACTTCACATCGAGAGTTCATTACTCTAGAGCCCATCGTGACTGAATTGCTGACAATCTGGATGGTCGTGCCTCTATCAAAAGGGAGATCGTAGTGTGTGAAGTGTACATGCCAATCAAAAGATCGCACAATCCCGAGGGTAGCATGGGACAAGTCGAGACGCATGAGAACAGACCGAAAGAAGGGCTGACGAGAGAGAAGAAAGAACTCACAGAGAGACTGGAGCGTGGTAGTTGATGTTGATGTTTTGGGTTACTCCAAGACCGTTCTTTCCTTGAACATGACCAAGTACGACCAGGGGGGTACTGCAACAGCTGTTGAAACGTAAATCGAGATCACGCTCATTGTCCAGGAGCAATTGGCAGGTGGTACGTACATGTCGACCAGATAAGCAATACATCCCCCATGTAGAATCCCGGCCCCGTTGAGCATCTCTACCATGCCCACAAGTGTGAGCGACATGCAGCCCCATTGTCTACCAGGACGTACCTGGAGTAATCGTAACCTCTGCCACCGTACTCGCCTCTAGTCTTTCCCCAGGTCCGACTTGTTCAGGAAACCGATGATACCCTTCTGCGTTGACCTCGACAAGCAGCACCAATTCCCCAACAGAGCTGGCGAAACACCCCTCTGTTCCGACACCATATGCATCGAAAACGCTCTTGACTAATCGTTTCGCGCTAGCTGGGGCATTTCCCCGTATTAGCGACGAATCACCCACTTCAGGGAGACCCTCCAAGTGATTCTGGATCACGCAACGTGGGTTTCCGCTACGTCCCTGGACTGCGATGGTGCGCGTAGGATGGGCAGGCATTGTTGCGGGAGCAAGCCGGCGGCGTTGCGATACCAACTTATACTGTAAACCGCGCCCAGGGATTCCGAGATCAGATGCAGCCACGCAAGTCATAGATCGTTGCGACTCAATCTCGTAGAGTTGTTTTTTACGAGCGGATAAATAGAACAGAAGGGGGTCACAACGTGCAGCGACTCTCGAAGTATACTCTAATTTCCAAGTGGAAATGCTATGTCTGAAATGGCGATCGAGCCGGTGAATTAGATGCGAAGGGTAAATCAAAATCGAACCAGACCCCTGTGCAGATGCAGATCCAAGGTCGCGGCCGCATGATCAGCGCGGGAATAGAACACAGCAGTGTCCAGGTGGAATGGCGGACAACGGTAAGATAGGGAGGGGCGAGATCGGGTACTGGCTCTGGTCGTGATTGGTGGAGACAAACGCAGCAAGTGAGCACTGGGAGGAACGGCGTTAGTACCGAGATGCATAAGATTACAAAGTGATGGCCATCACATCTTCGGACAGGTTGAGAGGTTCAGTATCCAGAGCGAGTCTAACTCAGAGTATCTTCGAACGTGTAAACACCGCCGGTACCCCTTTTCAAGAGTCTTCGAAGGATTCTCGACGCGACGAGAATGTCTGATTCCCGTGTCCTTCGGGCGGGACGCAATTAAGGGAACAGGAGTGCGACCGGAAAGGATCCGCGCTCAGCATCCAGCAGCTGGTTCCGACACCCCCAAGATTTGGCGATCAGATGCGCGACCGCGAAGGAAACTTCTGAAAAAAGATTTGCAAGATCATTTGAACGCGACGCGGAGCCAGAGATCACACCGATGACGAATCGGATGGGAAAGTTGGGTGATCTGGTACATTCGGGACTATTTCGGTCACGCCCGAGGGGCGGCGTCTATGTCGTCGGCATCATTGAAATCCCAGCATTCTGAGGTGGCAAGGCCTTCGCGTACCCCCTAGGGCTGCTCATCGCAGTTGCTTTCGATGCCCTTCTTTTGGGACGAGCACCTTTCCGAAGTTCATTCGTCTACTCTCAGGGAACATCCTCCCCGATGCCCCCCCGGACATCAATCTGTCGGCCCCCGAATTCCTTGAAACTCTCCTCGTCGCCCCTGATTCTAGTTCACCGGCCTCAGTCGTTGTGGACCATCATTCAGCAGCTGCATTTTGTCACCGACTGCGCCGGAGCAACAATCACCCGCGGTTCAGAGGAGCTTACAGCTCGACCTAGATCTCGTGGCTGGCTGCGTTTCCGCCCCGGGAAATTAAGATACTTTGGTGTATTGTTCGTTTTGGAAGTGGAAGCACCAGCATGCTCAGTGCGCATGCCCCCCGCTTCCCAGCGATCAAGAATATTGGTCCCATAGGGTCGTTACTCTAGTCCGCGCAGTGCCTCCTCATGCGGTAAGTTTTCCCGTTCTCGTGTTCGCTCTAAACTTGGATAATTATGATCGTTCAACCACGCCAATATGCCGTTCTCGTTCTCACTCATCCGAAGTAGATCTCTATCCCGTTTGGATGGTTGCACCTAGGTTCACGTTGGAGTCCAGACAAATAGTCACGAGTCTCTGATGGAATGGGTTGTGCAAGGCCTGAAATCATGGACAATTGATTTCGTTCCCCGCAATCTCTTTGACGAGATCCAGCCGCCAAACCGATGCCTAGTTTACACTAGGACGATCCTTTCCCATTCCTGTGCAACACCCGACGGGAAAGCATTGTGGTTTATTTGGAGAATAATGATAATGACTTCGATGTCCTCCACGCTGGAAGTGGGGCTACCGGTACTCAACGTTGCGTCGGAAGACCTCCAAGTTGCGGTCCCTACCACCGCCGTCGCTTCATAGACCCTCCAGGAGTCCTTTTCTCCGACGCGAGCTGCAACTTGGGGTTGACTACAATGGTTCTAGGTATAACCACTCAGTGCAGACCCATTAACCAATGGTAGGAGCGACGTATCTCCTGGTGGTAGCCGATAGGATTGCCTTCATTTCGCCCCACCTTGTGAGTTATCGTGTCTCCTCCCTTAGTGCCTCGTGTCCTGATCCCGGATTCGCGCTCTGCATTCTTCCCGTAGATCCCTTAATGATGAGCTAGTCCGCGTGGATCCATTATCTGTCTGTCGACGATCGACGCAAATCCCTGGAGTTATTGATTTGGCTAACGATCGTTTGACAGGCGTACGAAACGAGCCGATGGACCAATTATCAGTTACTCCGTTTGCAACACAGGAACCGAACGGTTCATCAGAAATCGGTGAAGCTTTTTCGTTGTTTATTCGATATTCTAGCGTCCAAGAGAGAAACTTTCTGTCGTTTGGTGCCGTTAACATTAAGGTACATACACCCGAGGTACCCTGAGAAAATTTAACCCGGACTGAACTTCTTGTATGCAGCCTTCCGACTTCGTTGCAAGCATTTTACAATGACCCGGTATTGTTCTATCAAACACGAAGTTGGGACGGTCGAATACAGACATCTCGTTGCAACGAAATCACATCTGACCTTGTTCAGTTTGAATACCGAAGCGCTGATCGTCAACTATGCCTCTACCTCAACCGACCTATTTGTCAAGGGACTGCCGATGTCAACGATGGATGCGGATCTCCGCTCGTTAGACGGAAGATAAAGTGTCGCATAAGCACGCCGAACACAGGTCAACTGTACAGACCACACATCCGAACTTGTTTCCAGGTAGACACTAAGTGGGTTTGCTTCCGGTTGGCATGGAGGACTTCTTCCGCGTTTAAAGGATCGATGGATGCTCACGGTTGCGGTGATCTGCAACTTCGGGACATTCCGGGCGACGCCCTAGCGATGGGAGCAGTCCCAACACACGCACATTATGGGGAAGCGACGAGGTAAGAGGACCACTGCGTTGCTGAACCAGGATTACGTTCCATTGGATGACAGCGCGTTGAGTCAGCGGGAGCGCAGATCAGGAGAAGCTTACCGGAGGATCGGAACGGCGAGCCTAAGGTTGTTACTCCTTAAAGACCGGGATTTCTGTCATACTGAAAGGTTGGTACCTTGGTTTCGTTCTCAGATGAAAAGTCTGCACCGGATGCGGTATCATGTGCGCCCCGGCTGCGGAGAAGGGGTCGGAAATGCAGACGCCATGAAATTTAGATTACGCGTGACAGAGAACGTGTCGATTGGTGGATTGAAACGGGGGTTCAGTCACTGAACTCGGGACCCCCTCCCAGGTGTTGTGCGGGGGACGCGTCGATCAGAAGAAGCCTCTCAGGAATTCGCAGCTAACGGGAGACGGAATTGCCATCGACCTCGGAGCATCGGGCCATGGGACACAAATCAAAGCTAAAACGGTATCAACCCCATCGCAAACTGCCCTAGAACAGAGGGTGGGGTTGGAGGATCGCGGAACACGCTGACTTTCACCACTTCCGGTCAACGCGGTCATTTCCCGATTTGATGGAAGGAAGGGGGTGATAGTGATGATGGTGTTGAACAGAACCACCCACTGCATGAGTGACACGTCTGAATTATATTCAACGTTGAGCGGGAGGTGTGAACGCGACTCGCAACGTGATCCTCGGACCGGATCCATGCGTGTGAAAGCGTACGGACTTCGGGAGGTTCACCAGTGGTGTTTCACGCTGCCAAGCGCCATCGAGCGGCAGACAACCCGCTCGGACGTTGAAACACCCGACTTCCCGACCCAATGCACAGTCGGTCCTGTGTTGCCCAACGGTTTCTCACTGGCAGGTCCAATCCCATGGATATTTGACATCGGCGCTAGGTTACGCGTTATGTATAAGGCCGCAAATGTATTGTATCGAGGGGTTGGACGCGTGCGAGTATCCCTGTGAATAATCCTGAAGCATTGCGTGAGACAGGTATTGGGGGCCCCGAGGGCGGCTGATACGATTGGTGGAGAGAAAACGTCTTTAGAATTCCGGGCCCCGATGGCGCAAGCCCGTGTGGCTATGAGCAAATGATTCGCCTCCGTATAATTACGAGATTGATTTGGAAGACGGCATTCTGAAGATGAAGATAAGGTGCGGAGGAATACATAAGGACGTTCCTGAAGTAATTATAAGCGCGCGGACGGGGAAGGAGGTCAGAAGAGGATCTCTACCACTAGCCATGAGGACTAAAAAAACATGTCAATCAAGTGGTACTATACCAACTCTATAAACGCAATACAGTCAGGAACGTAACAATCTATCAGACGTGCGGCAGCGAGCGTAAGATATGCGCCCGTCCGTGCGGTGAAAGTGAAATCACCGACCAGAAATCACGTTAATCTTTGGCTGCGCCCCTGGTCTTGCGACCTGATGGAGCAAAGCTCAGGGTCCCCTGTTTAGTTCCACTAGCTGGTGCCTTCCTAGCTGGCGCCTTCTTCGTCATCGTTACCGGTTGGCTAAGGGAAGGATTAGGTCATCGGTGGATTGAGAACTCCGGAGGTTGGGTAGACAGCCATACCTCAGGACTCCCGTTCGGCCCTTCTTCTTGGGTGGTTCGATCTCAGAAACTTCATCGTCTTCTTCATCGTCTTCCTCCTACAGTAATTGAGCAAGGCAAGAGTGGAGTGGCGAAATCAACGTACCACAACTTTCTTCGAGCGACCACCCCTTGGAGGCGGTTTCTTCGGTGCTGGGTCCTTTCTCACCGGTTCCTTCTTTGCTCTGGTAGTGGTCTTTTTCTTTGGTGCGGGTTCATCCTCTTCTTCGTAGTCCTCGGATTGAGACTGTTGCGCCTTCTTCCTTCTGGCAGTCGTCGTTCGGGAAGTTGTCGCTCTTTTTGGTTTTGGGGGTGGCACCTCATCTTCCTCGAAATCAGAGTTCCTCACGTCAACGTCCATTTCCATAGAGTCCACGCTCCTCTCATCATCGTCTCTGGCTTTACCTTTACCTTTACCTTTAACTTTAGCCTAGAATAGATTCAGCGCGCGTGACGTGTTTCCATACTATCGAGAGGTGTACCTCCTTCTGTGGAGCCTCCGCGGATTCCTTTTCGTGTTGTTCGCGAACCCTAGCAACCTTCGAAGGACTAAGCCAGGGAACCTAGGTGTTATCGTTCAAATGCAGCCCTACCACTTCATCAAGATCATCCTCGTCAATAGCGTCTCCGGTAACTTGGACATTCTTGATCATTTTCTTGAGCGAGGTTATGACATGACTGGACAGATGCATGTAAGACTCGACCATGAACACACGAGGTACACATACTTTTGAATGGCATGAGTGTCATCCTTTTCGACAAAGGTTTCGATGGCCGAAGACATGGCCGACTCGCCCAGCAACTGCAGCTCCTGAGCACCCAAGAATTCACGCACCAGGGTCTGTACTCTGAGTTTAGAAATCTTCTCGGCGAGTGACAATTCTGGATCATCGATGGTCAATTCTGGTTGTCCCACAACGACTTTCGACCTGCTTGCGGTCTTTTTGGCCCGATGGAACACAAGGACATCGCGAGGATTCGCAATCTTGCCTTGGAATTCTTGACCAAACCTAATGGGATTCGATAGGGAGTTTACACCCGTCGTGTCAACCTATAAGCACGGCGCAGCCTTAGCCACCGAGCTATACCGAGGCGGAAAATGCGCTTGAATCAAATTACCTTGAGCCGGATCAATGGCAACATTCGTGGCAGCTCAGCTTCGCCTCGGTCAACTGCCTCCGCGTTCCGTTCGTCCCACAACATATTCGCCTTCTCAATCAAGGCATTAACCTTCACCCAATAATCAGCAATCGACATTCAAAGAGCTCGCGGAATTGTAACTCCGCAGGAGGATGAAGAAAAGAACGATGGTTACCCGCGATCTGAGATACTTGGAAATTTCCATTTGATCCTCGAGTTCGAACCCTTCTTCCTCAGCGACTTCGGATAACGCTACCTCCTCGAGGACGAAGGGTCGGGCTGTTCGTAGGGGGAGTGGTTTGAGGGTGTATTCCTTCCCGTGTACCTGAATGAGAGCAACATGTCTTGAGAGGGAAACGTTAGCCAGGGAAAGGACCGATCTGAAATTCGACACACTTGTCCAAAGACTCTCCGTCGGCCAATGACGTGGCTACAGAAGATCCTGGTTGGGTTATTCGGTACCTTTTCCCGACCACTGTCTCTGGGATGATTCGACAGTCGTGTTCATGACCCCACACAACCAAATCAATGCTATCGTCAAACATGCCCTCCGGAACGGACTTTTGAGGACCATGGTTTACGCTTAGATTCAACAAGATGAGCCAAGGGTCACAGCAGACAAAGTTAAGATTGTGATTGAAAGGTTTGAGAAAAGAAAAAATGTACCGATTCTGATGAATGATTAAGACGTTGAACCAGTCGTCCTTGTCCTTGGGCATGTACATCCGGACTCGGTTGCTTCGCAGTTCGAAATGCATCCGTTGGTCTTTGACATTACCGATACCATACATAGCCAGGCGGGTGGTGCCCTTTTGTAACAGCACGGGCCTTACGGCGATCCCTTCCTCTTTCGCCTCTGCGTCAGAGTAAGGCAAGTCAAATTTACCCATGTAGTTGATCAGACCGCTGACAGAGAGCAAGTCGAGAGCTCCAAGAGCGCCAGCCTTTCGGTTATTATTCAGCGAGGTGGATTTATAGATAAACAGCACTATATGTTGAGCAGAAACGACTTACGGCTCCAGCACCTTGTGGGTCGTCGTGATTCCCGTGAATTGAAAACACAGGTAGGGAAACATTCAGATTCGGATCTTCGTAATTGATCGCGGGGAAACTTTGGGTTCGTGTTCAATTTTCGCAAGTCTTCCGGTAAACTTTACGGTAGAGTTGTGGAGAGACTTACGATACACCGGGAACCTTGCCCTCGTCTGGATCACTCAGAAGCTCGATTTGAATCGGTCGGTCACCTAAACAGTACTCTCGTAAAAGTGACATGACTTGATACAGGGTATCCCTCGAAGGACGGTTATCGTGAAACAGATCTCCACCGAGGAGAACTAGGTCGACCTAGACCAGGCCCATGGTTCATTAGATGAGAACAATGCGGCACACATGAAAGCGTTAAGTGCGCTTTCGTACCTCATGTTTGACGGCCAGTTCTAGGATCTCTTTGAAGGTGTTTATGGAGTCCTGGCCACGGATAGGATCGCGCTCAAGGTACCCGATGTGGTTGTCTGTGGCGAGGAGGATCCTGACTATATTCTCCTCCGCTGGATGCTCGCATTAGACCTCAAAGAACACTGGAGCAAATGAGTTAGAGACGCTAACAGGCATCAAGACTTATTGTTGGGGGGAAACCGGTATCGTCGGTGCCGTCCATTAGTTCGCGGCGGGGAGGAAGAGTTAAATGACAAGTCGCGTCGCGTCTGTTTCGATCAAGATGCTGGCAGGTCGGTCACATCTGTGACAAACCTCGACAGTCTCCGTTTCAAGGCTCCGCTCATCAGCCACGCCAACGACTTCGAGTCCCCCGAGCCGACGATTTTAAAAGTTCCACCAAAACCTTCTGTATTCCTTCCTTTGGACCCTCCTCGGTCTAGACTTGGCTTTCTTTTCCTGCAATGTCGTCAGAAGATGGGGGGAAACACTCGCGTCTGGCTATTGTGAGTCTAGCCCGAGAACATCACTCATCGCCAATTTTATTCGAGTTCTGAACGTGAACGAGTGCAGATGGGCACAGTCTTGTTCTATCTGGTTGCAGCGCTAGCGGTGCGTTGTTCGTCGATTCTCACATACATTATCTTGTCTGATCAGACCGTTTTCAGATGGTTATGGTGTACGCTGACGTAGTGCATGTATCATCCACCTGACGCTCTAACAACCCTTCCCATCCAGCAATAAATGGGTCCTGAACACGACTGAAGCACCTCTGTTCTTTTTATTTACGCAACTCGTCATCGCTGTGATACTCTTCCTGGCCTGCCATGCCACTGGCTTGCTCAAGATCCCATTACACTTTGACAAACAGACCGTCCAAGGGCTCATTCCGATGATCGGTCTTAATGTCGTCGGTCTCAGGTTTGCCTCCACGTGTTCGACCAATAGTGTAATAGTTCAGCTGACTGACGCCACGTTCCCCTCACAGTTTTAGCAACTATACCCTTAAATATGTTGACGCTTCATTCTACCAAGTCGCCCGAGGCATGGTCTTACCTTTCACCGTCTGCACCTCTTTATTCGTACTTCATTCCCGTCCATCCCTCCGGAGCCTTTTGGCTTGTTTACTGGTGACCATGGGCTTTTTCGTCGGCGTCTTTCTAGATGGAACCGAGGTCTCGTCCATCGGCGTGACCTTTGGCGTTCTGAGCTCAATGATCACCGCCATCCACTCAGTCGTTATCAAACGTAGCTTGGACGTTGTCAAGGGAAGCGCTCTCCATTTGTCGTGGTACACGAACCTGTACAGCGCCATTGCCCTGGTCCCGGTCGTCATTGTCGCTGGCGAAGCTCCCGCGATCGCCGCTCTCTTTGCTGAGCCGAATCCTTTCTCTACCGGAATTTCCCCCTTGAACACCTTCCTCTGGGGTTCTGCGATAACAGTATGTCACTCCTGAAATTTAACCTATAGGCCACTGTTTGACGACAGACCTAGGGTATCTTTGGCTTCTTGATGAGTATCGCTAGTTTGCTGTCGATCAAGGTCACCTCTCCCATCACCCACATGGTCTCTTCTGCTGTTCGGGGTGTGGTGGGTTCGGTGCTTAGCATGTGGCTCTTTAATGATGTTATCACCACGTGAGTTCGTCCTCATTCCGTTCAGTTTTCGGCGGGTCTGATCAAGGACATCAGCGGACGAGCATCCTCCATTGCGATCATCCTCGCTGGATCTATTTACTACACGTGGGTTAAACACCAGGAAAGTCAATCGTCACAAACATCCACAGCCACCAGGAACGGACAACAGTACGATCGTCTTCAGATGGAGGACGTGGAGTCTGGGAAACTTTCTCGTTCCTCCTCATACTCTGGCAAGCCGGAGTAAATCTTATATCATAAACTTTTCCATCTCGTAGATTAGCTATAATGCATATTTGTTTATACGGGGCAGTAGATAACGCGCCCTTACAACGTTGGCGACCGTTTCTCCGCATCCAGCGACAGACTGGCCCGGGGACACATCATCGTCCCGCAGTGTGCAATTCCAATTCAAGTCGGTGTTGAAGGGTATTTATCGAGCTGGACTGTTCATTCACGTATTGATAAGAAGGAATCTGAAAAGACCGTGGTATTATTGTCTAGCGATGTAAACCCAAGAATAATGAATGTACGACTCCTCTCAAGCCACAGAATCAGCTATCTAATACTCGTTATAAAAGGGCGACGATGCTAGCGACCACATCTACAACGACCTCAAGGGGACCAACAGCGATCTGAGCGTTTACGCCAAGAGTTGCGATGATCTTCAAGATGACGGCGATGAGGCAGCCCGTCCTGAGCGCCACGAGGAGACTAACCGCGGCGCTGAGGGCGACGTTGATAGGAAGGCCCAGGACATTGACGATGGCGAGGTTTGCGACGATGTCGGCGGCAACGGCGAGGTCAAGGACCTCAGTGACCAGGGACTCTCTGGCGGGGCAGGTTTCGAGGTCAACGGTGATCTTTGCGAGGAGAAGCACACGCAAGGCACAGTCGCTTTCGAAGATCAAGCCCTCGGGGGTAACGGTATAGGGGGTCCAACCACTCCTCCCACCGTCGACCACCTTCTCCTTCGGGACGCTACAGTCAGAGAGAGCGGTTGGGAAATAACTGCGCCAAGTATCCGAGGGACCGGCAGAGGGGTTGGCGGACCTATAGGCGAGCTCGTCCTTCTTGACCTTCTCCAGGTCGAATTTCCAGTTTTCGTCAAAGGCCTTCTTGAAAAGACACTCCTCGTCGTAACCACGGGCATCGGCTCCAGTAGTACGGCAAGACTGACGCTTCTCGGGGGGGACGGAGAGGGCAAGCTGAGTTAGACACTCTTCAGAGTACGTTTGACCACCGTGAGTGTAAGGGTGGGTAGCATAGCCCTTGGGGACCTCGGATGAGCGACAGTCCTCGGTGGACGTTGGGTATAGGTAGTCGCGTTTGTGCAGTGTGCTCGGGGAGTAGACCTTGCCGTTGGAGCGTTCGCCGAGAACTGGTCGGGTGACGGTGCTCGTGTCAGGGAGAGTAGGGATCTGAGGGACCTCGGCAGGAGCAGCAAGAACAGACGCCGAGAGAGCCAGCAAGACAAGGGCCAGATAACGAGACATTACGGCAGATAGAATGTGAATGACTGGTGGTGGGTGAGAGATGTGGAGTCGATGACAGAGAGACGATGAGGAGAGGCGAAGACCAGGGAGACCATCCCAGTATTTATACCAGAACTGCGAGATGCCAGGATGCGACCTTGCCCAAAAGCGGAAAAGGACCTACCGTAATAGGCAATCGCTACGCGTGGTGAGCAGCGGGAGAGAAAAAAACAACTAGCCCACGGCGAGGGTCGAACTCGCAGCCTTCAGATTGCCCGCATAAGCTAAGAGTCTGACGCTCTATCCGATTGAGCTACGCGGGCTGGTAACATGGCGACACTTGGGAGTATCCCGTGCCGCAAACTGGTGTTGAACGGGATGGGTTGAGCGATCGAAAGAGTGGGCGCTCTCGCTGGAAAGGGGCGGTAGATGGGCGGAGGGGGTGGTATATGACAGAGAGGGGACTGGGTGGGGATGGTCTAAGGATGGAATGATCTTGAAACGGGGATCCGGATCAGGCCAATATATAGAAACAGAGGCGAAACGGACAAAAGCTGGAACATTTATCCGTTTGATACGTGTTATCGCAGATCTCCTCGTGTATATGTAAGTACGTTCTGACGATGGGTAGTGTATGTGTGTGTAAATCTGTGTGCGTGTGTACTCTTTATACTTATCCCTCTTTCCCGAGATTGGGAGGAGGTTCCGGTTGTGGTGAGTCACGTTTACCGTTACAGTGTCACAGGCAACGTGACATCTCCCGTCGTTGCAGAAACCAACAACGAGGAGGACAGAGCGGACGTCTACCCTCGGAGTGTTCGGAAACGACGCCTGCTTAGATTTACAGATACAACCCCGGTCAGGCCTCAGTAAGCCCCTGCGCCTGCTCCCGCTTCCATCCCGACTCCCTCCGTCCGGTCGCCGTCCGGTGGGTCATCGCCAGTGGACCTGGTCTTCAGCCGAGAAGTCTGTCCGTATATCTCCCTCCTCCCCTCCCGCCTGTGCGTATCTCCCTTTCTCCCTTTCTTTCATCTTAAAAATAAAAAAATGTTCTTCTCCCTAGTCTTTGCCCTTTTCCCCCCCGTCCTCGCGCTCCCCTCTCACCTCTTTCTTTCCGCAACTGACACGCCTTCGCGTCCAGAGTAGCCGACTCAGCTGTCCCTCTATTACTTTCTGAGATCGCGACAAGTCTCTGTGTTTTGCCCCCTTCGACGCGTATCGTTCAACCCTCCACGCCCTAACGACCGTGCGTACTTCATTGTCTATATCACGTCAATCCACGCTGACGCCGTACCTTTAGTCTCCCATGAATCCCGCTCAGGCAAACGGTATCAACCCCGCCATTCTGGCTGCCTATCAGAATGCCCAATCCCAACAATCGCAGGCCCAGTTTAACCTCCAACCCCAGTTCACACCCCAGCAACAGTCCCCCCAGTTCCAGCAATCTCCCTCGACTCCCTCCAGATTTCCTTACAACGGAATGCAGCAACCTTCTTACCCGACCATGTACAATGGAACTGGCCAGTTTATGAACCCTGGTGGTGGTGTTGGAGGAAACGCGATGGCTCACGGCTCGATGATGACTCCCGGCCAGGCAGTTCAGGCAGGACTCATGCACCATGGCGTCAACTCTACCCAAATGCTTTCAAATGGTCGGCAACCCCAACAGATGGCTAACATGCCCCAGATGAATGCCGGCCAGATCTTCCAGAAACCTGCCGGCGCGGTCAACGGTATGAATCAAGGATCCCTTCCCGCCACTATTGGTCAGCAGATACCCGGAATATCTCCCGCCCAACTCACGCAGCTTGCTGGGATGAATCCCCAGGATCGACAGAAAGCAATGCTATACCTGCAGCACCAACATCAACACAGGATGCTTCAGCAACAGCTCGCCTCGCAGAATCTCCAGCAAAATGTTCAGCAGACTCCACAGCAGACCCAACAGCAACTACCGTTCGATCGCCCGCCTTCCTCTATGTCTAGCCACCAGAGTATGATGCCCCCACCCCCTCGTCCGCCAACATCTCTCTCTCGCCCAGGAACGTCTCATTCACATGGTCCTGGCCAGCCCCCTCAAAATCGACCTCCAAGTAGACCCGGTACTGTTCAACCAATGCCTCAGCCTGGAATGACATTGCCGGATGGTTCTCCCGCTGGTATCCTTCATCATCCCCAAGGCCACGACCCAGGAGAGATTCCTGGTTCACCGTCTCGAGGTGCCAAGCGCAAGCTCAGCGGTTCAAACCTCGCCGGCCAAACTCCCAGGATGGGTTCGCAACCATTGCCGATGGGTGTTCAGAACCTCCAAACTCCAACCATGGACGGTCAATCGGCTATTGGCAATGTTCAATTCCCAGGAATCCCCATGTCCCAACCTCAGCAGATCCCCCAACAGCGTCCTCAATTCCCCGGTGGTTCAAGACAGAGTGTCAATGGCATCCCCATGATGGGTGGAACCCATGGTATGCCAATGGGCCCTCCTGCTGCGACGCGAAATCAGATGCCGCAAATGCTTGACGGGACTACAAACATTGTTTCAGATCCTTTCTCATCGACCGGTATACCCAATCTTGCGAACGGGCTCCCTCATCAGGTTCCTACACCACAACTAGGAGGAATCGGCACTCATCCCGGCTCTGCATCCGCCACAACTCAGATGCTTGGCCAGGTGCAACAACATCCTTCCCTCCCTGGGCAAGGGCCATCTTCCGTGACCCCTAACCTCGGGACTCTGCCTCCTACATTAGGTGGTATGCCTAGCGGTTCGAACCTTCCCCAGGGCTTACCGGATGCGACGAGGATGAGTATCGGGTCGGGGAATTCCATGGCCAACCTCATGAGCGCAAACACACCCATGCCCACAAACAAGTTGCCTGGAGCGATGAACAACGTTGGAATCGGGAGACCCGGTTCTATCTCCGCCACGAACTCCATGAGCTTACCTCCCTCGACGCCTGGTTCATCCATCCCTCCTCTCTTCCCTCCCACCAACCCGGTCCCAGGTGCCCGGATAACTTCGTCAAATGTACCTCACCTGAACCCAAAGGTTACCCAAGTCACCGTTGTCTCCCTCGCCGCCTCTGCTACGGAGATCCCGACTCTCTCCAAGGAAGAGATCGAAAACGTAAAACAATGGATCAAGTCTGACAAAGAGCACGAGGAGCTCCAGCGTTCAGCAAGGGAGCGCATGACCGAAGAGGTAGCTCGAATTATCCGGAAAGCAGAATGGTGGGAAAAAGATGACCAGGTTCCTATGCCTCCCAGCCGGGGTCGCCGAGACAAGTTCAGTATCGGGCTCTCGGGGGCAAGGGGAGTAAGAAGGAAGACCGGTCAGCGCATGGGCATCAGACTGTACGTTCTTTTTATTCCATCCTGATCTCCTCGATAAGAGTCTGATCGGGTTTGAAACATGCCGTGACGCAACTACTGTCGCTTTCGCGCCTTTTACCTGCATCCGCTTTCCCCCCACTCTGGCCCTTATGGTTTCTGGATTCTTCGATCTAGGCCGAGGAAGATCCCGCTGGAAGATACTAACCGACCGGAGCTGTTGGTGCCCATCCGGTTGGAACTCGACATCGAACATCATAAGTTGAGGGATACGTTCGTCTGGAACCTGAATGGTAAAAATTTCCCCTGCTCCCTACTATCGTTTCCTCCTCTTCCTTTCCTCGCCCCCGTGCTCTCACTCCCTTGATTTGACTCATCCCAGTACTCATGCACACAAATCACAGATCCTGTTATCACCCCGGAAATGTTCGCTCAATCCGTGGTTGAAGACTACAGTCTCCCACAGAGCAGCGTCTCGACCATCACCAAAGCCATTCAGGAGCAGTTGAGTGACTTTAAGGCCCACACGATAGAGTCCGTCGACGATGATGGATTCTTTGGCACGGTCCCAACTCGATCGGCAGATGATGATATTTGGTGGGAACGTTGGAGGAATGGACTCAGGACTGAGAACGGTACGGTCAGGAAGAAGAAGAGAAAGACCAGTTCCGGGCCAGGGCCGTCAGACCCCACGACGTCGTATATAAAGCCCGAGTCAGTCGAGCGTCCCGTCGCTGATCAAGATCAGGACGATAACTCAATGGAGGAAATGAGGATCCTAGTCAAGGTGAGTTACCCGGTCCACGGTCACGGGTGATACACACCCATCTATTGACCTTACTCCATTTTGTCACGTGTGCGCTTTGCTGACCCTCGGAATTTCGTCATTAGTTGGACATCGTCGTTGGCTCGATCAGACTTGAAGACCAGTTTGAATGGGACCTGCACAACTCGGACGGGAATGCTCCAGAACGTTTCGCGGAGGTATATTGCATGGAACTTGGTCTGAATGGAGACTTTAAGTGCGTATTTCCGTCCAGCATTTGTATCCCTTCGCCTTATATCAATATCCCTTTCCAACCATAGGACTGCTATCGGGCATTGTATCCGAGAACAAGTGCATATGTACCAGAAGTCGTTGTTCTTACTCGGGCATCCCTCAGAGGGTTTGGGCTTCCAAGACGAGGACTTGCGAACTTCCTTCCTCCCCGGTCTCAATGTCACTGCTGCTCGTTCCCTGGATCAGGTTCCCTCCTTCACCCCAATCCTCAACTACCTCAGTGATGGGGAGCTCGAGAGGAACGAGAAGGAACGCGAGAAGGACCTTGCTCGTCGACGCAGGAAAGGCAATCGTGGGAGACGTGGTGCGACTCTGCCAGACCGGGAGGTCCTCAAGACTTGCCGTACGCCCGCGATTGGGTTCCCAGAGACAGACGCGTCTACGCTCAACAACACGGCCATTACGGCTCCGACCCACAAACGTGCCGCTGCCACAGCTGCCACCCTTACCATCACGAATATGATCGCGTCCGAGAACGGTGGTGCGGTATTACTCCCGTCAACACCAGTGAACATCCCCGCTACAACGAATGTGCCGGTCCAACAGAAAGACAAGAAGCCGAAGGCCCTATTCAAAGCTCCTCCAGTCCCTCCTTCGGTCTTGCGTCCCCGCGCTCACGTTCACGCTCCGACGCCGTCGACTGGTATTGCTGGCCTGAAAGTCCCGGCGTCAGCGATCGAGGGTATGTCTACTTCGGCTCCAGACAACCGGGCCGGTGTTCGTGTGTTGACCACCAAGAGGACCCGAGAGCTGGAACGGGAAGCGAGAGAGAAAGAATTCGTCGACGGACAACATCCGAATTTCATCGATGGCGTTTGGCACTGTTCGAATTGCGGTTGCCCGGAGAACATTGCTATTGGAAGACGGAAGGGACCTCTTGGAGACAAATCTCAGTGTGGTACTTGTGGTGAGTGTTGCGGGTTATTACCCTCTCTTCCTCTGCCGTTATTCACGGTTTCGTCTAGGAAAATACTGGCATCGTCACAGAAGACCAAGACCTGTCGAGTACAGCACCGATCCCGAGTTCCACCTCCGGCAACAAGCAAAGGGTGGTAACGACGAAGGGAACTCGAAGGTCGTTAGCTCGAAGAAGAAAAAATCACAACCCGTCGTGGACGAAGCGAAGTATGAGGAAGCAGACGCGCCTGAGGACCCGCGAGACGAAGAGGACGAGGTCGCTCCTACCACTGCTGCCAATGTTGCAAAGCTCGAAGCTCAGACTGCCTCTGTCCTCCCTCATCCCCTTGACGACCGACCTTTGTCTCCTGTCTCGAGCGCTTCGAGTGCGTCAGAGCCTCCTCTTGTGGAACAAGTTAAGATGAATGGGGGAAGTTCTGGGTATAATTCCAACCCTTCCACCCCAGCGAAGACAACTCGTGAGATATCTGAGCGATCTGAGAACGGTATCGAGACGCCCTCCGAGATTCTCTCGGCCTCTCGCAGCGCAGGCGCAACGGTATGTCTCCCCTCACAGACCCATTGTTTATATAGGCCACGGACTGACGTTGTGCGCAGCCTTCTACTGCACCCGAGTGGCTGAAACGAGCGACGGAGAACTTGCGTGCCAAATACCCTGGAGACGAATTTGATGTTGTCTTGAGAAAAATTAAGCCCGATAAGCCCGCCGACTGGAGAATTAGGTGTCATGACTGTCCTATGATGGTATGATCGATCGCTATTGGGTATTCTGGACACCCTGCTGAAGAAGCGGCTTTAGGTTTATACCACCGGTCCTGGCTCCACACTCTCGAATTTTGAAGTGCACCTTCGTAATCGTAAGCACAGGGAGAAGGTCAA
>Ga0307512_10002734_pt1 | contig 21592 bp, 23 predicted proteins | sample 14_EM_MG_FD_200267 | JGI IMG/M metagenome (GOLD analysis project Ga0307512, IMG submission 200267) | Populus trichocarpa ectomycorrhiza microbial communities from riparian zone in the Pacific Northwest, United States - 14_EM | ecosystem: Host-associated > Plants > Roots > Unclassified | place...
GCCGATCTTGCCGACGTGGCTGACCTCGAAGCCGGGGTTCGTCTCGACCGCGCAGCGGGCGACCGGAAACGCCTTCTACGCCACCGCCTTCCACGGCATCCGCACCCCCTGGTACGCCTTCCAGCTCACCCTCAACGCCCCCCGCGGCACCGCCCGTTTCGTGCGGGACACCAACCGGTGGGCGTGGGACGCGGAGGGTGCCCCGCTGCGCGAGTACGAGGTGCGCAGGGAGAACACCGCCGAGTACCTCAAGCTGTCGCGTCAGCGCGACGGGCGGGTGCGGCTGCGGGTCCTGGTCACCACGGTCGCGCTCGTCTTCGGCGCTGCGTTCGCGCTGACCCTGTACGTGCTGGCCCCCGGTTGGCTCGCGGTCCTGGCTTCCGCCGCAGTGCTGGTCGCCGGATTCTGGGGCGCCCCGCAGGACCATCCCGTGATCGGGCCCGCGGTCCTCAAAACCGAGATCCAGAAGCTCACCGGCCCGATCGTGCTGCGCGCCCTGGACAACATCGGCAACCCGAAACTGACGGCCGCCATCAAGAAGGGCGGCGACATGAACGGGATGCGCTTCACCTCCGAGATCACCCGCGACGGCCCCGGCTACCGCGCCGACCTCGACCTTCCCTGGGGTGTGACCCCGGAGGACATCATGGAGGCCCGCAAGCCGCTGGCGTCCGGGCTGCGCCGCAAGGTCGGCTGCGTGTGGCCCTCAGCCGACCCGACCGAGCACGAGGGGCGGCTGATCCTGTGGGTGGGCGACAAGCCCATGAACGAGACCACCAAGCCCGCCTGGCCGTTGCTGAAGTCGGGCAGCGTGGACCTGTTCAGGCCGGTCGTGTTCGGCAACGACCAGCGCATGGGCGACGTGGCCGTGACGCTCATGTTCGCGTCCGTGGTGGTCGGTTCCATCCCGCGCATGGGCAAGACCTTCCTGATGCGGCTGTTCCTGCTCATCGCCGCGTTGGATCCGCGCGCGGCGCTGTACGCGTTCGACTTCAAGGGCACCGGCGACTTCGGCGCCCTGGAGCCGGTCTGCCACCGCTACCGGGCCGGAGACGAGGACGAAGACATCCTCTACGTCCTCGAATCCCTGCGGGAGCTGCGCGCCGAGCTGCGCCGACGGGCGAAGGTCATCAAGTCCCTGCCGCGCTCGCGCTGCCCGGAATCCAAGGTCACCCCCGAGCTGGCCAACGACAAGTCCCTCGGGCTGCACCCCATCGTCGCCGGATTCGATGAGTGCCAGGTCCCCTTCGAGCACGAGAAGTACGGCGCGGAAATCGAAGAGATCGCCACCGACCTGGGCAAACGCGGCCCGGCCCTGGGGATGGTGACGCTGTTCGGCACGCAGCGGCCGGACGCGAAGTCGCTGCCCACCGGCATCTCAGCGAACGCGGTGCTGCGGTTCTGCCTGAAGGTGATGGGTCAGCCGGCCAACGACATGGTGCTGGGCACGTCGATGTACAAGGCCGGATACCGGGCCACCATGTTCTCCCGCACCGACCGCGGCATTTGCTGGATGGCCGGTGAGGGCGACGACCCGCGCATCGTCGCGAGCGCGTTCGTCGACGCACTCGGCGCCGAACAGGTCGTCGTCCGCGCCCGCAAGATGCGCGAGGCCTACGGCAACATCACCGGCCACGCCATCGGCGAGACGCCTGAGAGCGGTGAGCCCGCCTTCGACCTGCTCGCCGACATCCTCAAGGTGGTGCCGGCCGATGAGGACAAGGTGTGGAACGAGAAGGTCGCCGCCCGCCTCGCCAGCCTGCGGCCGGAGGTCTACGGCGGCTGGAAGGCCGAGACGGTGACCACGAACCTGCGCCCGCACGGCATCACGGCACAGGACGTGTGGGGCACCACCGACAAGGGCAAGGGCACCACCCGCCGCGGCATCGCCCGCGCCGACATCACCACCGCCATCACTCAGCGTGAGGGAAAGCGGTCCGGAGACTGACCCCGCACCGCTGCTAGGTCTAGCAGCCTCCGCTGCTAGACCTAGCACCCCCGCTAGCGCCCCAAACCGGCTCTGATCAGCAACCTCGCACCTAGCACCCGACCTGCGAGAACGCCGGAAACCCCGCCTGGAAGGCACCCCATGACCCTCCTTCTCCTTGCTAGCGCCTGCCTACTCGCCGTCACTCTCGGTTACGTGAGTCTGTGCAGGGCGAGCCCGTACGGCGACTGCCGCAAGTGCCGCGGCTTCGGCTTCGCGATGAAGACCGACCGCCAGGGCCGCCTCAAGCGCGGCAAGCCGTGCCGCCGCTGCAAGGGCCACGGCAAGCGCATACGCGTCGGCCGCCACCTCTACAACCTCTGGCTGCACGTCTACCGCGACGGCACCGACACCCCCGCCAAGACACCTCCTGCGAAGGGATAACTGATGGCCGTCACCGTCTCCCTGGTCGCCCTGTTCGGCCTGGTCCTGTTCTTCCTGCTGCGCTCCAACACCCTCGGCTACGGCTCCGCGTTCGTCGCCGTGATGTTCGGCTTCTACCTCGCCTCCACCGGCGCCTCCGAGCCGGCGAACGAGCTGACCGCCGCCGTCGTCGACGCCCTCGGCAAGATCTAGGAGACCAGCCATGAACGAACCCATCGTGGCCCGCCACTGGCTGGCCATCGCGGCGCCCAAAGCCGCACCCGCCATCGCCACCACGACCGTGCTCGCGCTGGCCCGGATCTGGAACGCCAACGGCGCCGAACACTCCGTCGGCAACGCCGCGTTGATGACCGTGCTGTCCGCCGGGGCCGCCGCCGCGGGGGTCTGCGCGAGCAGCCACACCGGAGACAGCACCCTCGTCGGGACCGCGTTCGCCGCCTCCGGCGCGCTCGCCTTCGCCGGAGTCGCCGGATACGCCGACGGACTCCCGCTGCCGCTGCTGCTGTGGTCCCTGGCCACCACCGGCGCCTACGCACTCGCCGCCCGCTACTGGCGCACCGACCGCCGCGAGACGGTGGCGTACGAGCGGCAGACGTGCGAGCGGCGCGAGGAGTACGCCCACATCGAGCGCGTCGAAACCCTGCACGCCACCACCCAGATCGAAGTGGCCCGCACCGGCGCCGCCTACGCCGAACAGCTCGCACAGGCACTCGTCACCCGTGCCGCGCTGCCCGGCTTCGACCCCACCGCCCTGGAACGCGCGGGACTGCCCGCACTCCCCTCCGCCGACCTCACCAAGGAGCACTGAACGATGTTCGAGATCCGCATCATCTGCGCACCGGCCGACACTGACCGGGTCACCGCAACCCTCCGCGATGCGTTCGCCACCGGCGCCGTACGCACCTACCCCACCCGTGACGGCGAGCGCACCCGCCTGTACGCCACTGCCGACCACCGCCCCGAGCCGGAGCCGTGGCCGACGCCGGAAGAGGCGTACGCGCTCGCCCCGAGCATCATCAGCGAAATCGGCTGGACCGCCCGCACCCTGGCCAACTCGCCGTGCTTCACGGAACTGGAACGGGACTTCTACCTGCGCAAGGCAGCCCTACTGGACCGCATCGCGCTCTTGGACGAAGCCGACGGCATCTCCGGCGACGCGAGCGAGGTCGCCGTAGCCGCTGCCTGGTACCTGATCGACACCGACCGGACGGACAACCACAACCAGGGCCGACCCGATTCGCCCGAGGTGTTGAACGCCGGCGACGACCCGCGCGGCTACGTCCGTCAGGAATACGCCCACTGGGCCAAGAACAACTAGCTACGCCCGAGGGCGGCGGCACTCCCGGACAAGGACAGCCCACCGCCCTCGGTCTCCCCATCCCGACGTAGCAGAACAGGAGATCTACAGCATGACACCTGACTGCAAGGCCCGGAGCCCCCGCACTGGGAATCAACCGGACGGGAGCCACTTGCGGACCGCGTTGGACCTCGCGGCGGCCGGCGTGCCTCCGCTACCCCTGCGGCAGGGCAAAGTTCCGTTCGGCAACTGCCGCACCTGCGCGGACGGTTCCTGCGGAGGGCGGCCGAACATGAAGAGCGCGGGCCCCTGCCAGTGCCCCGCCCCCTGCCACGCGTGGGCCGCAGCCACCACCGACCCGCGCGTCCTCACCTCGCCTGCGTGGGCCATGGCATGGCGACAGGCCGAGGCCGTCGCCTACCACCCCGGCGGAGCCGGGCTAACCGTGGTGGACCTCGACAACCCGGCGGCCGTCGCATGGGCCCGCGAGACCCTGCCCGCCACCCGCACCGTGCCGACGACGCGCGGCGAACACTGGATCTACCAGGGCGCCATGCGGTCGGCCAACGCGGTGCGACCGGGCGTAGACGTCAAGTCGCTCATGCAGTACGCCCGTTGGCTCGGACCCGGCGACGGCCGCATGGTGGCCCTGCCATCGGCCGTCCGCGCCCTGGTGGTCAAGGAAGACACCACCCCCGCGCGCGGCGGGGTGGCCTCTTCTGTCCCCGCGCGCGCCACCTGGGACCGGAGCGTTGCCACCGGGTGCCGCCACACCGAGCGCTACGTCCGCACCGGCCTCGAACGCGGCCTCGCCAAAGTCCGCGGGCACACCGAAACCGGCGCCGGATCACAGGCGTTCGGGGTCGCCCGGTTCCTCGCCGCGCAGCACGCCCGGTGCCCCGGACCGTGCGGGCTGGACGCGATGGGCGAAGAGATCGTGGCCGCCGCCGTCTTGGTCGGCGTCCCCGAGCCATACGCCCGCCGCGCCGTCACCAACGGCCTTGAGGCAGCCTCGGAGCGCGCGGCATGAACAAAGCATCCCGTAACACCATGAACAGTCCACAGGGCGCTAAGCAGGGCCCGCCAGGGGCGGCCGTGGGCGAGCCGAAGGGCACCGCCCGCAAGGGCGTCCTTTCTGCCCTTGGTTCTGACCCACAGCCGGTCATCGTCATCGGCATTCGGCCCGGTCTTCAGGTCTGCATGACCGGCGTGCCGGTGGCGGACTGGCTGTGCTCCTGCGGGCATCACGAACGCGCCCGTGGCCGTGCCGCCGTCATCAGGCTCACCGGCCGCGTCCGCGTCGGCGAGTGCCCGCACACCACCACCGCCGTAGGGAGGGCAGCCGCATGACCACACAACCTGTGGACAGCCCCGACCTGTGGGCCGGACTGCCCACCCTGGATGCACCGCCCGGCGAGGACGAGACGACGCCGGAGGTGTGGGAAGACCCCATTCCCCTCACCGGCCGGCGCGAGCGTCCGCAGTTCCCCGCCCACGTCTTCCCCACCTGGTTGGGGGAGTTCGTGGCGGCCGTCGCGGAGGAGACACAGACCCCGGTGGACCTCGCCGGGTCCGTCGCCCTCGCCGTGCTCGCCACGGCGGCCGGCGGCCGGTCCGTCGTCCAGATACGCGGCAACTGGCGCGAGCCCACCAACCTCTACACCGTGGTGGCCCTCCCGCCCGCCAACCGCAAGTCCGCCGTCTTCGCCCTGCTGACCAACCCGCTGTACGAGGCGGAAAAGCAGCTCAAGACCGCCATGAAGCCGGTCATCGTCGAGGCGGAACTGACCGCCCGGCTGGCCAAGGAAGCGGCCGACAAGGCCGCCGCCAAGGCCGCGTCCGCCGACGGCGACAAGCGCGATGACATGGTGTCCACCGCTGTGGGCCTCGCGCAGACCGCCGACACGCTCACCGTCCCCGCCGAACCCGTGCTCTTGGCGGACGACTCCACCCCTGAGACGGTCACCTCGCTCATGGCGGAACAGGGCGGCCGGCTGTCCGTGATGAGTGCCGAGGGCGGCATCTTCGACATCATCGCCGGCCGCTACTCCGGCGCCCCGAACATGGAGGTGTTCCTCAAGGGCCATGCCGGAGACCGGCTGAGGGTCAACCGGCAGACCCGCCGCGAGTACATCGACGCCCCCGCCCTGACCATCGGCCTCGCCGTGCAGCCGGACGTGCTGCGGGACATCGGAAAGGTGAAGGGGTTCGAGGGGCGCGGACTGCTCGCCCGCTTCCTGTACTCCCTGCCCAAGTCCACGGTCGGCGAGCGGGAGATCATCACCGATCCGATCCCCGAGGAGGCGGCCGCCACCTACGCCGCGCGGGTCATCGACCTCACGCTGTCCCTCGCAGAGTGGACCGACCCCGCCATGATCCAGCTCAGCCCCGAGGCGGACGCGGCCCTGATCGCCTATCAGAAACGGGTGGAGCCGCAGCTCAAGGCGCGCGGCGGCAAGCTGGGCCACATCTCCAACTGGGCGGGCAAGCTGGCCGGAGCCACCGCCCGCATGGCCGCGCTGCTGCACCTCGCCGAGCACCTGGGCGAGGGCTACGCCCACCCGGTCCCCGAGGCCACCATGAACGCGGCCATCGAGCTGGGGGAGTACTACACCTCCCACGCCCTCGCCGTGTTCGACGTCATGGGCGCCGATCCAGTCCTCAGCCGCGCTCGTGCGGCCCTGGACGTGCTCCAGGACAATGCAGGGGAGGACGTCAGCCGCCGGGACGTGTTCACCGCCCTCTCCCGCGCCGAGGTTCCCACCATCGCGGACCTCGAACCGGCTCTCGCCCTGCTGGAAGACCACGGATACCTGCGGACTTACCAGCCGGAGCGCACCGGCAAGCGCGGCCGGCCCCCCGCGCCCCGCCTGGTGGTACACCCCCACCTCCGGCAGGGCGCTTCGTGAACCTGCCCACGCTGGCAACCCCTCCCGCACAAACCGCAAAATCGCAATAAACCCCAGACAGGGCCGCTGACCTGCAGCGGGACCCCGCGCCACCTCGGGGCAGGGTCCCGCCGCACAATCCCGCGATATTCCGCAAAAAAACCGAGCCGTGCCCGACCGGCCCAGGCCTGCCCGCAGGTCCCGCTGAATTTTGCGGAAATATCGCGGATTTCTGCGGAGCCCCGCCCACCACCGCCCCCGCACCGCATCACCCCAGGTCAGCGGCTGGCTCCGGCTTTTCTGCGGATTTTGCGGTTTGTGCGGCGGCACTTGCCCATGAACTCAGCCCCACAGGAGTGAGCCTTGGACGAGCACGACACCCTCACGACGCCGGTCGACGACGACCCGACGCTGGTTCTCCTCAAGGTCGAGGAGGCTGCCCACCGGCTCCGCATCGGCCGCACCACATGCTTCAGCCTCATCCGCACTGGTGCGCTGGAGTCCGTCATGGTCGGGGGCCTGCGCCGCATACCCGCCGACGCACCGGCCGCGTACGTCGCCAATCTCCGCACCGCCCAACGAGCCGCTTAACGACGCCCGAGGCGGCGGCACTCCCGGACAGGACAGCCCGCCGCCCCGGCCTCCATCCCGACACAAGAAACAGGAGTCTGCCTGTGGCAGAGGAACAGAATCGCACCCGACAGCCCAACGGCCGAAGCTCCATCTACCTCGGCAAAGACGGCAAATGGCACGGCCGCGTCACCGTCGGCATCCGCGACGACGGCACCCCGGACCGCCGCCACGTCGAGCGCAAGACCAAGGCCGAAGCCACCGAGGCCGTAAGGGAGTTGGAGCGCATGCGCGACGCCGGAACCGTACGCAAGCCGGGCAAGCCCTGGACGGTCAAGGCATGGCTGACGCACTGGATCGAGAACATCGCGCCCCTCGTGGTCAACGACAACACGATGGTCGGCTACGGGGTCGCCGTGCGGAAGCACCTCATCCCCGGCTTGGGCGCCCACCGTCTCGACCGGCTCAAGCCCGAGCATATCGAGGCGTTCTACTCGAAGATGCAGGCCAACGGCAGTAGGCCCGCAACCGCTCACCAGGTGCACCGCACCTTCCGCACCGCCCTCAATGAGGCCGTGCGGCGAGGCCATCTCGGCAAGAACCCGGTCCAGTTGGCCAAGGCTCCGAAGACGGGGGAGTACGAGGTAGAGCCCTACAGCATCCAAGAGGTGCAGCGACTGCTGAAGGCTGCCGAACAGCACCGCAACTCCGCACGTTGGGCCGTCGCCCTCGCCCTCGGGCTGCGTCAAGGGGAGGCGTTGGCCCTGAAGTGGCAGGACGTCGACCTTGACGGTGGGTTCCTCGTGGTCCGCCACAGTCGGCACCGGCCGCAGTACGCCCACGGGTGCGTGGAGCCCTGCGGGCGCAAGGCCGCCGGGTATTGCCCGCAGAAGCGGCGCACCAACCCGGAGTTGTCCACCACCAAGTCGCGCGCCGGCCGCCGAGCGGTCGGTCTTCCCGAACAGCTCGTTGACCTACTCCGTGCCCACCTCAAGGTGCAGGAAGCAGAGCGGCAGGCGGCCGGGAAGCGATGGGTTGAGAACGGCCTGGTGTTCCCGGACGAGCACGGCCGTAGCCCGTCCCACCGCCGGGACTGGTCCGAGTGGAAGGCGCTTCTGGCAGAGGCGAACGTGCGGGACGGGCGACTGCACGACGCGCGCCACACGGCCGCGACGGTTCTGCTGATCCTCGGTGTCCCCGAGCGGGCTGTCATGGGGCTCATGGGGTGGTCGACCACCGCAATGGCCGCCCGCTATCAGCACATGGTGGATGCCGTTCGCGCCGACATCGCGCGACAGGTGGACGGTCTGATTTGGAAGATCGATTCGGACCGGCCGGACGACGATGATGACGGCCTGTCCGGGGCGCTTGTTCCGGTCGGCTAAGCGGCGAGGCGAGGGGGAGCGCGCCGCGGGCTCCCCCTCGCAGCAATTCGCGGTTGCAGCTACGACCTCAATCTGTTGAGCGTTTCGATTGCGGCGTCGTAGTCGTTGCCATACGGCGGCCCCTCCGCGTCAATGCGGCCTACCTCGATAGGATCCATAGGCCCTTCGACAGCGTTCCGGCGATCGCGGACGAAGGTGGCGAGCATCATCTCGATGGCGGGACGGTCGCGAGGGGAGTCGCTTGCAATCCGCTGCAAGCTGTAGATGCCCCCTATGCGTTCCGTGGGGTGCGCACTAGCAAGCAGCCTGATCGCTGTGACGTACTGCTCCGTGGCCCGCGCTTCTACTTCTGCCTGAGCCGCTGACCGGTCCTTCTGCTGTTCGTAGGCAAACTGGTCCTGGCCCTGCTGGAACTGGTCCTGGGCTAGCCTGAACTGCTCTTGGGTCAGCGTGAATTGTTCCTGGGTGTGCTGAAACTGCTCCTGGGCAAGCATGTGGTTTCTGTGCGTGTAGATCAGACCGACTGCTGCGATGATGCCAGCCCCGACGGCGACAAGCATGGTGCGGAATCCGGTGATAACAACTCCGTCGGCGGGCTGCAGGTCATACTTCCGCACGTGCGAGCCATCGAAGATCCACGGCCCCTTCCAGAGCAGCCACCCATAGCCGAGGATCACAGCAGCGAGGAGCAGAGGGACGCCGACAACCTTTAACGCGCGCTTCATGGCGGCATCTTGTCCGCCACACCCGAGTTTGAACCGGCCTAGGCCGTTCCAGAGCTAGATCTGAGCGTTGCTCCGGCCATACGCCGTCTCCGTCGTGGGCTCGCCAACAAGTCGCTTCGTGTCTCACCCTTGGGCCGTGTCTTGCTCGAAGTGAGACGGAAACTGAGACGGATGACTGAAGGGGGCGGCACCCCTCTGGGGTGCCGCCCCCTTCTTTTGCCTGGTCAGGCAGGCAGAGGCCGTGGCGGGAATTGAACCCACGTGCCTCGCTTTGCAGGCGAGTCCCTAAGCCACTCGGGCACACGGCCATGTCGGGCCGGAGCACTGGGCTCCGTTCCGAACTCGGTGAAACGACCGTACGGCGGGGCGGGTGGGGGCTCAAGACAATCCTGGGGGCTGCAACGGGACTGCCATACGCCGTTCATGAAAGGGGGGCGGCAGCTGCGTCGTGCTTGGTTGTGCCAGGGAGTGAGCATCGTGGAAGCCGTGGCGGGAATTGAACCCACGTGCCTCTGCGCGAGCGGAGCGTTCATGAACCGGGCCGCAAGGTGATGTGAGGTGAGTCGCACCCCGCCGTGGACCGGCCTTGTCCGCGCGTTGGTGGCGGTGGGCCGCCGGTAGGGTGGCCCGGTTGTCATACGTAGCCGAGCCGCCCAGATTCGTTTCGCCGAGCCGCCCGACCCATCACAACGGAGACCGTGACTACTGCCCGCCCGTCGCCCGACACCCCCCTCAACGGAGGGCCCTCCGGGCCCACGCCTATGCCTGCCAGCTCTGCCTCGCACTCCCACCACCTCTCTCCCGCCTTCCCCGGCCGCGCCCCCTGGGGTACCGCCGGCAAGCTGCGTGCCTGGCAGCAGGGGGCGATGGAGAGGTATGTCCAGGAGCAGCCGCGCGACTTCCTCGCCGTCGCCACCCCGGGCGCCGGCAAGACGACCTTCGCGCTGACCCTCGCCTCCTGGCTGCTGCACCACCACGTCGTGCAGCAGGTGACCGTGGTCGCCCCGACCGAGCACCTGAAGAAGCAGTGGGCCGAGGCGGCCGCCCGGATCGGGATCAAGCTGGACCCCGAGTACAGCGCGGGTCCGCTCGGCAAGGACTACCACGGCGTCGCCGTCACGTATGCGGGCGTCGGTGTGCGGCCCATGCTGCACCGCAATCGCGTCGAGCAGCGCAAGACCCTCGTGATCCTCGACGAGATCCATCACGCCGGTGACAGCAAGTCGTGGGGCGAGGCCTGCCTGGAAGCGTTCGAGCCCGCCACCCGGCGGCTCGCGCTCACCGGTACGCCCTTCCGTTCCGACACCAACCCCATCCCCTTCGTGGCGTACGAGGAGGGGAACGACGGGATCCGGCGGTCCGCAGCCGACTACACCTACGGCTACGGCAACGCGCTGGCCGACCACGTCGTCCGGCCCGTCATATTCCTCTCCTACAGCGGCAGCATGCGCTGGCGCACCAAGGCGGGGGACGAGATCGCCGCGCGGCTCGGCGAACCCATGACCAAGGACGCCGTCAGCCAGGCCTGGCGTACGGCCCTGGACCCGCGCGGTGAGTGGATGCCGAGCGTGCTGCGCGCCGCCGACCAGCGGCTCACCGAGGTCCGCAAGGCCATTCCGGACGCCGGTGCCCTCGTCATCGCCTCCGACCAGGACTCCGCGCGCGCCTACGCCAAACTCATTCGGGAGATCACCGGCTCGAAGGCCACCCTCGTCCTGTCCGACGACGCCGGCGCCTCCAAGCGCATCGACGACTTCAGCGAGAGCAACGACCGGTGGATGGTCGCCGTCCGCATGGTGTCCGAGGGCGTCGACGTCCCGCGGCTCGCCGTCGGGGTGTACGCCACCACCATCTCCACCCCCCTCTTCTTCGCGCAGGCCGTCGGCCGTTTCGTGCGTTCCCGGCGGCGCGGCGAGACCGCCTCCGTGTTCCTCCCCACCATCCCCGACCTCCTCACCTTCGCCAATGAGATGGAGGTCGAGCGCGACCACGCCCTCGACAAGCCGAAGAAGGAGGGCGAGGAGGACCCGTACGCCGAATCCGAGAAGGAGATGGAGGAGGCGAACAAGGAGCAGGACGAGGACACCGGCGAGCAGGAGCAGTTCTCCTTCGAGGCACTGGAGTCCGAAGCCGTCTTCGACCGGGTGCTCTACGACGGCGCCGAGTTCGGCATGCAGGCCCACCCCGGGAGCGAGGAGGAGCAGGACTACCTCGGGATTCCGGGGCTGCTGGAGCCCGACCAGGTGCAGATGCTGCTGCAGAAGCGGCAGGCCCGGCAGATCGCGCACAGCCGCAAGAAGCCCGACGAAGAGGCCGACCTGCTCGAGCTGCCCGCCGAGCGGCGGCCGGTCGTCTCGCACAAGGAGATGATGGAGCTCCGCAAGCAGCTCAACACCATGGTCGCGGCGTACGTCCACCAGAGCGGCAAGCCGCACGGAGTCATCCACACCGAGCTGCGGCGCGTGTGCGGCGGCCCGCCGAGCGCCGAGGCCACGGCGGGGCAGCTACGGCAGCGGATTGCCAAGGTGCAGGAGTGGGCGACACGGATGCGGTGACCGGTGGTGCCGGTCGGGTTTTCGGGTGCGGGCCGGTGGGGGCTGGTCGCGCCCACGCGGCGGAGCCGCATATCGATACAGCCCCGCGCCCCTCACGGGCGCGTTTCGCATCGCAAATAGGGTGAAACCGGAGTGGTCCGTACCGATCACTGCCCGGATTCTGGACGTAGCCTTCCGCTGAGCGAACTCACTTCGCTACTGTCCCGCTACGCACACGCCCCGTGGCAGCGCCGCCGCGGAGCGCAGCCGTGAAGCGACGCGGCCCGGTACCAACCGGGCCGCCGGCCGATCGGGGGCCTCTGTTGCGCGTCACTGACGGGACTCGGTGACGCACCGCCGCGCGGAGGTCGCCGACCTCACCACTTGGAGGAGTGGGCGTCGTGACCGCGGAGACCTCTCAGACGCTCGACCGAGGACTACGTGTCCTCAAGCTGCTGGCCGATACGGACCACGGGCTGACCGTCACCGAGCTATCCAACAGACTGGGCGTGAACCGGACCGTGGTGTACCGGTTGCTTGCCACGCTCGAACAACATGCGCTCGTACGCCGGGACCTGGGCGGCCGCGCCCGGGTCGGGCTCGGAGTGCTGCGACTGGGCCGCCAGGTGCATCCCCTGGTGCGGGAGGCCGCGCTGCCGGCGCTCCGGTCGCTGGCCGAGGACATAGGAGCGACCGCCCATCTCACGTTGGTGGACGGGGCGGACGCGCTGGCCGTGGCCGTCGTCGAGCCGACGTGGACGGACTATCACGTGGCGTACCGGGCCGGGTTCAGGCACCCGTTGGACCGGGGCGCCGCGGGCAAGGCGATTCTCGCCGCGCGGGCGAAGCCGGTGTCCGAGCCCGGATACACCTTGACCCATGGGGAGTTGGAGGCGGGGGCGAGTGGGGCTGCCGCTCCGCTGCTCGGGGTCACGGGAGTCGAGGGCAGCGTCGGGGTCGTGATGCTGGCCGATGCGGTTCCCGAACGGGTCGGGCCGCGAGTCGTCGATGCGGCCCGGGAGGTTGCCGAGGCCCTGCGCTGACCTGAAACCCTGCCTGGCCGGCATGATCCCCGGTTCGGGATCGTCGTACAGCCGTGCCTGCGCCATCAGCCGCTGGAGGAGAACAACCCGCACGCCCACACCCGGTTCCGGCAACGTTTCGCCGCCCCCTGGAGGACGAGGGAGCGGCGAGACGTGTCCGTGAGCTGACCGGCACCTGGCCGGAAGTCGACGCAAGTTAGATTGATCCCGTGCTCTCTCGCCTCACACGCCCCCAGGCCCTCGCCGTCTGCGCCCTGCCCGTCGTCGCGCTGATCGCCACCGCGGTCTTCGCGCCGCTGCCGTTCTCGCTGGCACAGCCCGGAATGACGGCGAACGTGCTCGGGGACAACCAGGGCACCCCGGTGATCACGATCTCGGGTGCGAAGACCCGGGAGACCAGCGGGCAGCTGCGGATGACGACGATCGAGGCGACCAACCCGGACACGCATGTCTCGCTGGGCGATGTGATCAGTGCCTGGTTCGACACGGACCGGGCCGTCATGCCGCACGACTCGGTCTATCCGAGCGGCCAGTCCACCAAGGAGATCGAGCAGCACAACAGCGCGCAGATGAAGGAGTCCCAGGACGCGGCGACCCAGGCCGCCCTGGACTATCTGCACCTCAGCGACGACAAGGTCAAGGTCACGCTGAAGCTCGCCGACGTCGGCGGCCCCAGCGCCGGCCTCCTGTTCACCCTCGGCATCATCGACAAGCTGGACGGGAACGGCGGCGGCGGCGATCTCACGGGCGGCCGCGACATCGCGGGTACGGGGACGATCGACGACGACGGGACGGTGGGTGCCGTCGGAGGCGTGGCGCTGAAGACACAGGCCGCGCGCCGGGACGGGGCCACCGTCTTCCTCGTACCGAAGGCCGAGTGCTCCGACGCCAAGTCCGAGCTGCCGAAGGGGCTGCGGCTGATTCCGGTGACCACGCTCAAGGGTGCGGTGACCGCCCTGACCTCGCTGGAGACCGGCAAGGGGTCCGTGCCCTCCTGCTGACTCAGCCGACTCAGCCGGCCTTCACGAACCCCTCCTGCTTCATCCAGTCCAGCGCCACCTCGTGCGGGTCCTCGCCGTCCACGTCCACCTTCGCGTTGAGCGTCTGCGCCACGCTGTTGTTCAGCTTCCTGGTGACCGGGTCGAGGACCTCGGCGATCGCCGGCCACTTCTTCAGCGCCTTGGAGTTGATCTCCGGCGCCACGTTGTAGTTGGGGAAGAACTTCTTGTCGTCCTCCATCACCACCAGGTTCATGGACTTGATGCGGCCGTCGGTGGTGAAGACCTCGCCGTAGGTGCAACTCCCCTTCTTCACCTGGGTGTAGATGATCCCGGTGTCCATCTGCGTGATGTTCTTCGCCGGCACGCTCATTCCGTACGCCTTCTCCATGCCCGGCAGTCCGTCCGCCCGGTTGGCGAACTCGCTCTCCACGCAGAGGGTCACGGCGCCGGGGTTCTTCCTGGCCAGTGCGGCCACGTCGGACAGCGTCCTGGTGCCGTACTTCTTGAAGTTGGCCTGGTTCATGGCCAGTGCGTAGGTGTTGTTGAGGCGCGAGGGCGGCAGCCAGGTCAGGCCGTTCTTCAGGTCGGCGTCGCGCACCGCCTGCCACTGCCTCTGCGGGTCGGTGATCGGTCCGCTGTTGCCCAGATACGTGATCCAGGCGGTGCCCGTGTACTCGTACATGCCGTCGGCGTCCCCGCTCTTGACCGCCTCGCGGGCGCCGATCGAGCCCTGGATGCCGGTGCGGTCGAGGACGTCGGCGCCGGCCGCCTGGAAGGCGATGCCCATGATCGCGCCGAGGATGAGCTGCTCGGTGAACTCCTTGGAGGTGACCGTCAGATGGGCGCCATCGAGGGGTTTGCCCCGTCCGATGGATCCGGGCTTGACGTCGTCGACCATGGGGGAGCCGCTCTGCAGGCCGCAGCCGGACGCGGTCACCAGGACCGAGGCCAGCAGCAGACAGGTGGGCAGCACCAGACAGGTGCGCCGTCTCATGTCCCCACCTCCAACCCCCGTGGCCGCAGCAGGAGTTCGGCCAGTGAGGCCAGCCAGTCCACCAGGAGCGCCAGCACGATCGTGAGGATCGAGCCCAGCATCAGCACCGGCATCCGCTGGGTGGTGATGCCGGTCTGGATCAGCACGCCCAGGCCGCCGCCTCCGCCGAAGGTCGCCAGGGTGGCCGTACCGACGTTCAGGACCAGTGCGGTACGGACGCCCGCCAGGATCAGGGGTACGGCGAGGGGGAGTTCGACCTTTCCCAGCACCCCCAGCGGGGACATGCCGATACCGCGGGCCGCCTCCAGCAGCGTCGGGTCGTTGGCCTTCAGACCGGCGATGGTGTTCGACAGCACCGGCAGGATGGCGTAGACGGTGATGCCGATCAGGGCGGCCTTCGTGCCGGTGCCGAGCCAGATCACCAGCAGCGCCAGCAGGCCGATCGCCGGGGTCGCCTGGCCCATGTTGGCGAAGGCCATCGCCACCGGAGTCGCCTTCCGGAACGCCTTGCGGGTGAGCAGGATGCCCAGCGGGATCGCGATGATCAGCACGAAGAAGGTGGAGATCGCGACCAGTTTGATCTGCTGCCACAGGGCTTTGGAGACCTCGCCGTTCGACAGGGCGTTCTCGGAGATCGAGTCCAGGTCGGCCTGCCGGAACCAGAGCCAGGTCGTCAGCAGCACAGCGATGAGCACGGCGGGCAGGAAGGTCAGCTTCTGCCAGGTGACGCGTGACTTCGGGGGACCCGGCGGCGCCGGAGCCTCGGCCTCTTTTGGCTCTTGTGGCGCCTCCTGTTCCTTTTCTTCCTGTTCTTCCAGCTCAGGGGTGGTCACGCCGTCTTCCCTCCGCCGGCCCCCTCCTGCTCGGCGTGCGTCTGGGCGGCCCGCACCTCCTCCAGCTCGTGCTGGTGCTCCATCGCCTCGAGCCGGTCGGCCTCCAGCAGTTCGTGCACGGAGTTCATGAGCGTCTCCATGTCGACGACGCCCTCGTACTCGCCGCGCCGCCCGGTGACCGCGACCCGGCCCGCGTTGTCGGTCAGCACGGCCTCCAGCGCGTCCCGCAGGGTCGCGTCCCTGGTCACCGTGTCGTGCACCAGCGTGCCCGCCCGTGCCAGCGAGCCCCGGGCGCGCATGAGGTCGCCCCGCCTGAGCCACTTGTAGGGCCGCCGGCGCTTGTCGAGCAGCAGGATCTCGTTCGTCCCGCTGCTCCGGAGCCGGTTGAAGATGTCCTGGAGCGGATCGTCGAGGGTGACGGTCGGGTAGTCGGTGATCTCGACGTCCCGTACGCGGGTGAGGTTCAGCCGCTTCAGGGCGGCCCCCGCGCCCACGAACCCGGACACGAAGTCGTCCGCCGGGTTGGTGAGGATCGCCTCCGGGGTGTCGAACTGCGCGATGTGCGAGCGTTCGCGCAGAACGGCGATACGGTCGCCGAGCTTGATCGCCTCGTCGAAGTCGTGGGTGACGAAGACGATCGTCTTGTGCAGCTCGTGCTGCAGCCTGATCAGCTCGTCCTGGAGATGGTCGCGGGTGATCGGGTCGACCGCGCCGAACGGCTCGTCCATCAGCAGGACGGGCGGATCCGCCGCCAACGCCCGTGCCACGCCCACGCGTTGCTGCTGACCGCCGGACAGCTGGCGCGGATAGCGGCCGTGGAACTCGCCCGGGTCGAGGCCGACGAGGTCGAGCAGCTCCTCGACGCGTGTCCTGATGCGGGCCTTCGGCCAGCCGATCATCCTCGGTACGAGGGAGATGTTCTGGGCGACCGTCATGTGCGGAAAGAGGCCGGCCGACTGGATCGCGTACCCGACCTTGCGGCGCAGCTTCACCGGGTCCATGTCGGTGACGTCCTCGCCGCCGATACGGATGCGGCCGCCGGTCGGTTCGATCAGCCGGTTGATCATCTTGAGCGTGGTGGATTTCCCGCAGCCGGACGGGCCGACGAAGATGACGAGCTCGCCCGCCTTGATCTCCATGTTGACGCTGTCGACGGCGGGGGCGGGGCTGCCCGGGTAGCGCTTGCTGAGGTGGTCCAGCTCGATGGTCGCTCCGGTTGCGGCGCCGGACGTCGCCCCGGTCGTCGCCCCGGTGGTGGAAGCCTCAGGCACGGATCCCCCTCGGAATGGTCAGCCGCCCGATCAGGACGTACGCGGCGTCGAACAGCAGCGCCAGGACGATGATCCCCAGCGTGCCCGCGAGGACCTGGTTGAGAGCGTTCTTGCTGCCCAGCGAGCCGATGCCGCGGAAGATCTCGTTGCCGAGGCCGGGCCCGGAGGCATACGCGGCGATCGCGGCGATACCCATCAGCATCTGCGTCGAGACCCGGATCCCGGTCAGGATCGGCGGCCAGGCCAGCGGGAGCTCGACCCGCACCAGCTGCATGGACCGGGACATCCCGATGCCGCGCGCCGCGTCCACCAGCGACGGGTCGACCCCGCGCAGCCCGACGATCGAGTTCCGCACGATCGGCAGCAGCCCGTACAGCGTCAGCGCGATCACCGTGGGCGGCACACCCAGGCCCACGATCGGGATGAGCAGACCGATCATGGCGAGCGAGGGAACGGTCAGGATGGTCGAGGTGGACGTCGTCGCGAGGTTCCCGCCCCACTCGCTGCGGTAGGTGACGATCCCGGTCAGTACGCCGATCGCGGTCGCCACGACCATGCACTGGAAGACGACGCTCGCGTGCTGGTAGGCGTCCGTGAGCAGTTGCTGGTGCCGAGTGCTCAGGTACTCCCAGAAGCTCACTCGCGGTCACCCCAGCCGTCGGTCAGGTCCTCTCCGGGTCCTCCGCCGCCTGCTCCACCAGCGGGATGATCCGCAGCGGAACGGGGTTCTCCATCACGATCGCGGTGGCGGCCCGGACAATGCCATCAAAACCGACAACACGGTCGATGACCCGCTGGAGATCCGCGTTGGAGCGGGCCACCAGGCGGCACAGCATGTCCCCGCTGCCGGTGGTCGTGTGCAGTTCCAGCACCTCGGGCACGGTTGCCAAGTGCGCCCGTACGTCGGCCCCTTGACCCTGCCGGATCTGAAGCGTGGCGAAGGCGGTGACGGGGTACCCGAGGGCGGCCGGATCCACCTGCGGCCCGAATCCGCGGATGACGCCATTCGACTGAAGCCGGTCCAGCCGCGCCTGCACCGTCCCGCGCGCCACCCCGAGCCGCCGGGACATCTCCAGCACCCCGATCCGCGGCTCCCGTGCCAGCAGCACGATGATCCGGCCGTCCAGCGGGTCGATCGCCACATCAGCCTCCCGAGCCGGTGGTCATCCTGTACAGAAAGCCCGCCAGTACGTGCTTCTGCCTGAGCATATTGCCCAGTGATTACGCAAACTATTGCGCACCTTGCCGTACGAGGGTGAGGCTGCCGCTATGACGCAGACCACAGACCACACTCCCGACACCGCCCGGCAGGCCGACCCCTTCCCGGTCAAGGGAATGGACGCGGTCGTCTTCGCCGTGGGCAACGCCAAGCAGGCGGCGCACTACTACTCCACCGCCTTCGGTATGCGGCTGGTGGCCTACTCCGGACCGGAGAACGGCAGCCGCGAGACCGCGAGCTACGTCCTCGAGAACGGCTCGGCGCGCTTCGTCCTCACCTCCGTCATCAAGCCCGCCACCACCTGGGGCCACTTCCTGGCCCGGCATGTGGCCGAGCACGGCGACGGCGTGATCGACCTCGCCATCGAGGTCCCGGACGCCCGCGCCGCGTACGCCTACGCGATCGAGCACGGCGCCCGCTCGGTGGCCGAGCCCTACGAGCTCAAGGACGAGCACGGCACGGTCGTTCTCGCCGCGATCGCCACCTACGGCGAGACCCGCCACACCCTCGTCGACCGCTCCGGCTACGACGGCCCCTACCTCCCCGGCTTCGCCGCCACCGCCCCCATGGTCGAGCCGCCCGCCCACCGCACCTTCCAGGCCGTCGACCACTGCGTCGGCAACGTCGAGCTCGGCCGTATGAACGAGTGGGTCGGCTTCTACAACAAGGTCATGGGCTTCACGAACATGAAGGAGTTCGTGGGCGACGACATCGCCACCGAGTACAGCGCGCTGATGTCCAAGGTCGTGGCCGACGGCACGCTCAAGGTCAAGTTCCCGATCAACGAGCCCGCCGTCGCCAAGAAGAAGTCCCAGATCGACGAGTACCTGGAGTTCTACGGCGGTGCGGGCGTCCAGCACATCGCGCTGAACACGAACGACATCGTGCAGACGGTACGGACGATGCGCGCGGCCGGCGTGGACTTCCTGAACACCCCGGACTCGTACTACGACACCCTCGGCGAGTGGGTCGGCGACACCCGCGTCCCGGTCGAGACCCTGCGCGAGATGAAGATCCTCGCCGATCGCGACGAGGACGGCTATCTGCTGCAGATCTTCACCAAGCCGGTCCAGGACCGCCCGACCGTCTTCTTCGAGATCATCGAGCGGCACGGCTCGATGGGCTTCGGCAAGGGCAACTTCAAGGCCCTCTTCGAGGCGATCGAGCGGGAGCAGGAGAAGCGCGGCAACTTGTGAGGCCTGTGCGGGGCCTGTGAATTCGTAGGCTGTGAATGTGCAGGCTGTGAATTCGTAGAACGCGCAACCGCTGAACGGCAGTTGACGCTCTCATGTCCTGTGGGTGCCACGGGGGCACCCACAGGACTCGGGGGAGAGCGTGAACGAGCGCATAGACCTCGCCAAACCGGCCGTGCGGTGGCTGTGGCAGAAGGCCACGCTCAAGGAGCCGACGGTTCTGCAGTCGTTCACCTTCGACGAGGTGAACAAACACCTGTACGTCCTTCAGGTCACCAGGACCGGGCACGCGGCCGGCAACCTGTGCCTGAACAAGCTCGACTACGAGGGCAACCGGCTCGGCCACATGGAGCTGCGGGGGTTCGGCCACGGGGTGAGCACCGGGGTGCAGAACGCGTCCGACGGCACCGTCTGGATCTGGACCGAGGCCGACGCCGAGAACGGCTACGGGCAGGGTGTCACCCGTTTCCGCTTCTCCGACGGCGCGGTCCGCACGGCCGCGGACGTCAGGATCAGGCACCCCATAGCAGGGTCCACCAACAACCAGCCGACGGTGTGCATGGCCTCGAAGCGCCTCGCCGTCCGCTACCGCATGGACGGCATACCCCGCTACCGCGTCTGGGATCTCGACCGCTTCGTCTCCCGCGACTACGCCGGCCCGATCGCGGACATCGCCCAGCCCGACGCCCATCCCGTCCCGACGGTCCCCTTCCAGGGTTACGCCCTGTACGGGGACCACATCTACCAGCTGGCGGGCGCGGCGTACGACGAGAGGACCAACCCGGTGGCCTCGCGGGGCAACACGTACCTGTCCTGCGTCGACGTCGGCAGCGGCAGCCTGCTGCAGCGAAAGCGCACCCAGGCCGGGTACACGCTGGTCTACCGGGAGCCGGAGGGTCTCGCCGTCCGCCGCGGCGGCGGTGCGCGGCTGTGCATGGGGTTCGCCTCCGGTGTCCTCGGGGCACGCAGGTACTCCCTCTACTACAAGGCGCAGACGTAGTCTGAGGCTCATGGCCAGGATCAACGACGTGGGCGGCACGGAGGGCTTCGGCGCCGTCGACATCACCGACGACGCCGAACCCTTCCACGCGGACTGGGAGGCGCGCGTCGTCGGGCTCGTCAACGCCCTGCGCGCGCAGGGGATCTTCAACACGAACGAGTTCCGGGACGCGATCGAGTCGATGCCGCCGACGGAGTACCTGTCGACGTCGTACTACGAGCGCTGGTTCCAGGCGGTCTGCACCCTGCTGGAACGCAAGGGCGTGATCAAGCCGGGTGAGTCCGATGGCTGACCGCTTCCCGCCGGGCACACCCGTCCGCACCTTCCACCACGACCCGCCGCACCACACCCGCCTGCCGCGGTACGCGCGCGGCAAGCGGGGCGTCGTCGTCGAGCCGGAGGGGCGGGCGGAACTGGCCGACGTCAGCGCGCAGGGGCGCGGGGACGCACCGGTCGAGCAGGTCTACGCGGTCCGGTTCGCGGCCCGTGACCTGTGGGGCGAGGGCGATCACCACGTCGTACTGGACCTGTGGGAGAGCTACTTGGAAGAGTCCGAAGAGTCCGAAGAGTTCGAAGAATCCGAAAAAGATGCAGCGGATGCAGCGGAGGCAGCCGATGAGCGGTGACCACTCCGACGCGACGATCGCGCAGCGGGTACGACGCCTGGAGACCCTGCTGGAGGAGAAGGGGGTGCTCTCGGGCGCCCGCCTGGACGAGATCATCGACGCGTCCCTCTCCGGGGCGTCGCCCGCGAACGGCGCGCGGGTCGTCGCACATGCCTGGACCGACCCGGAGTTCAGGGCGCGGCTGCTGGCGGACGGTACCGCCGCCGTCCGCGAACTCGGCTTCATGGAGGGCTCGTACCAGCGACTGAGGGTCGTCGAGAACACCGAGACGACGCACAACGTCATCGTCTGCACCCTCTGCTCCTGCTATCCCCTGCGCCTGCTCGGCCCGTCGCCCAGCTGGTACAAGTCCGAGGCCTACCGCTCCCGCGTGGTCCGCGAACCCCGGGCCGTACTGGCCGAGTTCGGCCTCGAACTGCCCGCCGGCACGGAGATCACGGTGTGGGACTCCAGCGCGGAGACGCGCTACCTGGTGCTGCCGCGCCGTCCGGCGGGTACGGACGGCCTGGGGGAGGAGCACCTGGCGGCCCTCGTCACCCGCAACGCCCTGATCGGAACCGCCGCGGTCTGACTCAACGGCCCTTCTCCTGAACCTTGTTGTCGGCGTTGTTCTTGTTGTGCTTGTTGTTTGCGTTGTTCGCG